>Ga0172368_10008686_pt1 | contig 10304 bp, 10 predicted proteins | sample Lak11m_FD_114540 | JGI IMG/M metagenome (GOLD analysis project Ga0172368, IMG submission 114540) | Freshwater microbial communities from Kabuno Bay, South-Kivu, Congo - kab_022012_11m | ecosystem: Environmental > Aquatic > Freshwater > Lake | place: Democratic Republic of the Congo: South-Kivu...
CGCAATTTTTCCTTCCGAGAGTCTTTCGGTCAATCGCTCACCGATACGACCGGGCACGGCCTTCTCGACCTCCTTGACGGCAATATGGATGGCATTGGCAAAAGCCAGGCGGTCTGCATTGCCGTGGCTTTTGATGACTATGCCGGTCAATCCCAGCAGACTGGCCCCGTTGTAGCGTCTTGGATCATATTGCTGCTTTAAGGATTGCAGTACCGGTAGTGCCACCAGTCCGGCCAGTCGTGACCAGATATTTTTCTCGAACTCGGCCTTGAGCGAACGTCCGATCATCTTGGCCAGCCCCTCTGACGTCTTGAGGGCTACGTTACCGACGAAACCATCGGTAACGATAATATCCACCCCCTCGGAGAACAGGTCATTCCCTTCCACGAAGCCAATGAAATTGACGTGGGAGGCAGCCAGCAGGCGAGCGGCCTGCTTTACCTGCTCGTTACCCTTGATTTCTTCCTCGCCCACGTTCAGTAATCCGAGCCGGGGTGCGGTTTTGTCTTCAACGGCACACACCAGCTCGTGACCCATGATGGCAAACTGGTACAGGTGTTCGGCCGTGCAATCGACATTGGCACCGAGATCCAGCACGTAGGTATGCCCTCCCCTGGAAGGCAGGGTGGCAATGATGGCTGGCCGGTCGATGCCCGGAATCGTTTTGAGTACGAATTTGGCAATGGCCATGAGTGCCCCGGTATTACCGGCACTCACGCAGGCCGAAGCAACACCCTGCTTGACCAGATCAATGGCCACCCGCATGGACGAATCCTTCTTGCTGCGGAGTGCCTTTGAAGGCAATTCGTGCATTTCCACGATCTGGGAGGCATGATGCAGGGACAACCTGTCACCCCAGCGCGTCAAGGCTGCTCCAAGACGGGAACGCAGGGCAACTTCATCGCCAACCAGTATCAGGCTGAGCAAGGGGTTGTGTTCAATACAATCCAGCGCGGCGGGAATGACCACATCAGGACCATGATCGCCACCCATGGCGTCCAGGGCTATCGTCAGATTTTGTTGCATACAGCTTATAAGGATGAGGCCCGGAGATCAGGAACCGCGAAGAGCGGACAACTGGGTGGGATTCAGGATGGCCAAGGGGTTTTGAGTGCGTGCGTCAGGTGGTGTCCTTATCCTTGTTTCTGGGGACAATGACACGACGCCCACGGTAGTAGCCGTCAGGGCTTACATGGTGGCGCAGATGAATTTCCTGGCTGGTTTGTTCCACGGAAAGGGTACTCGCGGTCAGTGCGTCGTGAGAACGACGCATGTCACGCCTAGAACGGGTTTTACGGTTTTGTTGAACGGCCATCGGGGTATTTTCTCCTGAAAAAATAAAAAACTAACGGGTTATAACAAATTCAAGGTTTAAGTCGCAGTTCCGCCAGAACGGCAAAGGACGAACCGGAAGCATCCCTGCGATGCCCGCCGGTCGAAACGCAACGGGTGTGCTGTGGAATGGGCGGAATGGCCAGCAGCAACTCGTCTTCGACGAGTTCCAGCAAGGACACGAGTTGATCGTCACGCTCCCGCAAAAGGGGTTCAAGCGAGTCCGGCAAGCGATTTCCCTCATCTATGGAAGACACCACACCCAGACGCAGGTCACTCGAAACCGGCCATTCCATGGACTCCAGGCAACACTGACACGCCAGCAACAGCCCGGCTTGCACAGATCCGGAAATGACGGGGTAGCGATCTTCACGGCCAAAGGACAAGTCCAGTGTGACCTCACCTTCCGGGTTGAGAATCACGCCCTTGAGGCGCTCCATCCGGTTCAGGGGCAAACTCCCGCGAATCCGCTTTCTCTTGTCCACGAATTCAAGCGGGTCTATCAAATCGGGTAACGAGCCAGTCATAATTGCGCAATGATAAAGGCAAACATCAAAAACTGTCAAAGATGGACTTTGCTTGCAACGATGCCTTCAACGATTTCGCCCCCACCCCTTGAAGGGCAATGAAGCATCCACATCCTGGGCAGAGGGGGTGACCGTCACATCGAAGCCCGTACCACAACCCGCGTTGACGGGGAGTGGATTGTTGACCAGATCGCGATTCACGATGAGGACGGCCGGATTACCCATCAGCAGGGGGTTTCTGAACCGGGTTGTCGTGGACGGTATCCATAACCCTGCCGTGCCCGGTTTGGGCGGAAATTCCAGGCTGCAAATGTCTGCTACGGCCAGTTTGATGAGCAGGCGTCTGGCACAACTGCCTGCAACAAATGTGACGGCCGCAAACCGGAAGGGCACCAGGCCGAGGGAGTCGACCTGCAGATTGCCGCCCGTGCCGTAGAAGCCAATCCGGTTTCCTGCGCCATCGTAAATGGGGTATTGGGTCTTGAAAATACTCCTGTCCTGGATCAGCTCCACCCGACCCGCCAGGCCCATGCCGCTGTCGTCCTCAATCACATCCGTCCATTGCAGCGTCTCCCCCGTGTCGGCACGTGCTATGATGGGCTTCAGCGTGGGGAGGATCATGCTCTGGGCCTTGACCGGTGTCATTTTGCCAAGCTGGGGATTTTCGCAACCGTGGCTGATGACCAGGGCGTGGTAACTGGTTTTACCCTCCATCGCCTGATCCCTGACCGTTGTGTCGGCCCGGGCTGCCGGACAGCAGGCCCATGCGGCGAATGCAAGGCATTGCAGGTGTTTTTTAAGGTGATTCATCATGTCTTTGTTCAGCCCGTGGTGTTGCGCCTGAGTCATGTGGATGTTTGTCCGTCGTCGGTAGGCAGGTTTCATACGTCATGTCCGCAGTAGCAGATGATACAAAAAGTGAACGGAAAAAACTGCTGTGCCACGCCTGTGGTACGGTGTCGTTCGTCAAGGTGGACAAACTTCCTGCACATATTCTGGAAATAACCTGCTCACAATGCGGGACATCGATTCCCCTGCTGGATAGAATGAAGGAGGCACGGTCAGTGACGGCAGGGATTGCCGCAGAGGGTCTGATTGTCGCGCCAACGGCAGACGCAGAACAGGACTCGTTCTACCCCCGCAGTCATCAGGAACCGGAAGACCCGGAAGAGGACAGTGGATGGCTGATGTCCTTCAGCGATGTCATGACACAGTTGTTGGCCTTTTTTATTCTGCTGACAGCGATGTCTTCCATCGATCGACACAAATTCGATCAGGCCATGCAGTCCATCGGCCAGGCCCTGGGAGGAGGATCAGCCAAAATAGCCGCTACCGGCTACAATCCATCTGACCATGACCTGTCCCGCGACTGGCTGGGTTCACTCAAGGCCAGACTCAAATCCGAGCAGGGAGACATGGATCAATTGCGAAATACCTTCAAGACCCTGATCGCGCAAAGCGGGCTGAGTAATAACATCGCCCTGCACATGGACAGCGAGGGTTTGGTTGTCATCCTGACCTCCGCCATATTGTTTGACGAGGGCAGTGCTGAAATCCGCAGCGAATTCAAACCCGTCCTGTATGAGATAGGCTTGCTCCTGGCCACCCTGCCCAATACCATTGCGATCGAGGGACACACCGACAACAAACCGGTTTCGACCCAAAAATATCCCTCGAACTGGGAATTATCCATGCAGCGAGCCATCAATGTGGTGAAGTATTACACCGAGGAGCAGGGTTTACTGAATCCTGCCCGGGTCGTTGCCTCCGGGGTAGCCTCCTACCGACCCCGTTACAACGTCAATTCGGAAGACGGCTATCGTAATCGGCGCGTTGAAATACATATAAAAAGAGATCATGCTGACCTGTTTGAAAAAATCATCCACTCACGGTAGTGCCTGTCATGTCGAATAAAATCCTCTCCTCCTCGCTTCAGCAAGAAGCTGAAACAGCCCTGGAAACAGCATCCGCGCTGCTTTTTCATCCGGACAAGGAGCATCGCGGTGCTTTTCTCGATAATCTCAGGGCGTGTGGTCTTAAAAACTACACTCTGGCCGAAAAACCGCAGGATGCCGTCAATCTGTTAATGACCAAACACCATGACGTAATTCTGGTCTGCTACATGGGACATATTGAAACCATCGAGCAATTCATCAGTGAACTCAGAAGCCTCGATACCCTGGCCGATATTCCCTTGCTGGCCATAACACCCGATGGCTCCTCCAAAAACATATTGCGGATCATGTCCAGGGAAGTGGATCGCGTACTGGTCATGCCCCTCAGTCGCAAAACGCTGCAGGAGGCTCTCAGGCATTTTCTCTGGGCCGATCCGAACGATACGACACTGGCCAGCCTGCAAGAGGCCAACCGGTATCATCAGGCCGGGGAATGGAATCAGGCAGAGACCGAATACCGCAATATCCTCAGGCAGAATCCGGCCCAGGTGGAAGCACTCATCGGTCTCGCTGCCGTCCTGCTCAACAGCAAGCAGAACGCCCAGGCCGTGGAACATCTCAAGGAAGCCATGAAACTGGCCAAACAAATTTCAGAGGTGGTGGAGCAAACCCGTCTACTGGCCCTGATCTACGCCACGCTGGGCAAACATTTCACCGCCCAGGGTTCCCTGGAACAGGCCATCAAGCATTATAAGGCCGCCTTGAAATTCAACCCGTTTTGCCATGATGTTTTAGCGGAACTGATCCCGGTCATGGCCAGGGCGGGTTCCCTCGATGATATTCTTGCCTACCTTGACGAATTATGCGTGTATTACCCGCCCTATAGCCTGTTCAGGGAACAGATATCCGGGGCACTGCATGAACTGATATCCCGGTATGCCGTTCTGAATCTCCAGGATGACATGGAAAAAATTCACGAGTACCTGCCAGGCCTGCAACACAGCAATATTGACCTGCACATCATCACACTGGATTACCTTAAAAGCCAGGGCAGGCATAACGCAGTAAACCACCTGCTGGAGGAACTGCTTGCCCGGGTCAAGGACTCTGACCTGATGGTTTATCTGGCCGATTTATACCAAAATGATTTACACCCAAAACCGGATGCCGAAAACCGTGCCACCAACAAACCGCTCCAAAAGGATTATCTCAACGCGCATCCCCCGGAACATTGGCTGAAACAGGCCCAGGGGCTGTACAAAAATGCACTCCTGCTCGATCCCTTCGATCTGTCGATCTGGCTCAAACTGCTGCGCTGTCATTTGATCATGAAGGAAACGGATACGGCGGAGCAGTTGCTCGCACGCCTGTTGAGCAACCTGACGATTGGCATGGAAGAACAGGCCAGCATCTGTGAAGTGCTGGTCGAGGAAAAGGCTTACGGGCTGGCTCGACCACAGGTGGAGTCGGGACTGCAAAAATATCCTCTCGCGAGTCGTTTCCACCGGCTGCTCGCCCAGGTACACAATGCGGAGGGCAATCACTACGATGCCATCGCCGCACTCAAGGCCGGGTTGCGGGAAAAACCGGATGATATCGCGTGTTTTACCGAACTGGGCAAGACCTACGGTTTGCTCAAAAACTGGTCACAGGCGGTAGAGGTTCATGAAAAGGCACTCCAGCTTTCACCTCAGGATGCCACCCTGCAGCAAAACCTGAAAGCGGCCCTGAAAGCCAAGTACGGCGCGTCGTGAAGGCCTCGATGCCGCAGACGGAATGCCCACGCTACGGCGGTGACCCCGGCTTCAAATAAATCCCGCTTATTGCACATATCATGACAATTTAGTTTCGCTTATAAACCAAACGGATTATATTTGTTTACCGAAACGATTCACACCGGATCGGTATCGCGCAAAACAAGGGCCCGCAGCATGTCGACCCTGATCCAGCCCGAACACATCGTTCAGGGCTGCGTCATGAACGGTGTCGCTCCGGGCCTGACAATCAAACAATTCAACGATCCACGATACGTGGGAGGAGAAACGCATGGCAGTCAAAACCTATAACGCGGGTGTCAAGGAATACCGCGAAACCTACTGGGATCCTCACTACAGCCCGAAGGACACCGACATTCTGGCCGTGTTCAAGATTACGCCGCAAGCCGGCGTACCCCGTGAAGAGGCGGCGGCTGCCGTAGCTGCCGAATCATCGACCGGTACCTGGACCACCGTCTGGACCGACCTCCTGACCGACCTCGATTACTACAAGGGCCGGGCCTACGCCATCGAGGATGTCCCCGGTAGCGATGAGCAATTCTACGCCTTCATTGCCTACCCGATCGACCTGTTCGAGGAAGGCTCGGTGGTCAACGTCTTCACCTCCCTGGTAGGCAATGTGTTTGGTTTCAAGGCGGTACGCGGTCTGCGTCTTGAAGACGTGCGTTTCCCGATTGCCTACGTCAAGACCTGCGGTGGTCCGCCGCATGGCATCCAGGTCGAACGTGACATCATGAACAAATACGGTCGTCCGTTGCTCGGTTGCACCATCAAGCCCAAACTGGGCCTCTCGGCCAAAAACTACGGTCGTGCGGTCTATGAGTGCCTGCGTGGCGGCCTGGATTTCACCAAGGACGACGAAAACGTCAACAGTCAACCCTTCATGCGCTGGAAGCAACGCTTTGATTTCGTGATGGATGCCATCGTCAAGGCAGAAAACGAAACCGGTGAGCGCAAGGGGCATTACCTCAATGTCACGGCCCCGACACCGGAAGAAATGTACAAGCGGGCCGAATATGCCAAGGACATCGGGGCCCCCATCATCATGCATGATTACATTACCGGCGGCTTTTGCGCCAATACGGGGCTGGCCAACTGGTGTCGTGACAACGGTCTGTTGCTGCACATCCACCGGGCCATGCACGCGGTAATCGACCGCAACCCCAACCATGGCATCCATTTCCGCGTTCTGACCAAGATTCTGCGTCTTTCCGGCGGGGATCATCTGCATACCGGTACCGTCGTCGGCAAACTGGAAGGCGATCGGGCTTCCACGCTGGGCTGGATCGACCTGCTGCGTGAGCGTTACATCAAGGAAGACCGCTCACGCGGCATCTTCTTCGATCAGGACTGGGGCTCCATGCCCGGTGCTTTTGCAGTCGCATCCGGTGGTATCCACGTCTGGCACATGCCGGCCCTGGTCAATATTTTCGGCGATGATGCCGTGCTGCAATTCGGTGGCGGCACCCTGGGTCATCCGTGGGGCAATGCAGCCGGTGCGGCGGCTAACCGGGTTGCCCTCGAAGCCTGTGTCGAAGCCCGTAACCTGGGTCGCCAGATCGAAAAAGAAGGTAAGGATGTCCTGCTGGAGGCGGCAAAGCACAGTCCGGAACTGAAAGCGGCCCTGGAAACCTGGAAGGAAATCAAGTTCGAGTTCGATACCGTGGACAAACTCGACGTGGCCCACAAGTAATTTCTGAGGAATTCAATACCATGAGCGAAATGCAAGATTACAAATCCAGCCTGTCTGATCCTTCAGCCCGCAAATTCGAAACCTTCTCCTACCTCCCGGCCATGACTCCGGATCAGATCAGGAAGCAGGTCGAATACATCGTCAAAAAGGGCTGGAACCCGGCCATCGAGCACACCGAGCCGGAAAATGCCTTCGATCACTACTGGTACATGTGGAAGTTGCCCCTGTTTGGTGAAACCGACATAGAAAAAATACTGGCCGAGGCGGAAGCCTGCCACAAGGCGCATCCAGACAATCATGTACGCCTGGTCGGTTATGACAACTTCAAGCAATCCCAGGGAGCCTCCATGGTCATTTTCCGTGGCCCCATCACCGTGTAAACGGCCGCTGACCTGAAAAGGATGGCCCCGATTCGGGTGACTCACCGATTCGGGGCCTTTTTTGTTGCCCGTCATCGGGAAGGTACTTTATTCCGTACCGTAGCCTGATTTTTTGCTTCCGAAGTGAAGGGGTCGATTGAATGGCTCATGCAAAAAAACGATAATGTCGCAAAAAGCATAGTCCATCATGATTGCCAAATAGCCATGTTCACCTCTCACTTTTCGCGGTCGCCTGACAAACCGGAGTCCCCGTTCCCCAGTCCCGTCGTTTCATGTATCCCGCCCATCATTGCCGGGGGAGTGTGTTGATGTGATCGAAGAAGACATCGATGCCGATCTCGTTCAGCGGGTTCAGCGGGGCGACAAGAAAGCCTTCGACGTACTGGTTTCCCGGTATCAATACAAGATTACCCAGTTGGTGAGTCGCTACATCAAGGATCCTTCCGAAGCCCTGGATGTAGCCCAGGAATCCTTTATCAAGGCCTATCGGGCACTACCCGGTTTCAGGGGGGAGAGTGCCTTTTACACCTGGCTGTATCGCATCACCATCAACACCGCAAAAAATCACATTGCAACCCGGGCGCGTCGCCCCTCGGAGGGTGAAATCGATGTGGAGGAAGCGGAACAATTCGAGTCAGGCTCCCGTCTAAGAAACACGGAAACACCTGAGGGATTGCTGATGACAGAAGAACTGGCCGGCATCATACAGAAAGCCCTGAATGATCTGCCGGATGAGCTCAGGACAGCCATCACCCTCCGGGAATTCGACGGTCTCAGCTATGACGAAATTGCTGAAGTGATGAGTTGTCCTGTAGGTACCGTACGCTCCAGGATATTTCGTGCCCGCGAGGCTATCGAGAAGAAACTGGAATATTTATTTGCATGAGGATAACGCCGATGATTGATGAAAAACGCGCAGAGCATCTGTCCGCCCTGTTCGACGGCACACTCGGGTATCCTGAGTCCCGCAAACTGTGGAAACAGATGGAATCCGACCCTGAACTGATCCGGCAATGGGATCGTTACAGCCGTATCAGCCAACTACTGAACCACAACCCCGGCGTGCTGCCCGATGCGGGCTTTGTCAACCGGGTGCAGGCGGCGTTGGCGAATGAACCCACGGTTCTGGCTCCCCGGGTAATGCGGCATCGTGTTGCCGAGCGGGTCGTGTCGACGGCTTTGGCGGCGGGTCTGGCCCTGGCCGCCGTCGTCGTGGGTAAATCCCTGTTGAACACTGAAAGTCTCAACGGTCACGCCTGGGTGGCCGAAGCCCGCCGTGCCCCGCTACCTGCTTCAGGCAATCTGGCACAGGTGGATACCGACTTTCAGAATTACCTGGTACTTCACAACGAGACCGCCTATCTGGCCGGTGCGCAGGGTCTGTTACCCTATGCACGGGTTGTCAGCGCGCAACCGGTTCGATAACTTACCATGCCGTTGCATTCCAATCCTGGTTTGAACATGCCTGGCCCGTCATTGCGATGGGCCAGGTGTTTGCCTCTGGTGCTTGTGGCCTGTCTGCATCTTGCCGGTTTGTCTGAGCCGGTTCGGGCCGGGGATTCGACCGATGTGTCGTCCGGCGACGCACTCGGCTGGTTATCCGGTATGCGTCAGGCGGCTGGCCGGTTGAATTACAAGGGCATGCTGGCCTTTTCCAAAAACGGACGGGTCGAAAGCTTTCAGTTACTGCACGCCGTACACGAAGGGGTGGAGTACGAGCGACTGATTTCAATGAACAGTCCATTGCGCGAAGTCACAAGAAATGCGGAAAAGGTCGTGTGCTATTACCCGGATACGCAGACCGCCTATGTGGAAAACAAACCCTCCAGACACTCCCTTCTGCTTGATTTTCCTGAAGACCTGTCACAACTGACCCACCTCTATCACTTTACGCTGCAAGGCCAGGAGTACGTGGCCAAACGTCCGGCCCGGATCGTAAGCATCACGCCACGGGATGACTACCGTTATGCCCGCAAACTCTGGCTGGATGAAGAATCCGGGCTACCTCTCAAGTCAGAATTGCTGGATGAAACCGGTGCCGATGTCGAACAGATGGTTTTCACCACGCTGGAACTGGGTGTCGACATATCCCGGCACGAACTGGAGGCCAGCATTCCGGATCACTCGGTAAAATGGGAGGTGAACCAGCGGGAAACGCTGTCACCTGCCTCCCTGAGCTGGTCGCTGGAAGGCGTACCGGAAGGTTTCAGAATCCTCTCCTATTCGCGCATGAAGCGAACCAGTCATCAAACTCCACTCGACCACCTGCTGTTGAGTGACGGTCTATCATCCGTTTCCGTCTATATCGACGAAAGCAAGTCGGATACACTCAAGGCTCATCCGCGCAAGCTCGGGGCTTTCAGCGCGGCATCCCGCAAGATCGGCACGTATCAGGTCACCGTGATGGGTGAAGTCCCTGAAAGAACGGTCACGCTCATCGTCGACGGTTTGCGTTACCGGGAAAAAGAACAGCCATGATCGAAGAACAGGCGATTGTTCTGGACGTATTGGCCGATGGCCGCCTTGTGGTAGGTAAAGCCCGGAACCCGGCCTGTGGACGATGCGCCACCCCCTGTGCTGACCTGAACACCCGCCATGGCGGGAATGATCACCTCCGCCTCGAGGTGAATGCCTCCGTTTCGTTTCGGGTGGGTGATCGACTGATACTGGGTATGACAGAAACCGGTATTCTCAAGGCCGCG
>Ga0172368_10008693_pt1 | contig 10300 bp, 6 predicted proteins | sample Lak11m_FD_114540 | JGI IMG/M metagenome (GOLD analysis project Ga0172368, IMG submission 114540) | Freshwater microbial communities from Kabuno Bay, South-Kivu, Congo - kab_022012_11m | ecosystem: Environmental > Aquatic > Freshwater > Lake | place: Democratic Republic of the Congo: South-Kivu...
CATTGAATTAATTTTTGGTTTATCGAATCCCACAATAGGGCGGTTATTGATCAGAATAACCGGTACGCCGCGCTGTCCCGTTCTTCTGACCATATCCATGGCTGCCGATTGGTCCCTGCTTACGTCAACTTCCGTGAACCTTATATTCATTTCACGAAAATACCTTTTTGCCTGTACACAAAAACTGCATGTGGGTGTTGAAAATAATATTACTTTTGGCTGTGCTGACATATTTCTACCAAGTTCTGTTTTTTTTATCATTATATGATGTAAAATTTCCCCGGCGGATTCAGCAAACGAACAAAAAATATTTGAGGGGGCATCCGGGAAATAAATTAACGTTTAATGGGATGGTGTTGTGCGGGAGAACGAAGCGATTTCATATCAGTTTACACCCGACTTTTTTTCGAGCCAAAAACGGTTGCATACCTCTGAAACCCATATGCACTGTAACATGTGTAAGCAACTTGCCGTTTTATCGTGTTTTAATTTCTAAATCAATTTTTGCAAGATTTCACCCTCTGGGTGTTGGAGCAGGCATATTCTTTGGCAAGTTTCGGCTAATGATTTGTGTGCTGCGCGACTTGCCAATGTGTTTGAATGCGAGGGGATGGAAATCAAGCCCAACCTCGAATTATGTTTGCATGTCTAATATAGTCAATATGAGGCCTATCATTAATTGCAGGAGGCAAAATAATAACTGCTCTCAAATCTCTAATGAACCTATCCATACCGCCATCAAGTCCAATTTCTCTGAGTTTCTCCATTTTGTCAGCACTATGTAAAATCTGATAATTGTCGTTGATAGTGATGAGTGAACGGTCAAAAGCTCTGTGATGCAATGCACACATTGCAATGCCATTACTTGTATGGTCATTTCCATCATGTTCAACAGGTACGATATGCGCAGCATCAACTAGCCTCATTTGTATACCACAAATCGCACATTGCTGTCCATAAGAAGTCAAAACTCTTGATTTGAAACTATTGTCCCTGATTTTTTTCTTAACATTTGTAATTGCAACTTGTCTTTCTTGTGTTACTGTATCGACGACTTCATCGTTAACAGCTTCTGGGCGTTCGGCCACTTCTTCTAAAACTTCAAAATCTCTGTCTGATTCTCCAAATGAATGCAATGATTCTAAATTTCTTATATATTCGACAATAAAATCTGGTCTAAAAGCAATTGCAATTTCTTGATTTTCCTTTTCCCATGGAGCTAAACCGTTAATATAGGCTTTTCTTAATGCTTCTTCACGTATTTGGATTGATGGAGAAAATCCTAACTGGCCAATGTGCTTAGTAAAATCAAATCCTGCAAAAACACCACCTTCATTCCACCAGCCTAATATCAGTGTTTTTCCCCCTATTTCTTGTTCAAAATGGTCAACGCCTGTAATCTGAACACGATATTCATCCGCAGGTCTTTGAGCTCCTCCACCGTGAGTTAGATTCCAAATATAAATTCGAATATTATAACTTTCTTTGTCCTTATATATTTTCAATCTAAAAGGATGATTTGCGGGGTCTGAAATATAAAGCACATTCCATCCATCATCATTTATAGCTTGAATTATCCTATCAAACAGGTCAAATTTCCTATGTTTTTTTGCTGCCATTTATAATAAGCTCAGTTTCAAATAAATTAGGTTCTTCTTGAAATCTTAAAATACTACCTTCAATATACGATTCGTTTAATTCAATAGAAATCCATTGTCGATTTAATTTCTCAGCAGCAAATCCGGTTGTATTTGAACCAGCAAAAGGGTCAATAACAATATCTTCTTCACTTGTGAGAAATTTTATAAAAAACTCGGCAAATTCACTTGGAAATCTTGCTGGATGAGGCTTTATTCCAAGTTCTTTACATTTTCTCATATAATGACTATTCGATTCTGTATTTGCTAATTCAAGTAAATTTGGTGGTATTGCTCCGCCATTGTCATTGTTAAATTTCTCGGAAATATCATGACCACTGGGTCTCATTTTAGCTTTATATCCATTTTTAAGCAATGATTTCATGCTTTCACTGTACGGTTTTAGCACTTGTTTATTATCAGATTTTGGATTTTCAGATTTTGAGAGCCACCAAACTACATTTACAGAATCTTTTACCCTGACACGTCTCACAGTTACCCATTCTGCTGGTGTTGGCAGACGTGATGGATTATAATGAAAAAATTCTTGAGCAAGAAAAAATTTTAAGTCATGGCATAGTCTTACAAGTAGTTCATATTGATATATGCTTCTAACTGGATAACCAGGAATATAAGCTCCTCCTAAATCAACAACAAAGGAACCATCCTTAGTTAATACTCTATAAATTTCCTTAGCAAATTGCATAAACCAATCTATATACTCAGTTTCAGGTTTGTTCCCATATTCCTTTTGTCTGGTAAGAGCAAATGGAGGTGATGTAACTATCAAGTTTACTGAATTATTAGGAATATTACTCAATATTTCTAAACTATCACCAAGGAATGCTGCTCCTAACCCAGTTTCATAATAAGGTTGTTTTTCTATGTCAAGATTTTTGGTCATTTCTCTTTTTTTTTATGTAATCAATCTTTTTTTCGGCAACCTTTAAAACACCTATATCACCATGTTCCTCAATAATTTTGTATGCAATTTGGTCACTTAAATACTCAGTGATTAAGTTACTTTCATTTTGTCCAAAAATGTCAGCCAATTTTCTAATGATATCAAGATTCGGGGGACGCGAATTACGTTCAATCTTTCCCAACAAAGAAGGGTCAATGTCAAGTTGGGCAGCTACTTTTCTTAATGGCAGTCCAGAAGCTGCTCTTAATTCTCTAATGTATTCTCCGAATGTAAAAATTTTTCCTTCAGACATCTTTTAATTTTTATATCAAATATAGGGACAAAATATATTAGGACAAATTTTGTCCAGACAAAAGTTATCAACATTTCATTAAACAATGAGAAAAGCGGTGGAAAATGAAGGACCTTCTGGCTGCGAAGCGATCGATTGTTGTCGGGGCAGCCAAATGTGTCTGAATGCGGGTGGGTATTCTGTCAATTATTTTACTGTGAAATACATTCTATGGTGTCTCTTAGGCTTGTTAACAAATAATATACACCTTAAAAATCTGCAAAGTCTTTTCTGTACCTTACAATCGTGATTTCATCCGGGATGAAATCACCGCTGCTTATTTTTTCTCTCTCTTTTTAGACCCCCGTTTACAACCGTAATCCCTGTTTAGTTCTTATATTTTTTTGTCATTTTTCGGAAGTATAAAAGTAAAGCATATCTCATTTTTGATTTTGATCCGATAATTATTATTTTGAAAATGACACTAAGAGAGATTATTCGTTGCACGATTTTTCTTCAGTAATATCAGGTCAGTTCACTTCGCCGCTCAGTAATCTGAGCGCCTTCCGACAAATGGCGGGTTCATACTTCTACGCACCAGATAAAAATAATCACAAACCGAAAATTTTTTTAGAAAATTCCAGGACGTCTATTGCAAAAAATGAACATAGACAAAACAACCTCTATCGATATATGCATGTCGTTAAAATGGGTGGAGGTATAAGGAGCCCGTTAGACCGATTAGACTAAGGATTGTTAGCCCGACGATATGATCGGGGTTACGTACGGAGGAAAGAAATTAAGATTGCTGAAAGGCATTAAGTTAGAATAAGTTATTAAATAAATACACCGATTGGCTGGTTTGTTAGCACGATTTTGATTTCGGTCTAACACGCCAAATGGTAATTACTACAATCGGGTTAAGATAAAGTTAGTTTGCTAAATTATGAGAAATAACGTTTACATATTGGGTGCTGGTTTTTCAGCAGAAGCAAATATTCCACTAACTTCTTCTCTATTGAATAAAGCAATAGATCTTATTAAGAAAGAAGATAAATCGATTTATGACGATTTGAATTATTTGGTAGAATCATATTATAAAATTGATTCTGCAACTATTGATTATGGTTTTATAAATTTATCCGAATTACTAACGATTCTACATTATGAGGAAATAAGTGGTTATTCAAGTAAGAATCAAACTGAAATTGGGCGCAGTAGAATTATCTCTGCTTTAAGGTATTATCTTTGCAAAGTAATAGTTCAGAATACACCGCTAAATAACGAATTACCTGAATTCTACAATAAATTTGTAAAAAAGTTAAAACCCTTCGATATAGTTCTATCTTTTAATTGGGACTGTCTATTAGAAATTGCTCTAAGTAATAATAGCATTACTTTCAATCATCATTTCCAATTTCAAGATAATATTATGGTTGCTAAACTCCACGGTTCGATCAATTGGGATTACAAGAAAGAAGATAATCTGAATCTTGATTGGAAACCTATTGGACTCGTTGAACACTTAAATAAAAGCGAGATATACTTCTCTGATGATTTGTTGAATGTTGATAAATGGAAATATTCATTCAGTGATTCCAATCTTTCACCATTAATAGTAATGCCTGGTCTTGGTAAATCTTTTGATGTTCTGAAGCTATCTTGTTATTGGTCTAATCTATCTTATTCAGTTGGTTTTGCAAAACAAATATTTATTCTAGGTTTAGGATTGTCAGACGACGATTTTTTGCTTTCAAAGATGTTAATGAGTGTTTTTTCTCAGATTCCAAAGGATACAGAAATCATTGTTGTAAATCCCGATCCATATTCAAAGAATCAATATTCCTTTTTAGTCGGTGATAATAAAGCAAAATTTATTTGTAAAAAATTAAGCAAGGATTTATTGGAATTAATTTGTGAATGATTGCAAACTAACAAGCCAATCAAGCGGACGCCGTTTTCGCATTTGGCATTTGTTTAATTGTTGGCTTTGTTCTTCCGTGTATTGTTGCTTTATACAGTTGTTCTGTTAAATAAATATTTATAAAATTATTGGCAGTTGTTAAATAAGTGGTATTGCTGTTCTGGGGCGACCGCTTATTGGCGACGCCGTTAGTTGCTTATACTAAAAATCAAAATAAAATGGATTTAATAAACATATGGAAAATTCTATTTCTCTTTCCGCAAGGAAAAATCCAATATTGCAACAATTGTTTTATGAACTTAAATATGCCCTATCCCAATTATCAAAAGAAGACCTTTCAAAGGTATTCCTGGAAGCAACAAAGATAGCAACAGTATCAACTTTTAATTCAAAAAAGAAAGCAGTAGAAAATATTATGAATTTTTCTACTTCTACTTTTAAACGCTATAAAAATGATGGTGTAAGACTATCCTTTAAAAATGATGGTAATAAACTTCTGCATCTCATAAACGGTTTGCCTACAAAAACTAAGAAAATATATTCTGACTTTATCGTAGCTCCAAAAGAAAAACAAATTGAGACTGTTGCTATAACAGTTCTCACACTAATTATATTTTATTTAAGCGCCGGCGGAGTAGATTTTGAGGGAGGTTTGCCAGATGCAGATATAGCAATTTCTGGTATTGGAAATCATAGAAACTATTTCTCCCATTCGATACTAATCGGACTTGGAGTTGAATTCACTGGCAGATTTGGGATACTAACATTAAATCAAATTAAAAATCATCTTCCTAATCCTCATCACAAATCTTGGGACTTAGTTTATGATTTTATAGATAAAAATAAAGAATTGGCTGTTGCTGCAATGTGGTTAGGCATTGGCTGCCATTTGTTAAAAGATTCTGGAATAATTACCGGAGGAATAAAACCATATTCCGATCTTCCATTTAGTATGCCGATGGAAGCGCATCAAGGAATGTTTGCTGCCAATGGTGTTGCGAGTACAATATTCTCAACAAATATAAAATGATTTTCTAAATAATATTTTATAACATCAAACTTTACGGATATTTATTATGCAAGATGTTCTAACCAAAATGCAATTGTTCCAAAAGGAATTAGAAAAGAATGGCTTTAAGGATAACTCAGAACGAGTAAAACAAAAATATGATGATTTTAATGAACCTTTTATGCTTATGGTAGTTGGCGAAGGTAATTATGGTAAATCAACTTTAATTAATTCTCTTTTTAATAAACAAGTAGCACCAACAAGTAGGCTTCCCAAAACTTGGAAAATTGATATTTATGAAAAATCTAATAAAGATGAAGCGCTTCTATTTTACAAAAACCTAAATACACCTAAGAATGTTAGCATTGAAGAAGCAACTCTTATTTGTGAGCAAGAAGAGAACAAAGCTAAAAATACTAACAACTGGAAAGCAGAATTATTTCAAGTAAAATGGAAATATAAATCAGATTGGATTGAAAATATTTTACTAATTGACACTCCCGGTTTTTCTCAATTCAGATCGAATAGCACATATGATAATTTTAATTTGTTTGGTACAAAGGGAATACAATTACAATCATTTGACGGTTTTGAATATTACCTCTATAGAGCCGATTTTGTATTCTGGTGCATTAAAGCAACAAAGTTAGAAGATGCTGATACATTAAATGCACTAAAAAACGTAAACACCGAAGAAACAAATATTATTGGTATAATTACATTTATGGAGAGAATACCCATTGAACGCTGGGACGAAATAAAGATAAAAGCATCTGAAATATATGGTGAATATATAAATGAATTTCTTTTCTTCTCTCCCAATGAGCATAACAACACAGTTACAGAGATAAGAGAATACATAAACACAAGAATTAATACAAACCTACGTGAACTAAAAAATTCTAGCTTATTAAATTATTATAACGAGGAACTTCATAAATACTGCAATACACTTGATAAAACTTCTGATGTTTATGATAAAAACATTAGTAAGTATCTTTCTTTAATTGATGGTGTTAATGAAGATTATGGAGCAATAGAAAAAAAGATTGAAAAAGAACATAAACGTGTTTTCGATTCAATTATATCTCCATTAGAAAATCAACTTAACTCAATTTACCTTAGATCTAATGATAATCCAGATACATTCAAATATCTTATTGAGAATGAACTGTTAAATAGGCATTCCTTACAAAAACAGATTGACCCAATATACATAAAAATAAAAGACGAATTTTCCGCCCTGAATATTTCCATAGAACGTAAATTAGTTTGGCAAGCAATATTAATTTCCAATAAAAACTATAGTCAAGATGAAAGTCTTACCTTGTATTCTCAAAATGAAAAGATCATTGAGTCTTTCAATACTAATCATAATATGGCAATTGATTTTTTATTTGAAGGCTTCGACGGTTTTAATATGGCTATTGGCGGGATTGCTGCCGCAATTGGAATGTTTGCACTTGGTCCAATTGGTCTTATTGCTGGAGCTTTAGGTTTTTTATTCGGCGAAAGCAAGCAGACCAAAGTGGTGAGAAAGGCTAAAGAGGAAATAACAAAATACATAACCAAAATTAGTGGCAGCACAAAAAAAGAGTTAAATGAAATGCTTAAAAATGCCAAAGCTAATTTTATTAAAAAAATTGATAATTCTTTTAAAGAATTTAATGGTAACTCAAAAGAAGATATACTAAAGAATTTTTATTGGACAGATTCGGTTTTATCTAATAAGCTGCAAATAAATCCCAATGGTTCAATTATTGACTGCTTGAATTATAAAAAGCAATTACTTACTTATTTCCCCAAGCTATTAAAATATGACGCTGAAAGGAAGCCTATTTGGGATAAGAATGCCGATAAACTTTTTAACAGTGAAGTCGACAGCATCTTTATTAAAGTTAATAAAGAAATTTATAAAGCTGAGACCTCAATTAAACGACTTATTGAAGAAAAAAAACTCACTGATATAGCGCCATTTAATGATAATATCACTGAACTTGATAAATACTTAACATCTACAATTTTAGCAAACCCATTTATTTCGTCTCAAGATTTTATTGAAAGGCTAGTTTATGCTAATGGTAGCAAAGTGCATAATACTTTATCCACCTACAACGATGAATTACAAAAAGCAAAAAGAAACATAATAGATAAAAAGAGAGAGTTACAACTTTTGTGGGATCAAAAAGCAATTGATTTAATTTGGGATTCAAGTAAAAATAATTCATATAAGTTGCTAATTGGTGCGCATTCAAAGTTATCTCAATCCGAAATTAATAGTTTTTGCGATTATGAATCGATGGTGCTTTTTGAACAGATTTATTCTGATGTCGTTGAAGAAACCAAAACTTTTGATGCTGAATTCAAAGTAGACATTTATTCTCACAACGCAATAAGATCAAATCTTATTCCTCAATTTCAATCAAGGAAAATTTCTATTGCAGATATTATTAAAAATGAAATTAAAAAGGATAGATTCTTATCTTCTTTGAAAACATTTAATATATCTGAACAATATAAATTTATTGATGATGCTTTACAGTCTAGGCTTACAAATATTATAAATGAAATGCCTAGTCCAGTCTCGTTAAAAACAACTTATAAACGTTTTAGCGGTAGGATTTTATTATCTCTTTTCCCACTCATAATTATTGGAACAAGTCATTTAGTTACATTTAATTTTATAAGCAATTTAGGCACACGAGAAAACATTCATCAAGTACTAAGTTCAGAAATAACTCTTATCATATTTTCTTTACTTTTTCTTCTTATGGTATTTATGCAAATTAAAGCAAGATTTAAGATGAAGAGAGATATAAAGGATTTTGTAAAAAATATATTTAATGAATACGGCGAAGAATTATTTAAAAAAATCCAAAATAAATTCACAAACAATATTAACATAAAATTAAGGTAATTATGAAATCGGAAAAACTTGAATCCCTTAAAAGTACAATTAAAGAATGCCTTAAAAATTTAGAAGTATTATCTGAAAAGTCACAACTTGAGATAGTATCTAAGGAAGAACTAAAATCAATTAAAAACCTATATAGCGAATTAGGTTATTATAAATCAACAACTCCAAGAGTATTTCTTATCGGGGAATTTAAGGCTGGAAAATCATCTTTAGTAAATTCTCTTTTAAATAAAAACTATGCCCCCACAGATATTTTAGAAATGACCGCTTGGATTTCAAAATTCTGGGAAAGTGAGTCAGACTATTGTAAAATAAATTTTGACAATAACACTTTCGAATATACGACAACTTCTGAATTTTTATCCAATTGTGAGAGAAGGGATTTTACTACTGATTATCTGAAAAAGATAAAAACGGTTGAATTTGGTATAAAAGATTTTAAAAAGAATTACGTTCTCATTGATACACCGGGATTCGGAAGTATAAATGAAAATAATGAAAAAAAACTTATTGAACTTGCCTATGAGGCTGATTTAATTTTGTTTATAGTGGATGCAGAATCTATTGGCTCTATTAAAGAAGCCGCAATTATTAAAGAATATATTAAAAACGGTATACCATATTTTGTTGTCATTACAAAAATTGATCTTGTTAAAGACCAAGTGGAGTTAGATGAAATAAAACAATTTATTCAAAAACATTATGATGCAGAAGAAAACAATATTGTAACAGTCTCAACAGATAAAGATTATACAAATAGCGGTATCATAACGCTTGATGAAAAATTGAAAAAATATGCAAATAACTTTGATTCAAATAAAAGACAAGAAGCTGAATATGGATTTCTAAAAATTATAGCAGAAAGACTCTTGAGTCTTTTGGATGACTTAGAAAATATATTAATTGATATTAAAAAAAGAGTTGACTCATTTAATACATATATTGACTCAGTATCTGGTACAATTAAAAAAAGTCTTCAAATAGACATTGAAGACTTTTCAAAGAAAAATATATTGCAAAATAAGCGAGAACAAATTGTTTTAGAAATAGGAACTGTTTTGTCAAATTCCAATGGCAATATATCGGAAGAACAATTATTGAATATATTAAAAAATAACCTTGGTGATGACTTTTTAGAATTTGCTAACAAAAACATTTGGAATGTGTTAAATGTGAAAATGAAAGAACATTGGCTTTCTTATTTAGATGAAATAAAAGAAAAATCTTTTAAAGTATTCGTTGGAATAAAAGGAGATGTAAATGATAATAACGGAGGATACTATGCTCTCTCAAAAGTCGGTAATTATGATATTCAACTTGATCAAATAACATCAAAAGCATTTTCAAGAGGAATGAAAGGCACTCTTGGATTCGCTGGCGTATTAACAGCATATGCAGCGTGGTTCGGTCCCGCTGCTGCATCTGTCACATTACCAATGGCATTAACTGGAATTGGAATTCCTATTGCAGTAGTTGGAGGTGCAATCTCCGGACTTTTGGCATACAAAAAAAGAAATCAAACTAAAGATATGATTAATTCCTATGCCACTGGCATTACAGATAATGTTGTAATTAAAATTGTCCAAGATATTATACCCCAAATGTCAGAAAACATAA
>Ga0172368_10008694_pt1 | contig 10300 bp, 9 predicted proteins | sample Lak11m_FD_114540 | JGI IMG/M metagenome (GOLD analysis project Ga0172368, IMG submission 114540) | Freshwater microbial communities from Kabuno Bay, South-Kivu, Congo - kab_022012_11m | ecosystem: Environmental > Aquatic > Freshwater > Lake | place: Democratic Republic of the Congo: South-Kivu...
TCAGGATGTATTATCCGGGAAAGCATTCATTCCGAACATAGCCAAATAGAAAAATTGATATCAATCTTAGATAAAAATCTAATATATTATAAAAAATAATAAATGCTAGACCGAATAGTTACATATTTTTTATACTTCACACCAAACTACATGGGCGCTTGATTTTGGTTTTTGGGGTAAATATTTATTGATACCAATAGAAGTGTGTGCAATGAAAAACTCAAAAAAAATCATAGCACTGAACGAGCCTTTACGTACAAAAATAATTCAAGTGTCTAAAATAAATCCTGAAAAAATCATGGTTATTGGCAATGGTGTTGATACTACAATTTTCAATACGGATATTAATATTGAAAAGATTGTGAATAAATATGAGTTAAATGATGGTTGTGTTAAAGTTCTATTTGTAGGAAGAATTGTTGAGAGCAAAGGGATAGAGTATTTAATTGAAGCCATTAATATAATTATCAATAATTTCAATAATACGAAAATTAAGTTCTTTTTAGTAGGACCTTATAGTGAAGCATTTGATAATAAAAATATTACAGATACTTATTGTACCAAAATATTTAATTCGATCAAAAAATACAACCTTGAAAAATATGTATTGCTTACTGGATCTGTTCCGATAGAAGAGCTTTTTTCTTTTTATGAAGCTTGCGACATATTCGTATTACCTTCGCTGGGTGAGCTTTTTGGTCTTGTTGTAACCGAGGCAATGGCGACAGGGAAGCCAATTATCGGTTCTAATATAATGGGAATATCTGATCAAATAATTGATGGCTGGAATGGATTTTTAGTTGAACCAGCCAATCAAAGACAATTGGCAGAAAAGATAATGTTTTTGTATGAGCATCCTGAAGAGAGAAAGAGGATGGGGGAAAACTCTCGAAAATTAGTAGAACAAAAATTTGATTGGTCAATAATATCAGACAGATATCTTGAGGTTTATAATAATGTATAAAGTACTCCTTATTAATAATTATTGCTCGTTGAATAGAGGTAGTGCAGCGATGGCAATATCTACTGCTATATCTATTAAGAATTATCTCCCTGACGTCAAAATTATTAATTTATCAAGTAACCCCAATCTTGATTCAAAAGTTTATAATCCATATGGGATTAAATGTGTTAGAAGAAAACTTTCAGTATTGGAACCTTTTTATTTTATTCTTTTCTTATTGTGGTTTTTTATTAATAATTATCTTAGAATAAACCTTCCTATTTTATTGAAGAAACATTTCAAAGAGTATGCAGACTCAGATTTAATAATTGATATCGTAGGTGATAGCTTTAATGATATAGAAGGAAAGGTGCCATTTTTATTTTATTGTTATGGGATTTGCATTGGACTGATCGCAAAAAAAAAAGTACTTATTTATCCACAATCAATAGGTCCTTTTCATTCATTATTGGGAAGGAAATTAGCCAAACGAATTCTTAATGGGGTACAGTTTATTTTTGTAAGAGAAGATATTAGCTATCAATACTTGCTTGATTTTAAAATTAATACTCCAATTAGCAAATCTCCTGATATTGCTTTTTTACTGCCAGTGTCAAGCCATGACAAAATTAACAAGATATTTATTAAAGAAGATATTGACATTGACTCCAAACCAATAATTGGAATTTCTGCAAATGAATTGATAGGAATATTGTTTAAAGAAAATGAATATGATAATTATATAAACGAATTAACAATATTAATTAATTATATAGTCGAATCATTTGATGCATACGTTATTTTGATCCCACACGTCTTTTCACCAAATAATGATGATAGAAAAATAAATGAGATATTATACACGCGCGTTAAAGATAATGTTAAACCAAATTTAAAATTAATCCGAAATATTTATTCCCCGGAAGAATTAAAGGGAATTATTTCACATTTTGATATATTTATTGGAGCACGTATGCACGCTAATATTGCTGCACTTTCGACGGGTGTCCCAACTTTTGCATTAGCATATTCTCATAAGACACATGGTATTATGCAGTTATTAGGGCAAGAATATTACATTTGTAATATTAAAAATATTACCTGTAAAGAGTTAACATCTAAAGTTAACAGCTTATGGGAGAATAGAACCAAAATCAGAAATGACCTGTTGGTTAACAAAAAAATGCTTTATGAAAAGGCGATGAATTGTGGTAATATTGCCAAAAAATTACTATTAGATTCTTAATATTTTAAGTAATAATTTCCTTCCATTCACATAAAAAGGGATTATACTCCATAGGACTTCTTTTGAAGAGATGAATAATTTCATATATAAAATTGTGTTTTTAAAGTAGCTTATTATGGTTGGTTTTACTAAATCCTTATTGTGCACATATTTTGGAAATTTTTTCATCAATAAAAGCTTTCTGGATAATGTTATTCTGACTTTTATTTCATTCTTAAAATTAAGCATATGGTTTTGAGATCGAATTACTTTATCAGAATTAATCAATTCTAAATCTACCTTCTTTTCATTTATCGCTTCTTGAATTATCTGTTGCCCTTTTTCAGTCCGTACAACGATTATTGACGTTCCGAGTTTATCGATTTTAAGTTCAGGCAACCATGCGTCTCCAAACGATATATCAGCAAATTCACTTAATCCATCCAAACAAAATGTACATCTTAAAGGGATAAAAAATTCACCAAATCCCCAATTCCAATATTTTGATTGATCCATTAGCAATTTTTTTTCATCATTCAATAATATTGTCATTTTGCCTGGCCAACCTGATCCTCTGTAACTAATGTCTGTAATTTCTTCTTTGTTTATATTCAATTTTTTAAGTAAATATTCAGTAGCTGTAAATTTTGGGCAATGATTACAGAAAAGTCCAAAAACCAAAATTATTTTATCTTTCAATTTGGAATTTATTAGCTCACTTTTTCTGAATGCTTGAATATGGCAAGGTAAACCAACTAAAGCAAATTTTCCGTTTTCATCCTTGAGTACTTCTTTTAATTTTATATTTACAGGTACGGGGCAGTACTTCGAGCCTGTTGCTGAGATAACATCTTCTCTATTTCGGGCAATAAAAACCTCAGGCTCCAAAGGATTTTTTTGACTCATTCTGGTCAGAATGACCCCGTTTATGAGCTTGTTTTCCATAGCAAAAATAAGTAATTGTGTCAATACACCGCCAGAAGAGGCTTTCCATCTCAAATCATTGTCATTGGCATGTCCAATGTGACAATCTATATAGTTGCCTATTAAAGGATTTTCTGGTTGTTTGCCAAAAATTTTTTGATTAAGTTTTATGAAATCTAATGACCAGCCTGGGCAACATTTTAAGCAAATTCCACAATAATTACATTTATTTATATTAACTTTTGGAATATAAATTCCTTGTAAGTCATCTTTTATTATTTCTATTGCAAATGATGGACAAATACCTTCACATGTTCCACATCCGGTACAAAGTTTAGACTCATAAACATCAGAAATATTGGATTTTCTAGTATTATTCATTTTTCAATAATTTCAACTAAATTACAGCTATTCTAATTTTGAAACATTTTATAAATTTTGGTATCTGAAGAGCCTATTGCCGCAGATATATTAATCATACCGTTTTGTTGAGTTCCCTCAATCATATTACCCGATAGTAATTCAACAACCTTTATTGTTTGGTTTCCTGGGATTACTTTAATAGATAAGGTAAAATTTTGTGTCTCTGTTTTATCGTTCCGAATAGTGTAATATAGATTGTTCTTTTCATAACTTCCGTATCTTTCAAATTGAACGTTCGGATTGTCAATAGTTGCATATGGAATTGTTTCCCAGCCAGCCGACGAAAGATTTTTTATTATAGGTATGTATTTTTTAAATAAATTCCGATCTCTTTCGTAAAGTGATGAATTTTGCCAATAATATATGTTATTTCCAGCTCTCCCAACTTTAGAATACATTCCATAAAAAGAATAGTATTTGAAATAATTTTCCAATTTTTCACTACTAATTACTTCAGGAACTTCACCCGTATACCATTGATATTGAATATTTAAAGAAATCGATTTTTGATTTGTCAAAACTCTCATATCTGACAAAATCCGGTCAGTTATATAATCTTTCTTAGTTTCGTAGGAAGGTGTATCAATTAAATGCATATAAAAATTAAAACTGTCAGGAACTATGTTCGCACTCAACATATCAGGTTCAGATGATTTAATATGGTTCAAATATTCATACTGTGAAAATAGATTTAATAATATAGGTTTTCGGGTATCAAAACTAAAAACCAATGGTATATCAACGTATGAAAAATGACTCGTTCTGTAATTTTCAAGTGGTCCCCATGCGTATCCTGTCATTATTGAATCCACAAATACACCATCAAAATTATAATTAGTTACATTACCTCTTTCATTTTCTTCAAAACCACCATTAAAAATTATATTATGATCTGTTTTTTCAACTTTTAAGGCAATATCATCAAACCAAACTGTACCAATCCCATTGTAAATATTCATGTATACTGCCATTTTTGTTGTATTTTGTTTTGATGTAAAATTTAGTTTATATAATTTCCAATCTGAATTTTTTTCTGGATATATGCTAAATTGAAGAGAATAATTAAATTCATTCGTAATAGGATCAATTTCGACTATTCTGGCTCCTGCCCCTGATAAATTTTCTGATTTCGCCCAAACCGAAAAAGTATAATTTGTATTGGGGCTGACATTAATATATTGTGTAATCCTCCCGGACTGTCCAATAAAAGTCATATTGATACGCATAGAATGATTTCCTGTATAAAATATTTTATTATCCCAGGAAGAATACTTTCCGAATGTCCAATTGTCGATAAACCCTTCATATGATGTTTTATTTTTCAAATATCCAACCTCATGATTACTTATATTAAATCTATTTGGATTAGGTATATCCGGATCAGGATTTGTCGGATAATTTTGCCAGTACTTATTGGTTTCCCAACTATACCAGAAGTATTCACTTCCATCAATATATTGTTTTCCATCTTTATCAAAAGGTGCTGAATTTATTACTGATTGTGCAACTTCATTTACAGGTATACCTTCATCAAAGAAAGAAGTAAATCCATACCATTTGGTATTGTTATCAAGAACGTCATTATCTAAAGTATCAATCCTCGCTTGATAGCTTGGTTTAGTTGCGTTATTTCCAAAACTTCGCCACCAGCCCCAGGGTTCAGTATATTCCAAACTATTAATTTTATTTAAAGTATTAAACTTGAGATTATTCATTTCGGTTGGACTTAGATCAAAAGATATACCAAAATCAGATATATTTGAAATGTTTTCTGTTTTCGTCCATGCAATAAACATACCTTCCTTGTCAGATTTCTTCTCAAAAAATCCCGGATACATTTCATAATACTTCTTCACCACACTCCGAAAACCCCATTCAGGCTCATCCGTCCTATAAACCACAAAAGTAAAATTAGCATGTCCAGGCCCGATCTTCAAAGTCTGGTTCGACAAACCGAAATCATACTGTATGGAATATCCGTCAGTTAAATCATACCCTTTCCTGTAAATCCTTGGCACATCCATTGGCACAGCAATACTCATTCCAACGGTGTTATTATCGATCGAAGCAAAAGGATAAGTGCTCTGCGTCCTCATATCCCCGATCCTATAAACATTCTCATAATGCGTGCTCCCATTTATCTCCCTGCTTCCCCTGATATAATCGCCCCATCTCCAGCCGTCGGCGTTCAATGGCAGATTGTACATCACCTGCAGCGCCCTGTCCTCGCCCCTTAGATCCTGGATCTCGCCCTGTAACTCAATATACCTGTCTTTGGGTATATAATTAAAAGTAAAATCAATATCATTCGCCCTCGCCCTCTGAGTCACAGTACCGTCCGTGTTCTGCGTGAGGGCGCCGTTTAAGGAGATCGTGGGTCCGAAGAATGGAGAAAGTTCGACATCGTCAAGCCAGAATGTGCCGTAGCCTTCCCAGATGTTGGCATATACATAGAGATAGCTGGTATTTGAGCTTGTCCTGAAGGTGATCTTATTCTGAGTCCAATCGTAGGTTCCTTTGCTGAAGACCACGTTGGTCTGGGTTAGCCATTTCCTGTTACTGTCAAGCTCCACTACCCTGACAGCAGGCGCATTTTTACCGCCTGTGCTCTCTGCTTTTAGCCAGGCTGAGAGGGTGTAATACTGTAAATGCTCTGCTGGTATCATATCTGATTGGGGGTATCCGCTGATATTATCTTTCGTGTCCGGAATGCTGATCTTTATGGATCGTGCTCCCTTGTTAGAGATATTATCCCAGACAGGAGTATTTCCATTGTTTGTAACAAAGCTCCAATTCATGGTCGAGCTCGTGCCATTCTCAAATCCTGGATTTGCAAGAAGATTGGGTGGGTTAACGAGAACTTCCCTGAAAGAGAAACCGCCCTGGGCTGCAAGCATCGGCATCAAACTGCCATTTATAGAAATTCCTGTCACATTGCCGCCGGGTGAAATAAGAAGTTTCAAACCATCATCGCTTGAAATATTGAGTACTGAAGCGGCATTGGCAAGCTGGATAGTTATCAGGATGAAAAGAATCAGTTTGATGGGCGGGGATATATTTGAATTTCTTAGCATTATGCTCATGATTATGATATAATATACATAGAAAGTATTTATGGGTTTCTATGATACGTATTATTAGTATCATAAAATATAATTTATGAAAAAAGCAGCCTTTTAAAATTGTATCCCCTCATTATCATTATTACTATCAGTCTTAAATAATATACGAAGTGGAAATGTTTAAATAATAATAAAACGTTACCTTTATTGTTAGTTCCAAAAATGGTCCTAATTGTGGAAAACTTAAAATCTAATGTATCATTAAGATGAAAATTGGTGGTAGTATTTATGTCCGTTATAAATAATTATGGCATCGAAAAAAGGATAAGCTTAGTAGTTCCGACATTAAACGAAAGTCGGAACATAAAACACGTTTTTTCTAATATTCCCGAATTTGTGGATGAAATTGTGGTCGTCGATGGGAATTCGACTGATGGGACAAGAGAGGAAATAAAGAAATATAGAAATGATGCAAAGATCATTATAGAAAATAGACCCGGAAAAGGTCAGGCGCTGAAAACAGGTTTCGAAAATGCAACCGGAGACATTGTTGTGATCATGGACGCTGACGGAAGCCATGACGTAAAAGAAATGTCAATGCTACTGGAACCAGTACTGGATGGTTATGATGTCTCACACGGATCACGCATGCTTCCAGGTGGGGGGTCTGATGATTTCACTGCCTTCAGGAAATTTGGCAACCGGATGTTCGTGAGCCTTGTGAACTATATGTATGGTTCAAAGTATACAGATCTTTGTTATGGATACAGAGCATTCAAGAAAGAAGCTCTCCAAAAAATGAAATGCAGCAGGAATGGCTTTGATATAGAGACTGAACAATCTATACGCATTGCCAAGGCAGGGATAAAAGTAAAAGAAATCCCCTCTTTTGAAGCAAAAAGAATGAATGGTTATTCTAATCTCAACTCAATCAAAGATGGTTGGAAAATAATGGATGTAATTGTTAAAGAATATATAAAGAATTAAGGGAGACGAAAATGAATACAAACATTTCATTAACGGGAAGAATAGGACTTATAGCTTTTATTTTATTTTGTGCTATGGGATCTGCAAATGCTATTCCAAATGTAACGATCAATATTTATGACACACCTGTCTTAGGCCAGATCACAACAGATATTATAAAGGTAAATTTCACTGGTTTCACTATAGATAATCGATACTTCATCACAGTATACAACGACACTAATAAAAATGGAGACTGGGATTCTGATGATCAAACAGAATACGAAAAGAATGGACTATTGCATGGCGATCCGTTTCAGATAATTTCAGTCGACTGGATGCCAACAGTCATGGGTCTTCATTGGGTGGACGCTGGAGGTGTTAGAAGCCATGTATTTGTATCCGATACAAAACCGATATACCCAGTTCCAGAATTTGGCACGATGGCCCTCACATCAGTCGGCATTCTGGGACTGATAGGGCTGACGAGAATGCGAAGGAAGTATTGATATTAATATTAAACTTATTATATAATCATGTTAAGACAGATGAAATGCACAGAAAGGATGAAAAGATATGAAAAATGGAATTATCATTATAGGGATGATTGTATTAATCTCATTAAATACGATGCCGGTAATGGCGGCTTCTATTACGATTAATAATGGGCTTGATGAAGTAAATTATAAATATAATGGTTTTAGTGACGGCGATGTATGGAATGTAAAATTGTATCAAGATTCAATATTGAAATATGATTTTAGTAGTACTATTGCCCAAATAGATCAAATAAATAATACATGGCACTTAGCGTTCTCAAGCCGGGGACCTGATAAAAATGGTGTAACATTGTGTGTATTTGCAGGAACATATGATGTTGTAGCGACAGGAACTCATAATAGTAATATTATTAGTAATGAAGATAAAATTACAATATCTGAAGATGATGTCTGCTCACCTGCAATTCCACCTATACCAGAACTCTCCCCACTCGTTCTTACCGCATCAGGAATACTTGGAATCATGCTGATATCCAGAAGATACACAAAAATAACAAAATGAAAAAAAAAATAAATTTCATTCTATTAATCTTCATTGCAGCCATTATTGTTTTTTATTATAATACCATTGGTTGGCTTTTCAACTCATGGATGCACAACGAATACTATTCCCACGGTTTACTTGTACCTTTGATTTCCGGATATATATTATGGAATATGAAAGATGAACTGGCAGCCATCGAAAAGAAACATACTCGTGAAGGGCTTATATTTTTTGCCGGGGGCCTTTTACTTCATGGCATAAGCGTGCTCTGGACGATCCGCTTTTTATCAGGTCTATCGCTCATATTAACGATAGCGGGTGTCATTCTGTACTTATACGGCTGGGAATTCATAAAAAAGATCTGGTTCCCTCTATGCTTCCTTGTTTTTATGGTACCTCTCCCTTTTGTGGATATGATCGCAGCGCCAGCCCAGACGATATCTGCCATAGCCTCTAGCGGTCTTGCAAATCTAATAGGCTTGCCTGTTTTCAGGGAAGGGCTTGTTCTTACCATCCCAAAAGGTTCTTTTGAAGTTGGATTAGCCTGCAGCGGTATAAATTCAATAATCTCCCTCCTTACCATAGGGATTATTTTCGCCTTCATGCTTGAAGGTAAAAATACCATGAAATTAGCAATACTGTTTTCTGCCGTTCCTCTGGCACTTGCTGGCAACATAATACGCATAACATCCGTCCTGGCTGTGGCAAATCAGTATGGCCAGGAAGCTGCTATGAACTATTTCCATGATTTTTCAAGCCTTCTTTTATTCAGCGTTTCTTTATGCGGCTTATTTATTGTAGGGAGGTGTTTTGGACGGCTTCAATTCAAAAAGATCTTTTAATACTCATAGGCATACTTTCTCTTTCCTTTGTGGTCATATTCCTTCTGGCGCCAAGAGATATGGCAGATTATACTATTGCTGATACCGAATATTGGCGGGAAACAGGAAATCGCCTGCTTCTGAAAACAGCATACGATTATAATAATATTAGTGATATTCAAGCATTTCCAAAGCAGATAGAAGACTGGAAAAGTTATGATTTCAAATATTCTGATGAAATCTATGCGAAATTGAATGCTGATATAGTTTTAAGCAGGGCATATACTTCCAATGGAACCCTGGTATGGATGGACATTATTAATAGCAAGGTTGGAGAGAGTTTCCATAAACAGCGAATATGCGTGGAAGGAGCGGGATGGACCGTGGTTAACGAAAGCATTGCGCAGTTTATGATCGCATCGCCGCCTAATCCTTATACAAAACTCTATGCGAACAGGCTGGATATCAGCAAAGGAAATAAGAAGCAGGTTATGACCTATTGGTTCATGTTCAAAAAGTTCGGTTCAAGCGATGCAGTGACCATGATACGTCTTTCTTCTCCTGTTATAAATAATGAAACTGATACGTTTGAATCCATGAGTGGTTTTGTGGAGGGGCAGCTATTCAAGGCCATGTATGAAAGAGCACTTCCTGATAATATAACTCTAGCTGAGTATATTCTACGGAATTATGGAGTAATCGGAAAGACCGGAATTGCCCTGGCTATTTTTATTCCATTAGGTATCTTATTTGTGGGGGTAAGACGAAAAAATTGGTCGTGTAAAAAGATTGGCTAAAATTCATATTCTCTCATGAAAGGAGATTACCTCTGATTTGAGCAAAAAGGAGGTAAAATCCTTGCATGAAATTGAAGTTTCACTTCAGGTCAAGA
>Ga0172368_10008695_pt1 | contig 10299 bp, 7 predicted proteins | sample Lak11m_FD_114540 | JGI IMG/M metagenome (GOLD analysis project Ga0172368, IMG submission 114540) | Freshwater microbial communities from Kabuno Bay, South-Kivu, Congo - kab_022012_11m | ecosystem: Environmental > Aquatic > Freshwater > Lake | place: Democratic Republic of the Congo: South-Kivu...
ATTCTGCCTTTTCCGGAGGGCGCCCGTCGGGGTTCCGAGGCTCGAATTCGGTTCGACGCCCGCCTCGCGTCGATCGTCGCCGCGTTCAGGCCGGATTTCGTCTTTATGCTTGGATGGATGAGGCTCCTCGGCCAGGGCTTTCTCAGACAATTCCACGGGAAGGTGATAAACTTGCACCCTGCGCTGCCTGGCACTTTCCCTGGAACCCGCGCGATCGAGCGGGCCTTCGAGGCCTTCGGCCGCGGTGAAATCGCGGTGTCGGGCGTGATGCTCCACCTCGTCCCGGATGAGGGGGTGGACTCGGGCCCCGTGCTCAAGGTTGCTGAAATTCCGCTGCGCCACGGCGAGTCGCTCGATGAGTTTGAGGCGGACGTCCACGCGGAGGAACATCGCCTCGTCGTGGAGTTCGCGCGCGAGCTTGGCCGTAATGGCGGGCTGCCCGCGCCGCGCACTGACGCGTCACAGCAAGTTTCGCTCGAAAAGGAGTGTTGATATGCCTCTCGCACTGATTTCAGTCTATGACAAAACAGACCTCGTGCCCTTCGCGTCGCGTCTCGCCGCAAAAGGCTGGCGCTTCCTCGCCTCTGGCGGCAGCGCGAATGCGCTGCGCGACGCGGGGATAGAGCCGATCGACGTGGCCGAGTACACGAAATCGCCTGAACTCCTCGGCGGCAGGGTCAAGACGCTGCACCCTGCGATTCACGCGGGCATTCTCGCGCGGCCCGATCCCGCCGATCTCGACGAGCTCCGCGCGCATGGCTTTGAGCCGATCGACCTCGTGGTGGTCAATCTCTATCCCTTCGAGGAGACGGTGCGGAAGGTGGCGGCGGCGAGCGGCGCACGCGGAAAATCGGGTGGGGCATCTCATGTGGGTGGCGCGGCCACGTTCGGCTCGCTTGCTGGCACGGACGCCGCATCCAGCCACCTTGTCGCCCAGCCCGACAGCGCCGAGGCTGAGATCATCGAGCAGATCGATATCGGCGGCGTGGCTCTCATACGCGCGGCGTCGAAGAACCACGCGCGAGTTGCCGTGCTGTGCGCGCCTTCAGACTACGGCGCGGTCGCAGACGAAGCCGAGCGCGGCGGCATCCAGCCAGAAACGAGACGCGCGCTCGCCGCCAAGGCCTTTGCGCATACAGCCGCATACGACTCCGCCATCGCGGCCTGGTTCGCTGGGGCCGGTGGGGCAGTGGCAGCGAAAACCGCGCCGGAACTACCAACCGCCGCGCCAGGTTTGGCCGCGCCTTTTCCGGCCGACTCGTCGAATTTCGCCGCCGCGCCCGGCAGCCCCCTCAGCTTCCAGGGGACCGTGGAGCGCTCGCTGCGCTACGGCGAAAACCCCCACCAGAAGGCGCTCTTCGTGCTGCCTCTGGGTGAACCCGGCCCTCTGGGAGGCCGAGTTCTCGGCGGCAAAGAGCTCTCGTACAACAACATTCTCGACCTCGACGCGGCCTGGCGCGCGGTGCTTTCCTTCGAGAGGCCGGCTGTGGTCATCGTCAAACACCTCTCGCCCTGCGGCGCCGCCGAGGCAGACACTCAACGCGCCGCCTACGACGCGGCCCTCGCCTGCGATCCTGTGTCGGCCTTCGGAGGAATCGTGGCGCTCAACCGGCCCTTGGACGGCGACACAGCTGGCGCGCTTGCCCGGCTTTTCCTGGAATGCGTGGTCGCGCCCTCCATCGGCGAGGCTGCACGCGAGGCCCTCAAGGCGAAGAAGAATCTGCGACTCATCGAGGCTGACCCTGCGATCTACGCGCGGACCACACGCGAGCTCAGGAGCGCGGCGGGTGGCCTCTTGGTGCAGGAACCGGATCGCGGCGACCCAGTGGGAACGGAGTGGAGCGTGGCAAGCGCCCGAGCGCCCAGCGCCGAAGAGATGGAAGCGCTGCGCTTCGCGTGGAAGCTCGTGCAGCACGTCAAATCGAACGCGATCGTGCTCGCGGCGGGAAGCGCGGCGGTGGGCATCGGGGGCGGACAGACGAATAGGGTCGACGCCGTGCGTCAGGCCGCCGAGCGCGCCGGAGCGCGCGCCCACGGCGCCGTGATGGCCTCGGACGCGTACTTTCCGTTCCCTGACGGCGTGGAGGCCGCGGCGGCTGCCGGCGTGACCGCGGTAGTGCACCCGGGCGGTTCAATCCGGGACGCGGAAGTACTCGCCGCGGCCGACAGGCTCGGGCTCGCGGTGGTGTACACTGGGGTGCGGCACTTTAGGCACTGAGCGCGGGGCGGCCGGAGGCGCCGCGTGCGGGCCACCCGACTGGCACCGCAACCCGCGCCGCGGTAGTGCACCGCGATGCCGCGTGTAGGCCGCGCTACAGTGGGCCGCCTATCCGGTTTCACAACCGCCCGCCCCGCGCCGCGGCCGCCCGCAATGCCACGACGCGCCCCCACTTGATCAAAGCACAATGATTTGAGAGGTTACCATATGGGTTTTGAAACACTGATTGAACAGGGCATGGGACTCACCTTCGACGACGTGCTCATCGTCCCGGGGTACAGCGAAGTGCTCCCCTCCGAAGTGGACATCACGGCCGAGCTCGTGCCGGGAATTAAGCTGAAATCGCCCATTCTCTCCGCAGCGATGGATACGGTGACAGACTCCCGCCTGGGAATCGCGATCGCCCGCGTCGGCGGCATCGGCATCATCCACCGCAACATGTCGCCCGAAGCCCAGGCGGCTGAGGTCTACAAGGTCAAACGCTCCGAGTCGGGCATGATCTCAGACCCGGTGTGGCTCCCCGAAACCGCGACCCTCGCGGACGCCGAGCACCTCATGGAGACCTACCGCATCTCGGGCATCCCCATCGTCGATCCCCAGAGCGGACGGCTCGTCGGCATCATCACGAACCGCGACCGGCGCTTCTGCGGCCCGGAGGACATGGCGAAGCCGGTCTCCGACTTCATGACCTCGAAAAATCTCGTCACAGCCCCCGAGGGCACCACGGTTGAAGACGCCAAGGCCATCCTCCGCCGCCACAAGATCGAAAAACTTCCCCTCGTGGACCGCGACGGCCGCCTCAAGGGGCTCATCACTATCAAGGACATCGTCAAGAAAGAGGAGTATCCAAGCGCCGCGGTCGACTCGCGCGGCAGGCTCCTCTCGGGAGCCGCGGTGGGTGTCGGCGCCGACCTCGAGGAGCGCGTCTCGCTGCTCCTCACGCGCGGCGTCGATGTGCTCGTCATCGACACGGCCCACGGCCACTCGAAAAAAGTCGTCGAGGCGATCCGCCGCATCAAGGCAGTCGCGCCGGACACCCCCGTCATCGCGGGCAACGTCGTCACCGCCGAGGGCACCCGCGCCCTCATCGAGGCTGGCGCCTCGTCGGTCAAGATCGGCGTCGGTGCTGGCTCCATCTGCACCACCCGCATCATCTCGGGTGCCGGCATGCCTCAGCTCTCGGCCATCTACGAGTGCGCCCAGGCGGCCAAGCCCTACGGCGTTCCCGTTATCGCGGACGGCGGCATCCGCTACTCCGGCGACATCGTCAAAGCCATCGCGGCGGGCGCCGAAACCGTCATGCTCGGCAGTCTCTTCGCGGGCCTCGAAGAGGCGCCGGGAGAACTGGTGCTCTATGAGGGTCGTCAGTTCAAGAGTTACAGGGGAATGGGATCGGTGGGCGCCCTCCAGGGCTACGGCCGCGACCGCTATGGCTCAGGCCAGTCGCAGGGCAAGCTCGTTCCAGAAGGCGTCGAGGGCATGGTGCCCTACCGCGGCAAGCTCTCCGATTACGCCGCGCAGATGCTGGGCGGCCTCCGCTCGGGCATGGGCTACGCGGGCGCCCGCACGCTCGCGGAACTCCGCGCGGCGCGCATGGTGCGCATCACCGCGGCGGCCTACGCCGAGAGCCACCCGCACAGCATCGTGATCACCAAGGAAGCGCCCAACTATCAGAAACGGGACTGAAATTGTGCGAAAGGGGCCAAGTTCAACGCTTGGCCCCTTCTTTTTAAGTCGAACTCACGCGAGCGCGTTTTCGTAGCGCGCCGCGACGGTCTTCCAGCTGATCAGGTTGTAGAAAGCCTCGAGGTAGTCCGCGCGGCGATTTTGATACTTGAGATAATACGCGTGCTCCCAGACATCGACGCCGAGGAGGGGAGTCCGCCCTTCAGCGAGCGGGTTGTCCTGGTTCGGTGTCGATTCGATAAGGAGCTTCTTGTCCGATCCGAGACTGAGCCAGGCCCAGCCAGACCCGAAACGTCCCATCGCCGCCTTGGTGAAGGCCGTCTTGAACGCATCGAAGCCGCCAAGATCGCGGTCGATCGCCGCCGCGAGCGAGCCTGTCGGCTTGCCGCCCTCGCCAGGGCCGATCATCGTCCAGAAGAGGCTGTGGTTGTAATGCCCGCCTCCATTGTTCCGCACCGCCGCCCTGATGCTCTCGGGCAGGCTCGCCCATCTCCGCACGAGATCCTCGATGCTCCATGAAGCGTACTCGGTGCCCTCGATCGCCTTGTTCAGGTTGGCGACATAGGCGCCGTGGTGCTTGTCATGGTGGATGCGCATGGTTTCGGCATCGATGTACGGTTCGAGCGCGTCAAAGCCATATGATAATTCTGGAACTGTGAATAACATAGCGTAACTCCTTAATGAGATATTCTATTATATATGCAACATCTCATATTTTAAAAATAATGATGGAAGCGCGAAGGGTAAAGCGAGCGCTCGGCGGCGCTCATGCCAGGGGATCCATCTCCGGAAGCGAGTCCCAGTACTTCTTGGGCATGAACTGCCGCTGGAGGCTGGGATTTTTGCGCGCCTCGATGGCGATGCGCTCGAAGTAGGTTTTCCATTGGTCACGGATGACATTTTCCCGCTCGCTTGCGGGCAGGTCGAGCGAGCTCGAGACTCCTTGGAGCGATATGCCCTCCACGATCCGCCAAGGCGCACCGGCCTCGTGCAGTATGGCGCTCGATCGCATCAGGTCGTGGATCACAAAGCGCGTATCGGGGAATCTGCGCGAAAAGTGCTTACCGATCAGTGGCAGTACGTCGCAGTCGGGGTGAATCGAGGCGTACCAGAGTCCGTTGGACAGTTCGGAGAAGCGAATGAGGCCGGTGATTTTGTGAGCCTGGCTGCGGCATCTCTGGGCTGCCTTCGCGGCGAAGAGGATGTCCGGATCTGACAGGTCGCGCAGGTCCATCAGATCGCTCTTCCGTGGGCCGCTCCGAGTTTCTGGATGCGTTTCATGCTCTCGGATCTCGCGGAGCATCGCGGTGAGGACACGGCCTATGGGGTTCTCCTTGCCACGGGCGTCGGAGCACCATGCCTCGAAGCAAGTGGTGAGACTCTGCTGTACCCTCGAGCCGCAGCCTCTCTCCAGAGAGTCCGCGCGCGCACGATGTCTGTTTCGACCGCGAGCGGTGGCTCAAAGAGATCCTCAACATCGCACGCGCAGCGGAAGCTCAGCGCCTCGCGCCTTGGGAGGAGAGCGCCAGAGGCTTCGTCCGCGGCGCATAAAAGACCCGCGAAGGTCCCATCGCTGGCGAATGTTGCGCGAGTCGCGCCACTTCCCATCTCAGTCAGTCTCCCACGCGAACTCGAACTGGCCGTTGGGCGCATCCCGGTAGGCTGGGTCGAGGAGCGCCCTCCGGAGCGTCTCGGGGTGGTCGAGCGCTGAAGCGGCGGCGAGCGTGCCTCTTCGCGCAGCCGCGCGCTCGCTGGAGGTCGTGCTGTGGTCCGCCGCGAACTTACCCGCCACGGTGATGAACCACTTTGCGCGCCGCATCGCGACGCCGAGGGCGGAGAGCCCCTCAACCCGAATCGATCCGTGCCTCCGCGCCGCAACAATGCGCTTCGCCGAGGTGGGGCCAATTCCCGGTACGCGCAGCAGCTCGCGGTACTCAGCCTTCGTGATCTCCACCGGGAACATCCAGAGGTTGCGCAGCGCCCAGTCCGACTTCGGGTCGATGCGGGGGTCGAGGAAGGGGTGCGCGGGATCGAGGATCTCCTCGGCTCTGAAGCCGTAGAACCTGAAGAGCCAGTCTGCCTGGTAGAGCCGGTGCTCGCGCGCCAGGGGCGGCCCAGGCGGAGCGGGCAGCCTTGAGTCGGTACTGGTGGGGATAAAGGCTGAATAATACACGCGGCGCACGTCGAAGGCGAGGTAGAGATTCTCCGCAAGGCTGAGGATCGTGGCGTCGGACTCGGGGCTCGCGCCGATCACGAGCTGGGTCGTCTGCCCTGCGGGTATGGTGGCCGCGTGCGGATCTCGCGTCCGCCGCGTCCGCGCGTCCATCACCGAAGCGCGTTGTGGCGCTGCCGTCTCGCGGGGACTTGGATTTTCCATTGTCCGATCGACTGGCTGCGTCAACGCGGGCCGCGCAGGCGTGGTCTCGCGCCGCCGCGCGTTCGTCGGGTCGCTGAGAAGGCTCGCGCCCTCGCTCCGCGCATTTCGCGATCCGCCAGGCAGCGCCTTCGGCTCAAAACCGGCCGCGCGCGCCATGGTCCGCATCGGACCGAAGATCGCCTCGGGCTTTTTATCCGGCGCGAACCGCGCGAGGCTCGCGGCGCTGGGCAACTCGATGTTCACCGAAGCCCGGTCTGCCCAACGCGCCGCTTCGAGCACGAGCCGCTCGGAGGTCCCCGGTATGATCTTGATGTGGATATAGCCATTGAACCGCTCCCGCTCGCGGAGCGTTTGCGCGATGTGGACGAGCCGCTCCATCGTGCCGTCGGGACATCCCATCACCCCCGAGGAGAGAAAGGCTCCCTCGATATAGTTCCGGCGATAGAAGTCCACGATGAGGCAGATGAGTTCCTCCGGCTCGAAGGCCGCGCGCGCGACATCGTTCGAGCGGCGGTTCACGCAGTACGCGCAGTCGTAGGCGCAGGCGTTCGAGAGGAGCACCTTGAGGAGGGCGACGCAGCGGCCATCCGCCGCCCACGCGTGACAGATGCCGCCCACAGCCCCGTTCCCGATTCCACCCGGGCTGTTGTCCCGGGCGCTCCCCGAGGTTGAGCAGGAGGCGTCATATTTCGCGGCATCCGCCAAAATGGCGATCTTGGTTGTCGTGTCCATCTGAACTACTATACATCAGTATAGCATATTCGAGGTACCCGCACAAGTTTGAATCGCTCTTATTCGCGCGCGGCGAGCTCTTCCCAGCGCTCTAGTTTCTCGCCGAGCAAGCGCTCGATCTCCTCATAGCGCCGCCCTGCGTCAGCAAAATCGAGGCGGGGGGAGGCTGGCGAGGCTGGGTCATGGAAGAAGGCGTCGAGCGCTCGTTTTTCAGCCTCGAGCTCGTCGATTCCGGCGAGAAGCTCAGCCAGTTCCTTTCGTTCCTTGAAGCTGAGTTTGCGCGGTGCGCCTGCGTCCGGCAATGACGCGGAAGCCGTTGCGGCGCGAGGCGCGGGTCCGGAACCTGTGCGCCCGGCGCTTCCCGCATCAGCCGCGCTACCCGCGTCCTTCGCGCTTCGGGCTTTCGCGCCGCGCTCCTCGGATTCTTCATCCTCCTCGAGTTTCCACTCGAAGTAGCTTCCGTGAAATCGGTCGATGCTGCCCATGCCATCGAAGATGAGAAGTTCGTCCGCGAGCCTGTCGACGAGGAGCCTGTCGTGCGACACCATGAGAATTGAGCCGGAAAAATCAGCGCAGTACGCCTCCAGGCTCTCGATCGTCTCGATGTCGAGATCGTTCGTGGGTTCGTCGAGGAGGAGGAGGTTCGGCGACTCCGAGAGCGTCCGCACGAGCATAAGGCGCCGCAGTTCGCCGCCCGAGAGCGTCCCGAGCCGCTGCCCCTGGTCGGTCCGTGTGAAGCCGAAGCGTTCGAGGAGCGACTCCGCGTCGAGGTCCGGCGCCCCCGGAATCGAGAAATGCTCGGCGTGCTCGCGGATAAAATCGAGCATGCTCATTGCGCCGTCGATCGCGTCGTTCGTCTGCTCGAACACCGAGAGCCGGACTGTCTGCCCGAGCTCCACCGAGCCCGCGCTCGGCGCGAGCTTTCCCGCGATGAGCCTCAGAAGGCTTGTCTTCCCGGAGCCGTTCGGTCCCACAATGCCGACCTTCGCGCCCGTCGCGAGTTCCCAGGAGAAGTCGCCGAAAAGCCTCCGCTCGCCGTAGGACAGCCCCAGTCCACGCATGACGCACACTTTCTTGCCAAGCCGAGTCGCGTTGGAAGAGAACACGATCTTCTCGCGATCCCTCTCGAGGAGCGACTCGCGCATCTTTTCGATCTCGCGCTTGCGCCGTTCACTCTTTGTGGCGCGCGCCCGGGCACCCCGGTTGAGCCACTCGAGTTCGATCTTGAGGTTGGCGAGGCGCTTGTTCTCCATGCGGTTGAGGCTCGTGAGCCAGGTGGCCTTGTCTTCGAGGAACTTCGAGTAACTGCCGGAGTAGCTCCGCAGCGTGTGGCGGTCGATCTCCACAATGGAGCTCGTCACGGCGTCGAGAAACCAGCGGTCGTGGGTCACGAGGATAAAGGCGCCCTCGAGATTCAGCAGCTTGTACTCGAGCCACTCGATGGTCCGCAAATCGAGGTGATTGGTTGGCTCGTCGAGCACGAGGAGGCGAGCGTAAGGCGCGAGCGCCCTGGCGAGGGCTGCCTTGCGGAGCTCTCCGCCGGAGAAGTCGCGCATGGAGATGTCGAGGTCGCTCAAGCCGAGCTCGCGGCAAAGCGCGCGGTAGCGGTTTTCGAGCGAGATGACGGGCGCGCCCTCGTGCGACCCGCGCGAGCCGCCTCCGCGCGAGCCCTCGTGCCCCGCGTGCGGAGATCCCTTGTCCGCGCCCTCTGCGCTCATTCGGACGCTTTCGATTTCCGTGGCGTCTCCAAAGTAGAGAAAATCGCGGAGCGTGCAGCCGTCGGGAACTTCGATCTTCTGCGGCAAGTACGAGTAGGAGAAATCGCGCGTGCGAGCTATCTCTCCCGCATCCGGGCGCAGACGGCCGACCAGGACCGAAAGAAGGCTGGTTTTCCCCACGCCGTTTCTGCCTATCAGCCCAATCCGGTCGCGATCTTCGATCTCGAGCCCCGCGCGCTCGAAGAGCGGGCCGCTTTTCAGCGAGAGAGATATATCACGCAGCGAAAGTATACTCATTCATTCATCCTAATCGGTCTATATTGTAGTCATTAAATATAAAGAAAAACAAATATTAAATCTATGTAAAAAAACGATTTGACAAAACAATGATCGTCTCTTATCTTTCTAAAAACCTAAGGAGGTACACATGAAAAAGATCGCAGTGCTCGCGCTCCTCGCGTGCATCGTGGCCGCGGGCGCCTACGCCGCGGATCTCACCATTTCCACCCAGGTGAATCTCACCGCGATGGATTATGCCAACAATTTCTTTTCTTTTAAAGGCGCCGTGGGGGCGAGCGACAAAGACCAGTTCGCGCTGAAGCCCGACGCTACCTCGGGAGCCAGCAAACTTGAATCGACGGTCACCTTCAACCCCTACCGCACCGACGTCCAGGGCAAGAAGCTCCTGCCGGGCGGCGTCCGCAACCTGTTCCTGTACGGAATCGCGGATTATGGAACCCTGACGGGCGACAACCTCACCGTCACCAAGGACGCGAGCGGCGTCATCACGATCCAGTCCTGCCACCGAGGCACCGCGTACAAGATCGTCACCGACGCGGCCGGCAAACTCGTCTTCCCGAACAGCGGCTGCAGCACCCGCGCCATCGGAACCACTTCCAATCAGGTGAGCACCGATTTCTCTTCCACGGGAAAGACGGCCGACATCGATTGGGCCAAAGTGTGGGATTCCTCGATCGCTGATGGCAAGCAGATCGGAACGACCACGTCAAAAACGGGCAAGATCCTCCCGGACACCGCCACTTCCGCGCTCTTCCAGTGGACCGGCGCCCTGCAAATCACCTTCGACGGCACCTATCTCAAAGTGTCAGGAAGCCTGAACGCCGCGCAGATGTAAGCGACACGTGGTGCTACACCGCGCAAACTGAAAGAGGCCGTCCCGAAACCGGGGCGGCCTCTCTTTTTTGCTCGTTTGTATGCTCTTTTATGTGCTTGCCAGATTACGCCTTTCGCGCGCCGCGGTCTTCTTTGCCGCGTACGAATGAGAAGATCGCCGCCACGACCGACAGGGCGATCGAGACTGTAAAGGCTCCGCGCATGCCGCCCACGAAGGACTGCATCGTGGCCGAGCCGAGCGCCACGTTCGTGCCTACAAAGAGCTTCATCATGTCGCTCTGGGGCATCGTGGTGGCCGCCACCGCCATCGAGAGCGCGAGGCTCGTCACCATGCCCGTCTGGCGGAGCGTCACGAGAGCGCCCGACGCGATGCCGAGCCTGTTTCTGGGCGCCGCGTTCATCGCCGCGCTCGTGTTGGGCGAGTAGAAGAGACC
>Ga0172368_10008696_pt1 | contig 10298 bp, 10 predicted proteins | sample Lak11m_FD_114540 | JGI IMG/M metagenome (GOLD analysis project Ga0172368, IMG submission 114540) | Freshwater microbial communities from Kabuno Bay, South-Kivu, Congo - kab_022012_11m | ecosystem: Environmental > Aquatic > Freshwater > Lake | place: Democratic Republic of the Congo: South-Kivu...
AGGCGCACCGTTCGAGCATTACGGACCGCTCCATAGCGAGGCTGCAATTAGCTATGCCCGTGAGATCCTTGACTTCGTCGATACTCAAATGGCCTGACCGCGAGCAAGTGGACCGCGCGGTCCGTACGTGGGCGCGTGATGCGACAGGCCGTCATCTAGGGACTATCAAACTCGGCTATTTCGGTTCGTACGCGCGCGGCGATTGGGGGGTCGGCAGCGATCTCGACCTTATCGCTGTCGTTGACCATACGGACGCCGCGTTCGAAAACCGATCGTTGGAGTGGGACCTCGAGGGCCTACCGGTCCCAGCACAGCTTCTGGTTTACACCAACAGCGAATGGGAGGCGCTCCTCCGAGAAGGCGGTCGATTCGCTCGAACTCTCGAACGGGAATCTGTGTGGGTGTTTGAAAGATAGTAAGCGAGGGTCAAGCGCTCAGACCAATGCGTCATCGAGAGTGGGACATCGCCATTGTAGGGGCGCACCCGCGTGTGCGCCCCAAAAGCCGGGCCGACGCACGGGTCGGCCCCTACCAGACTTCGTTGAATTTACCCATTTGAAAGCGCAGTATCAGATATAATACCAATGCGCCGTCATGCAAGTACAACGGCACCGCTCAAAGGACCCCGATCCAGTGCAACAAAATCCCCCCTAACCCCCCTTTAATAAAGGGGGGAATGCGGGTCCCCCCCTTTCGTAAAGGGGGGACAGGGGGGATTTTGGATGCTGCACAAGTTACTTGTTTGAAAACGCATTCGTGTAAATCATCCGGGGTTCTTGGACAGATACTCTGCTGGAAGTGCGCCGGGGCGAACGCGAATCGATTCACCGGTCTGTTCCCGCGAGGCGTGACACTTTTTCATCAAGTTCGCGGAACACGTCCTCAGCATCAATCCACTCTCCACGATCAAGTTCTTCATTTCCGGCAAGCAGATCCTGACGAAGACGATTCCGAGCGCGTCGCATGAAGAACTGCCGAATCCCTTCATGCCAACGGTAGACGGGTTCCCAGTTGATCACGGGCACTTCTTCACGGGGAGGCAGGGCGGAGCAGAAACGTATTTCGTGCAAGCCCTGGCCGGCGGGACGGGCATTTGGCATACGCGCTGCGGTGCGACAGGCATCGCGCAAATTCGTGCGGGCGGAACAGGCATTTGGCACACGCGCTGTGGTGCGAGGGGCATCGCGCAGATTCTCCGGGGCGCAACAGGCAGCTGACAGATCCGAGTCGGTACAACCACTCCCGAGCAGATTCGAGCAGGCGCCACCGGTAACTGGCAGATCCGAGCGGGTGCGACCACAGCAGCGCACTCTGGTCGACAAGGAGCCGCTGGGGCCGGACACACCTGACAAAACGCGTCTATCGCCAAAAAACTCACCAACATTGCCGCAACAAGGACGAGTGCCGCTGAACGGAAACCGGGCATTATGGTTCCCTCGATAAGATTGTCCACCCCGATCTGTCAAAAGGTGAAGTAATATTATATGACTATTGAAGATCGGTCAAGGACGAACGCGCGTAAATGGCAAACACTCAGTCTGATGGGTGGAGCTTTTCTGCTCGGCGGGCGCGTACGGACGTCAATCGCAGGCTGGAGACCTTGCGCCATGGTCACAGAGTTCTGGCGCCAGCGACCCCACACAGGTAGAATGGAGAAGCCCGCTACGAAGAGCGGAAGAGCGCCTGCCGAAGGCGAGAGCGCCAAGTACTCAGAAAGACGGCGACTATCGCATCGCGAGGATTCCTGCTTCGAAAAGGAGTGGCTGTGGGAGTCGAATGCTGATGATTTGTGATCGACGCGGCAGGAGATACGCTCGCGGTATCCTTGTGCTGAACGCTATCGTTGCGGCGCTGTTGTGGCTGGCATTCGTGTCCTACGGCTTTATAGCGCAGGGTGTTCTCGACAGTGTCTACGAGATTCAAGCCCACTCGCTGGCGCACGGTAGTCTCGTAATCGTACCCGGTCTGGATGTGCTTTTCCACCACGACATGATGATCCACCGCGGCCAATCATATTTCTATCAGGGCCTGGTACCGTCCGTCATCTTCATGGCGGCCAAAGCCGTGCTCGGACGAGTTGCGGCCCACTACGTGGTGGTGTTTGCCTTCTTCTTAACATTGGTCTTCTTCCTGCAAAAGCTCATCCTGGACGTCATGGAGAACGCGCGGGGTGCCGCTGATCGCTCTCCGTGGGAGACGTGTTTGAGCGCAGTGGTCCTGACCTGGCTCGTGCTCTTCGTGGTGGCTTATCCGGTGGAACGGCGATGGTTCTTCGGTAGGTTCATCATTTACGAGCAGCAGATCGTTTTCGGTCTGGCGTTCGCGTTGGCGAGCATGTACTTCGTGGTACGAGGCATCCGCGTGCGGAGCGCCCTCTTGATAGCGGCTTCGGCTTTGTTCCTCGGTCTGGCCGCGGCGACGAGGCCGAGTTGGTTTGTGCTCGCCACGGTCTCGATTCCTGTGGCAACGGCGTGGATTTACCGCTCCAGTGGTTGGCGTGAAGCGCCGTTGGCTGTGTGGGTGATGCTCGGCGCCGCTCTACTGCTCACGGTGTCGCCGCTGGTTCTAAACTACGCGCGGTACGGGTCTCCACTTGACTTCGGGACCTCATACCAAAACCCCGGCGACCCTGAATACCTCCGCGTCCTGAAGGCGGTCTATTCGCCTGCGACTCGTGCTTGGAACGTGCTATTCAACGCGTTGGCGTTCTACTTTCCGATGCCACTCACTCAATATCCGGCGTTGTTCCGAAATTCCTTCTCATTATGGGCGGAATATCCGCCAGGGCTTTTCTATTTCAATCCGCAGTTCGCGCCGATGCTGCTTCTGGTGCCGCTCGCTTTCGTTCTGGGCTGGAAGGAAAAGAGCAGGCTATTGCCCGCACTGTGCGTTCTCGCCGCAGTCGCCGCGTATATGAACGCGCTTCTCCTGGTCTATGCGAACGCGGTACTCGTCAGATTCTTTATTGAATTCTACTATCCTCTGATGCTCCTGTTCGCCGCTGCGCTGGCTATGTTCTTGCGGCCGGCCTTCGTGGCGGTGATTTTGGCGCTGTGCCTCGCTCCGTATATTCCGAGCACGGTACGCGGATTCGCGACGGGAAAGCCCATGGTCATGACGGTCGATCCGGATGCGAGCTTCGCTGACACCTCGCCACGTCCCACGCGGAAGTATCTGGTCAAGGATCCGATCTGGCCGGTGGCGCACATCTCCGCGGCTTTCGCAGACCGAATGCGCCTGTATAATACTATGGGAGTAGCGGCCTACTCGGACGGCAGCCTGAGGGCGAAAGATCTTTTTGTTGTGTACGTTATACCGGGACCAAAAGGGTCAAGCTCGTCGGCGGCCAGGCTCACGATCCGCGGACTGCAATCCTTGGAGCATCCGGGAACGATGCGGTTCTTCATCGACGATCGGCCGGTGGGAGAGGTTCGCGTGAATCCTTCTGATCCAGTGAATTGCGATTTCCCAGTCCCGAAAAGCTGGCTTGGACCGGGACCGAGTCAAGTGCTCGGGGTGTTTTACGCTGAGGGGACAAGATTTCTGCCGAGTCGTGAGACCAAGGATCGGGTTGTGGCGTTCGCTGAACTGCGGTTGGAATGAGCCGGATCCGATTGTCCCACCAATTCTGAAAGCGAGTGCAAGTGTGGTCTCACAAAGGACATACACCATTTCACTATGCAAACAGCGGAACACCTGATGAAGCGATCGTGCCCGATTTGTGAGCATTCCCGTTCGGAGTTCATGTTCCGGAAGGAAGGATTCGATATTGTGCAGTGTTCGGTCTGCCAAGCGCGGTACGTGGATCACCAACTCGGCGAGGGGTTCGCAGCCGACTTCTACACGGATGATTTCTTCAGAGACGGATACCACAAGTACGGCTACGTCGATTACGTGGGGGATGCGGCGAATCATCGGCGAATGGCCGCGGGCATGATCCGATTCATGAAAAGGCATGTGAACGGTGGAAGACTCCTCGATGTGGGGTGTGCCGCGGGCTACTTCCTCGAATCACTTGGCCCCGCGTGGGACCCGTACGGCTGCGAGCCGTGCCGCGGCATGGCGGAGATCGCCCAAAAGAAGTTCGGTGATCGCATCGCGGTGACGCCGTTCGAGAAGTACCGAACCGACATGAAGTTTGACGTCGTCACCATGTGGGACAGTCTCGAGCATGTGGTGGAGCCGGCGTTATGCATCGCGGCAATACACGGACTCCTCAAGGATTCCGGCATGTTGTTTCTCCGGACCCCGGACGCGGGGAGCCCAGCTGCGAAGCTGCTCGGAAGATCATGGTATCACTACGGACCGCCGGGACACCTCCACTTCTTTGACCGAAAAACGGTCACGGCTTTGCTGGGTCGCCACGGGTTTCGGGTGCGCCGAGTGGTGTACTTGCCGCGATACGTAAGTCTCTCGGAGATCCTGATCAATCTGGGGGCGATGCTTGGATCGAGAGCTCTGAAAAACCTTTCCGCGAGACTCGCGGAGTCGTCCCGTTGGAACGTGAGCATCCCCTATCAGGTTTTCGATGAGATGGTGGTTATGGCGAGCAGAGAGGCACGGTGATCACACCGTCTCTATGAGGTTAAGGAACTGTCTCAGAACTCGCCGAAAGGTCACCATCGTAGCACGATTTCCCCCTCACCCTAACCCTCTCCCGAAGGGAGAGGGGACCGGAAATCGGCTCCAAAAGCCTCCCTCTCCCTCTGGGAGAGGGCCGGGGTGAGGGTGGCTAAAACGGAACAAGGCACGATCGTGCTACGATTCTCAACTCGTTGCAGGTTGTGAGACAACCTCTAAATCTCACCGCCTGGCAGCAATCACCCCAGCCGCGAAATCCTCAAAGGATATCTTCATCCATCTGCAAAACCAGCGCTCGTAATTGAGTTGGCCGTCGTGAGGCCGGACCGTGTGGTCGCGGTCCGCGGGGCAGGGACGGTACGGTTCGCCGACGGTCATAAGTCGATGCTTGCATGAAGCCAGCCGAGCCGGACCCATATACATCCATTGGGTCGGATATGACTGCATCATCCAGTATTTGCGCAGGACGACGTCACGAGGCAGAGGGACGTGCAGCGTGGGTTGCCCGTCGGGCGGGAAGTCGTTTATTCGCCACTTCCAGACATGGAAAGGGCCAGTGCCGTTGTACAACGGGTATTCGTAAAGCTTTGCCGTGATACCGGTGCGGCGGAGTCCTTCATAGGCCAAGAAGTTCACGGCATCGTGGTCGGGATGGCCGCCTTCAAACGCGTCTGCGACAACTGCGTGAGGTTGGACGCGCTGGAAGATCTCTGCTACGAGGTTCGCGGCCCGGTCCAACTCGCGATGGATCCCCAGGTCGGGCACCCGAAGCAAATGAACCTGTTTCTCCGGCAGGCGAAGGACCCTCATCGCCCGAGCGAGTTCGCTTTCTCGCTTGTGGCCTTTGCCCCTGAAGTCGGACGAGATGACCCAAATACCGTGTACCTCGGCGCCGCGCTCCATGAGGAGCATCATGGTACCGCATATGAGCACTTCGTCGTCCGGATGCCCGAAAAGGAAGACGAATCTCTTGCCGTTCGCATCATCGAGCATTGCCGCCATCGCGTTCCTCATCTCCTGGCTACGCCGGCGGGTTTATCCCAAAGCGCAGATACCGGAATCGTTTGTGGTCTTCGGGCGATACCCGCGACCCGACGCGGATCATCATGATGTTTTCGACCCGCAGGGCGACATTTGGTTCGTTGGTGTACACCTCCCGGAAATTGAACGGGCTGCACAGCTTCATCAGTATCTGGCGATATTGTGCGGCAGTGAGCCTGTTTCCTTCAAGGTCCCAATGCCACGACAGGCCCTGCAAGAAGGCGATCCGATCCTCGAAGAAATCGTCTTCCAGGGTAAGTTCCAGCATTCGGCGCGCGATGTGCAGACCGCGGTAATTGCGGCTGACTTCGATCGCCCCCATCTCATACATGAGGTCGCCTAGACCGGCCCACCGCTCTCCTTCAGCCGGATACCAGCATGTAAGGTAACCGGCGACGGCGTTCGGTTCGGCGATAGCCAGTGTGATCCGCGCTCCGCGTCGCTCGGCCACGTCTTTGAATGACTCGGGCTTCTGAATTATGGACGAATAGTGAGGGAACCGCCCCAGGCCGGAGTCGAGTCTCAAACCATCGAACGAATCGGGTGGCCACCCCGCTCGTATCGTCAATAACCCGTGCGGCGTCTCGTACACTACGCTACGTGTGGCCGATGTGGCTTCGAAGGCGCTGTCTCCTTCCGATGTCAAAAGTCGCTCCAGTCCCGGTAGAGGGTCTTTACCATAATAATAAGGTCTTTGTAGTCGCCTCGACGGTCCTTGACATAGTCCTTGATAACCGCCTCATGATGGAAATCCAGTCGTCTTGCTGCTTTTACCGCCACTTCCTCGACATCCGAGACAAACTCGGCGACGAGCTTCTCTATTCCATGCTCAAGGGCCAGCTTTGCACAGTCGAGAATCATCCAACTCCCCACTCGCTGAGAACGGTATTGAGGGTGAATGGTCACCCTCAAGTGCGCCACGTGGCGAGCACATCCGGAGGGTGAGCGATAGAGCCTGAGAAAGCCGATGATTTCGCCGTCGTCCTCTCTCACGGCGACAATGGGGAGAATGTAAGCGAAATCAAGTCGTTCCATCCAGCGTTCGAGGAGTCGGAGGTCGGTGAGATTCTCTCTCAAGAACCATTGTTCTTCCTCAGGAATCAGGGAGAGCATCTTGTGGAGCCTGACTGTATCGGCCTTGTCAAGAGGACGCAGCAGGACGGTGGTCCCGTCTTTGGTGACGACGGTCTTGGGATAGCCCTTGAGCATAGTTTCACTCCTTCTCATCAGGTGACGCATGTGGCATCAAATCGAAATATCAGATCGCCGCGTCGCCTTCAATCACAATGTGAAATGCGGCTTGCGCATTCAGTTGTGGCCGCAAGCAGTTCTGTTTGACCGAGCGGTCGGCGGGCTCTATAATGAGAAGAGTCACAATTAAAAGAAAATCTCAACCCTGACCCGAGACATGTTGCTCGGTACCGGCCGAAAGCGACGTCGTTGGCTGTGCAACGGACAGGGGACTCGTGACAACGCACCACCGCCCCCACATTTCAGATTCTTCCGAAGGACTCCCCGCGAGTCCTGCGCTCTATATCACGGGTGAGCCAGTCTCGACCGTTTTTCTCAGGTGGCTCACTGACGAGGGCAGACAAGTAATCGAGGAGTGGGTAGGTCGGCTGTCGACGCTGTCCCCATCCTATCGCAAGCGTCCCCGAAAGGAGTTGGTGAGCACGGTAAGCGAGGCCTTTGAGGCTAACCGTGAGGTCCTGTCGCGCGCGAAGCTTGCCCGCATGAATCAATTCATTGAGTACATTACTGAATTGCGCTTGGAGTCGGGATTCCCCCTGTCGGATGTCCAGAAAGCATTTGAATTGTTTAGATTCATTGTGGCGCGGAGGCTAAAGGACCAGCGTCATCTGGAACTGTTGGCTATTGCGTCGGATCCTCTCAATAGTTGTCTCGCTCACACGATTCACCGCTTTTCCGACCGATTCCAGCGCATGCACGAACGCTCCATTCTGCTGCACGCTCGAGACCTCGAACATGAGATCGCCATCCGCACGAAAGAGCTTTCCGAGAGTGAACGGCGGTACAAGGCGCTCGTAGAAGAAATCAACGATGGATACTTCGTCATTCAGGACGAGCGGATCCTGTTCGCGAATGAGGCCTTCTGTCGAATGCACGGAACCACCTTGGAGAATACTTTAGGTCAGCCGTTCCTCCAGTTTGTCGCTCCCGAGTGGCGTGACCGGCTCCGCGAGGCATATCTGGACACTGCAACCGCCCGGTCGGAGACGAGTACAATCGAGTATGCTCGTTTGGGAAGCGCTCCTGAGAACTCCTCTACTGAAATCAAAGCGAGAATTGCGGACCTCGGCCAAGGACCGGTCATCATTGGGATCTGTCGGGATATCAGTGAACGGGTGGCCATGGAACATAAAGTGCGTGAGACTGCACAGTTGGCATACGTTGGCCACCTGACCGCTTCGCTGTCTCACGAACTTAGGAATCCTCTGTCGTCTATCAAGATGAACTTACAGATCCTCAGCCCGAGGATGGAACTGGAGGCCTTTGACCGACGTCGCATGGAAATAATCGTTCGGGAGGTCTCCCGGCTCGAGTGCATTCTCCGGCAGCTCCTGGACACCGCCCGACCGGTGAGAGTGGAACTGGCCGAAGTGGATGTCAGGGAACTTGTTCGAAGATGCGTGCTCCTCATGGAGCCCAGGGCCAATGAGAACCGCCTAAAGATAGTTCGACGGCACTCCCGTGGCCAATTCAGACTCTTGCTCGATGGTGACAAGGTTCAGCAGGCTTTGATCAATCTCCTGCTCAATGCCATTGATGTCAGCCCCGAGAATTCGAGCATCACCGTTTTTGCGAGGTCCACGTTTCGCGAAGAAGCTCGATACCTGGAGCTGGGCGTGAAGGACAGCGGTCCGGGAATCGAGCCGGGCATGTTGTCGCACCTGTTTTCTCCGTTCGTGACGAGCAAGGCTCACGGGGCTGGCCTGGGGTTGAGCAATGTGAAGAGAATCGTTGAGGCCCATGGAGGAACCGTGGAAGTGACAAGCCGAAAGGGACGAGGAGCAGAGTTCACCATGAGATTGCCATGGCGACCGTGAATCGCGTCCTGGTGGTTGATGATGACGCCTCGGTTCGCGAATCCGTGGAGATGTTCTTGCGCGACAGGGGCCTTGACGTCGTCACCGCAGAAACGGGCGGTCAGGGGCTGTCAGCGTGCCTCGAGTCCAATCCGCCCGTGGTCATCCTGGATATCCGCTTGCCCGATCTTTCCGGCCTGGATGTGCTCAAGGGGATTATGGCAGGGCGCCCCAGCACCAAAGTCATCATGGTCACCGCCTATCACGACATGGTCACCACCATTGAAGCCATGCGGAACGGCGCCTATGATTACATTCATAAACCTCTCGACGCTGATGAGCTGGATCGCGCTGTCTCAAAGGCTTTGCGTATATCAAAGGCATCTTGTTCAATTCCTACTCTACTCGGTGACGACCCGGAGGAGATATTCCGCAACCGCATCGTGGGCGGAACTCCCGAGATGCGCTCAATATTTAAATCCATCGGACTTCTGTCGTGTAACCGTGCCACAGTGCTCATTGAGGGGGAGACGGGCACGGGCAAAGAACTCATCGCCCACATGATCCACGAGTTTTCCTCGTGGAAGGATGAGCCCTTCGTTACCGTGGACTGTACGACGCTTGTAGAAAGCCTCCTGGAGACCGAGTTGTTCGGCCACCGGAAAGGTGCGTTCACCGGCGCGGTTCAATCCAAGCGCGGTCGGCTGGAGTTGGCAGGTTCAGGAACGGTCTTTCTCGACGAAGTGGGCGATCTGTCACCGAGTCTTCAAGCCAAATTCCTGCGCTTTCTCGAGTACCGGGAATTCACTCGTGTTGGAGGAAGCAGTGTCCGTCGGTTCGACGCGCGCATCATTGCCGCGACCAACCGGAATTTGCAGGACATGGTCCAGAGAGGCTTGTTCAGGCAAGACCTTTACTTCCGGCTCAGAGTGGCTGCCATCCAGGTGCCGCCTCTGCGAGAGAGGCGAGCCGACATCCCTGATCTGATGCGCTTCTTTCTGGCAAAAATTAATCGAGAGTTGGATGCTAGGGTGTGGAGAGCTGAAAAGCGCATCACAGAACTATTGCAGTCCTACTCGTGGCCCGGCAATGTCAGAGAGCTGAAGAACGTCCTCACCACAGCTGTTCTGGAGTCTCGGGGAGAAGTCCTTCTGTCTGATGCGGTGGAAGCAGCGCTGAAAGGATCGACCGCACAGCTGTTCTCCACTCCTGAGTTGCGCTCAATGGATGATGTGGAGCGAGAACACATAAGAGTGGCTCTGCAGCAATCAGGCGGGAATCTCTCGGCAGCCGCGCGCGCGTTGGGGATCTCCAGACCTACCCTGCGCAAAAGGCTAAAGAAGTACCAGCTGCGTCAGTAAGCCAAACTCCGTGGCCAGTAAGCCACAACGAACGATGAGAATCTGGTGTGTTTGCGTCCGTGGCTTCGCCCCGGATGGGCTGGTTGTCTTCCGGCAGTCCTTTTGGTTCGGGTAGGGGCGCACCCGTGAAGTTGTCTCAAAACTGCGGAAGTACTGATAATCGTAGCACGATTAGACTTGGATTGGGTCTTTGTCACCCTCACCCCGGCCCTCTCCCATGGGGAGAGGGAAGCCTGTGGAGCCATTTCCGATCCCCTCTCCCTCAGGG
>Ga0172368_10008697_pt1 | contig 10297 bp, 1 predicted proteins | sample Lak11m_FD_114540 | JGI IMG/M metagenome (GOLD analysis project Ga0172368, IMG submission 114540) | Freshwater microbial communities from Kabuno Bay, South-Kivu, Congo - kab_022012_11m | ecosystem: Environmental > Aquatic > Freshwater > Lake | place: Democratic Republic of the Congo: South-Kivu...
CACGGTCGCGCCGACCGTGCTCCCCGGCACCGCCGTGGGACCGTCGCCGGTGAAGGCGGGAGCGACAATCACGGCGACGTTCGAGTTGTCCGAGTCTCCTGCCTCCGACCCGCAGGTCACCGTCGGCGGCATCGCCATGACGAAGGATGCGGTGTCGGGCAATCGCTTCACGTACAAGCACGTCGCGGCGAGTTCCGAGTTGTCCGGCGCAAAGGCGGTGGAAGCGCGTTTCGCCGACGCCGCCGGCAACTCGACTACGGCGCCGCTGGGCCCCGTCACGTACGACTTCAACGCGCCGGTGATTGGCTCGGGAGGGATCACGGTGTCGCCGGGCACCACCATGGTCGGGCTCAATGCCAATCTCGTCATAACCGCGACCGCGGACGAACCGCTGGGCTCGAACGCCGCGATCACGAACTCGCGCGGACTCGCGATGGGAATGCCGTTGATTTCCGGTGCTTCCGCGATCTGGAGCCACGTCGTGACTGCGTCCGACACCGGCGGGCCGCTGGACGTTTCGATCACGGTGACAGACTTGGCAGGCAACCAGACGACTGCGGCACGCACGGGGATCACGACCCTCGACACGGCCGCCCCGACGGTGGAGCCCGGTGCGACCGTCGAGCCCTCGCCTGTGAAGCGGGGCGATACCGTCACTGCCACGTTCGTCACGTCCGAGGACATGACGCAGGCTCCCGTCGTGACCATCGGCGGCACGTCGATGGACAGGGACTCGTCTTCGACGGCAACCCATTTCGTGTTCAGGCACGTGGTCGCGTCGCCGGAGACCGAGGGGTCCAAGCAGGTGGTCGCGAAGCTTGCCGATTCGGCGGGCAACTCGACGACGAATGCACTCGGCAACGTGACGTACGACTTCACGCCGCCGACGGTGGCGCCCGGCGACATCGTCGTGAATCCGGGGTCGCCGATTGGATTGCAGGCCGCGCTCAAGGTGACCGCCACTGCGAACGAGCCGCTGGGTGCGGTCGCGACGATCTCCACGGACCCGGAACTGTCCATGGGCGATGCCGTGGTGTCGGGCAAGGCGGCGATTTGGAACCACGTGGTGAACGCCATCGACAAGAGCGGAAGCTACTCTGTTTCGGTCGCCGTGCAGGATCTGGCGGGAAACAGCGCGACCACTACCAAGAGCGGGGCTTTCGTGCTGGATACTGTCGCGCCTTCCGTCAGCGATGGTGCCACGGTGCTTCCGGCGGACGTGAAGGAAGCTGTGACGGTGACCGCGACTTTCGACACCGCGGACGCGCCTGCCTCCGATCCGGTCGTCACCGTCGGCGGCGTCGCGATGACGAAGGAGTCCTCGCCGATCGCGACGCACTTCGTGTACACGCACGTCGCGGCCCGGACGGAGGGACCCGGCGCGAAGCCGGTCGTCGCGAGGCTGTCCGACGCGGCGGGTAACTCCACGTCTGCGCCGCTGGGCAGCGTGGTGTACGACTTCACAGCACCCTCCCTGACGGAAGACAGCCTGACGGTGGCACCGAAGGCTCTGGTGGGTCTCAACAAGAACTTGGCGATCAGGGCGACCTCGGACGAACCGCTCGTCTACGCTGCGATTGCGACGGCGCCTGCACTTCCGATGGATCCCGTCGTGATTTCCGGCACCGCCGCGACCTGGAGCTACCTGGTAGGCTCCGCGGATGCGAGCGGGGCTTACACCGTCAGCGTGACCGCGCGCGACGCCGCCGGCAACGAGTCGACAGTCACGAAGACTGCCCTCTTCAGCCTCGACACGATCGCGCCGGCGGTGTTGCTCGGGGCGACGTTGACACCGGCATCGGTCAAGGACGGGGCCACTCTGACGGCGATCTTCAACGTGTCGGAGGGGCTCGTGACGGATCCGACCGTGAAGGTCGACGGCACCCGGATGGACAAGGACTTCACGAATTCCAGCGGCACGCACTACGTTTACAGTCACTTGGTGTCCTCGTCGAAAGGCGAAGGGATGAAGGAGGTGACGGCAACCCTGGTCGATGGCGCCGGGAACATCACGGCGGCGACGCTCGGGAACGTGCTCTACGACTTCGCTGCGCCCGTGCTGAACGACGCGATGGTGACGGTGACCCCTGCGTCGCCTGTCGGGGTCAACCGAATCGTGACCGTGACCGTCGGAGCGCCGGCGCCGTACTCCTACGCGGCGCTTTCGGCCGACCCGACCCTCGGCTTCGGCCCGGCGGTTCTGTCGAGCACTTCGGCCATCTGGACGCATCTCGTGACCGCGTCGGATCGGAGCGGCGAGGTGGCGCTCACGGTCGTCGTGCGCGACATGGCGGGAAACGAGACGACTTTCGTCAAGAGTGCGGCGTTCGCTCTCGACACGGTGTCCCCGACGGTTTCCGCGGGCGCGACCGTGACTCCGTCGTTTGCAAAGGCAGGCACCGTCGTGACGGCGACCTTCGACGCATCGGAGGCACCGGCTTCGGAGCCCGAGGTGACGATCGGCGGGGAGGCGATGACGAAAGTCTCCTCCGCCGCGACGCGTTTCGTCTACGAATACGCGGCGAAGCAGGCGGATGGGTCCGGCGCGAAGGCGGTGCTGGCGAAGCTCGTGGACGGAGCGGGGAACTCGACGACGACAACGCTCGGGAGTGCGACCTTCGACTTCCAGCCGCCCGTGCTGACTGCAAACGACATCGTCGTGACCCCCACGCCGCTTGCGGGAACTTCGCGCAATCTGACGGTGACCGCGACGGCGGACGAGGCTCTTGGCGCCGTCGCGACGATCACGACGGATCCCGGACTCGTCATGGGGACGGCCGTGGTCGCCTCGAAGTCCGCCATCTGGAGCCACCTCGTGACCGCCTCGGACCCGAGCGGATCGCTGCGTGTCACCGTGACAGTGCAGGATCTGGCCGGAAACGCGACGACCACGACGAAAGACCAGGCGACGACCCTGGACACGCTCGCTCCGGACCTGGTGCCTGGTTACGCGGTGACCCCGTCGTATGCGAAGTCGGGGACGGAAGTCGTTGCAGCGTTCGACACGACGGAGGCAATGACGATCGAACCGATCGTCAAGCTTCGCACGGATTCGCTTGCGAAAGACGATTCCGCGTCGACGGCCATGCATTTCGTATTCCGCGGGACGGTGCTTCCGGAAGCCGGACAGGGACCGAGGAAGGCAACGGTCACGCTGTCGGACGCGGCAGGCAACACGACGACCGCGACCCTGGGCGTCGTGGAGGTGGACGACACCGCACCGGTGCTGACGGCCGCGGACATCGTCGTGACTCCGAGCGCTTCGGGGGTCAACGCGAACCTGCGCGTGATCGCGACGGCAAACGAGCCACTGGGCCCCGCGGCGACCGTGACGGCGACGGGTGGAACGGACGAGCGTATGGACATGGGCGACGCCGTGGTTTCGGGCAAGTCGGCGTCGTGGTCGCACCTCGTGGCGGAGGAGGATCCCGAGGGTTACATCGACTTCACCGTGACCGTGGAGGATCTTGCAGGAAACAAGACCACGACGCTGCGGAGTGCGGCCACCAATCTCGACACGCTGCTGCCCGAAGTGCAGCCGGGCGCGACGGTGACGCCCGTGGCGGCAAAGGCGGGCACGGTGGTCACCGTCGTGTTCGACACGAGCGAGGATGTCGGCACGGGCACCGCGGTCACGGTCGGCGGCCGCGCGATGGTCCGCGACCAGGCACTCTCCACCGCCAGGCATCTCGTGTTCAATCGTGCCACCCTCTCCGACGACGCGCAAGGCTCCCAGGGCGTGACGGCCACGGTGGTCGACCTTGCAGGCAACCGCAACTTCGCGGGTCTCGGTGCGGTGACGTTCGACTTCCAGCCGCCGCGGCTCGTGAGGGCGGATGTCGTCATCATGCCCGCGTCGCCCATCCGGCTCAGGTCTGCAATCAAGGTGGCGACGACCTCCGACGAACTCCTGGCGGCGGCGGTGCTCGAGACGAGTCCGTCGTTCTCGCTTGGAGAGGCAATCGTGACCGGCAGACAGGCCATCTGGAGCCGCACGGTTGCGGCATCGGATCCCGACGGACCGTTCGGTTTGACAATCACGCTCCAGGATCCCGCAGGAAACCAGTCCAGCCTCGCGATTCCGTCGGCAGGAAGCCTTGAAATCGCGGACCTGGACGGGGACGGATATGCGGTGACCGCCACCGCTTCGGGGCTGCCCGGAGGAGACTGCAACGACGACGATCCGAACGTCTCCCCGGGCGCGCCAGAAGTCTGCGAGGACGGCATTGACCAGAACTGCATGCCGGAAACGGGCATTTGGCCCACGCCTTCCAATCCGCGCGACCGCATGTGCGACATCCACGTGGACCAGGACAAGGACGGGTTCACTCCGGCGCTGGGCGACTGCAACGACCTGAACGGGTTGGTGAACCCAAACATCATCGAGACCTGCAACTGGGTGGACGACGATTGCAACGGCGCGGTTGACGATGCCTCCGTCCTGCCGAACTGCCACCATTTCGACCACCGAGGGCTCGACTTCGTCCCGGCGTCGGGCGACGGGTGGACGGTTTCCAGGCTGTACGGTGGGCTGGGGTTGGTCGCGGGCACGCATTTCAACATCGGGACGTTCCGCGTGTCGGCTGGCAGCCGCGTTGGACCGCAGGAATGGCGCGACCTCACGGTGGACAACGGGAAGCTGGAGGTCCGGGCTCGCGACATCGTCATCGAAGGCACGGTGGACGCCGGCGGTTCCGGGCCAGCCGGCGGCGGCGGAGACCCGGGTCACACGGCGTGGTCCTACTGGGACAACTGCTGCAGCACTCACTGGTATTGCCCGAACGACGACTGGAACTACTGGGAACCTTGCGTAGAGGTGTGTGACGGCTGCGATCGTTGCGCGACGGGGGATGCGTCGCGGGGGGGAGGGGCTCGGGGTGCTTCGGCGCCCGGCGGCGGAGGCACCTGTCGAGGCGCGAGTTCGGGGGCCGGTGCCTGCCGGCCCGCATCCGAATTGGCGACGACGGGGGAGGAGGTGTACGTCGGCAGCGGCGGAGCCGGTGCGGTGCGGGGCTCGGTCATGGCTGCGCCGGCGGTCTGCGTGGGGCAGGATTACACGCAGTACTACGGCGGCGGGGCGGGGGGCTCCGGCGGCGGCGCGTTGAGCCTCAAGGCGACGGATTCGCTCATGGTTGCGGCCGGTGGCGTGGTTTCCGCCGACGGCCATCAGGGCAGCCGCGCATGCGGCTCCAACGGGGACTCGTCCGACACCCAGACGCTCGCGTGCGGCGGACTTCTGGGCGGCGGCGGCAGCGGCGGAGACATCCTGCTCAAGTGCGACAAGGCAGGGGGTCTGAGCATCGACGGGGAGGTGTTCTCGCGCGGCGCGACAGGTGCGGATTCTGTGGGTAGCGGCGCCGGCGGGCAGATCAAGGTCTTCTGCCCCGGGTGCTCGAGCTCGCCGCCTTCCGGCATCACCGCGGCACGTCGGTGCGCGGCGGAAGTCGGCGGCGTCTGCACGAATTTCTGAGCCCCGGCGCCTGGAGACTCCGGCGGCGCGTGGGCGAAGCCGGCGAGTCGTCGGGCGGGGTCCGGCAGAGGCGCGGCAATGCCTGGCGGCCGCCCGGTCATACTATCTTATGGATTATTTACCTGGAGTTATCTGTGGCGGTTCGTGGCGGAAGCGTCGCGGCAGCACGCGTCCGCCGGTCGCCTGCGGCGAATCACGGGTCCATCCACCGGAAGTAGCCCCATCTCGGATTGGCGCGGTCGAGCGGGAACCGCCCCGAGACGACCGCCGGCCAGACAACGAGCGCCGAACCGGGCCCGGAGGAGGCCGGATGGGCGTGGATGTACGTGCCGGGGGCCACCGGGCCCCAGCTCGACCCGCACAAACCCCAGCTCGTGGTCATCCCGTCCGCCCAGTATCCGGTCAGGGCCGTCCCCGTCAGCAGCTTGGTGTATGCGCCGAAGGTGACGGTGCCGGAGGCCCAGATCTGGTTCGGGAACGTGGTCCAGCCCAGCGCCGAACCCCACTCGACCTTCGCGACCACGATCGTGGGTTGGAAGTGCTGGGCGCCGGCCTGCCCCATGGCAGTGAGGATTTCCTTTTCCTCGGCGTCGCGGCTGGCCCTGGGAGTCCCGGTGTTGATGTATCGGTAGATCGACCAGCTCACCCCCGTGTTGTTGGACCACCCCGTGCGGACCCCGCCGCTGATGTCGCCATACTGATTCGTGGACACCCGGTAGAAGGGGTAGTCGTAGCGGGTGTCGATGCCGCCCTGCTTGAGGAGCCCGGAGAACGCAATGTCCCCGGCCACGTCCAGCCTTGCAGCCGGATTGCTCGCCCCGATTCCCACGTTGCCTCCGTTCTGCACGACGAAGCGCGAGGCGCCCTGGCCGTAGACGTGCAGGGCGTTGCCGGTGCCGGTGTTCGAACCCGCCACGTCGACCACGAGCCCCTGGTCCATGTTCGCGTTGCCGCCGCCGGTCGTCTGCTTCACGACGAGCGTGGGGTAGTTGGTCGCCGCGGCCTGGGTGATCTGCGCCAGTCCGGCGCTGCTGCCGACCTCGCCGCCCGACACGTGCAGCTTCGCGGCGGGCGCCGTCGTCCCGATGCCGACGTTGCCGGCGGCCGCGATGCGCATGCGCTCGTTGGCCTGCGGCCCGCCCGACGTGAAGAATCGGATGGAGTTCGCGTTTTCCGTCGCGAGCACGAGGTCCTTGCCGTAGGCGTCGACGTACGCGCTGTCCCAGGCGTCCCCCTGGCTCGCGCCGGCGCGGCCTCCCTTTCCGACCAGACCCAGTTGCAGCAGGGACGAGTCGTCCGCGTTGCGAAGGTCGAGCACGGTCCAGCGGTTCGTGGTCGTCGCGTCCGTGTTGCGTATTTTCACTCCCGCGTAGGTCGTGTTGTCCGCGACTTCCAGCCGTGCCGAGGGCGCCGTCGTCCCGATGCCGACGCCGCCTGCGCTCGCCACGGTCATGACCTTGCCCACGCCGTCGTAGCCGTCGTGGCCGAGGTGCAGAAGACCGGTGTGGGTGCTCTCGTCCCACGAGTACTGCACGTGACCGTTGACCGTCTGGTTGCCGTCGGGAGTCGCCGAGAGCACGTGTTTCACGGCGCCCGAGTAGTTGTTGACGTTCATGTGGAATCCGCCGACGTCGCCCGCGAACTTGCTCCCGATGCTGACGCTGCCGTTGACCTCGAGGGCACTGACCGGCGTCGCCGTGCCTATGCCCACGCGGCCATCGGCGGCGATGCAGAAGGGTTCGCTCGTCCCGATGATCCCGACGCAGAACCGGTCGGATCCCGCCGACCCGTAGCGGTACACGCCCCACTCCGCCGGGCTTCCCTCGCGCGAAAGCCGCAGCGTCGCGGTGCCGTCGGCGGGGTTGGCGATGCGCAATTGCGGCGTGTCCGCGCCCGAAAGGGTGAGCAGGCCGTCCGGCGAGGTCGTGCCGATGCCCAGAAAAGGGACCAGTCCGACGACGCGAGGTAGCCGGAGGCGTTGGCGGCCGCTCGCGGGATCGAAATGGCTGGTGCGCCCGACGCGCCGGCAATACCCAGCGGCGCCGTCGCGGTCACGGCCGTCAGCGTGCCCGCCGTGGCGCATTGCCACCCGGCGGCGTCGCGCACGAGCGCCTGTCCCGGCGCGCAGTTCTGCAGCAACACGGTCTGGGCGGCGTCGATGACGATGCCGCCGCCGGCCGAGTAGCGCGCGCTGCCGGCCAGCCGCCCGCCGGCGTCGATGACGGTCTGGCCTGCGACCTGGAGCGAGGAGACGCTGGCGCTTCCGCCGCGGATGTTCTGCGCGCTCAGGGCGAAGGGCACGGTGCCGATCGGCTGGCGCGGGGCGAGCGTCTCCGATCCCACGCGGAGTTCGAGCCATCGTGCGGAGCCGTCGAAAGCGGCGTCGGGCAGCGGCGACACGAGCCCCAGCAGCGTGGCGTAGTAGCCGTCGGACAGGCCCAACGTCTGCGTCTCGGTCCAGAGCGCCGTGCCGCCGGCGGCCGCGTCGTGTATTGAAAATACGACGGCGGCGGTGCCGGTGGCGGCGGTGCCGTCGGCACGAAGCATACGGCCCTGGTAGCCGAGCAGGTGTGGCTCCTGGGCGGCGGCCGGCGCCGCGAACACGAAAAGGGCGGATGCTGCGAGTAGCGGGCGCGTCCCCATCGGACCCTCCGGGCAAGGTGCATGCGTTCTGAGGCATTCTACCACAGGCTCGCATCGAGGGCGGCGACGGTGCGCGGTGGCGCCCGGCGACACGGTTGCCGCGCCCGGCCGGCAGGCTGGCCCCGGGGGCGGCGGATTGCCGCGGAGCGCGCGTTTCCCTTGTTTCGCGCGCCGACTCGTGATTCACTGCGGGTTCACGGTTCGATCGCCTCCCTTCCGACCCGCCGATCCCGGTGCCGGGAGCCCGACATGCCGATGCGCCGTGCGTTCCCCTTCGTCGCGCTGCTGCTGGCGCTGACGGTGCCCGAGGCGCCTGCCCGCGCCCAGGTTCCCCCCATTCTGGGCTACCAGGGCCGCCTGCTGCGCGCCGACGGCACCGCCGCCACCGGCACCGCGACCGTGTCGTTCGGCGTCTTCGACACGGACTCGGGGGGCAGCGCGCTCTGGTCGGAAACCCAGACGCTCGGGCTGTCCGATGGCTACTACTCGACGTTCCTCGGGCTGGCGACGCCCCTGCCGGACGGCCTGTTCGACGGTTCGCCGCGATGGATCGAGTTCAAGGTCGGGGCCGAAACCCTCTTTCCGCGCCAGCGAATCGGGTCCGCGTCGCACGCCCTCGTGGCGCAGAGCATCGTCGGCGGCGCCGCGGACGTGACTTCGCTGAAAGTCGGCCACCAGACAGTCATCGGCGCCGACGGCCGGCTGGCAGGGACGGCGCGCTACGGCGCCGGACCGGGCCTCGCGCTGGATCAGGCCTCGCAGACGTTCGCGCTGCAGTCCTGTGCCGCCGGCCAGGTGCTTGTCACCGACGGATCGGCCTGGGCGTGCGCGCCCGCCGTCACGGGCACGGTGACTGAGGTCTCGGCCGCGGCGCCCCTCGCCGTCGCCAACGGCACTTCGGCGCCGCTCATTACGATGACGCAGGCCGGCAACGCCTCCGCCGGATACCTCTCGTCGGCCGACTGGGGCGCGTTCAGCGCGAAGTACGGCGCCATGACGCAGTGCGGCGCAGACCTGTCCGGCTATTGGGCGGCGCCCGTCGTCGCCCGGCTCCAGTCGCGTCCCGTCTCCGCCTCGGCTCCGACTTCGGGCCAGGTCCTCAAGTGGACCGGCACGCAGTGGGAGCCTGCGATCGACGCCAACGCCGGCGGCACCGTCACCGCGGTCACCGGCGTCGCGCCGCTGACCGTCTGGAACGGCTCCACGACCCCGCAGGTTTCGCTGGCCCCCGCCGGATCCGGCACCGACGGCTACCTGTCCTCGACGGATTGGACCCGGTTCGACGCCAAGTTCGGCGCCTCGACGCAGTGCGGCGGAGACCTGGACGGCGACCTCGAGGCGCCGATTGTCCAAGGAATTCAAGGGGTTGCAGTCTCGACGAGCACGCCGCAGAGCGCGCAGGTGCTGCGCTACGACGGCACGCGCTGGGTGCCGGCGTCGCTGGCGATCGACGACGTGGGCGGGCTGTCCTCCGGATACCTGGATCTGAGCGGCAACCAGACCCTGAGCGGCACGAAGACCTTCGCGACCGCTCCGGTGTTCGGCACTCCGCTGGACATCGCGAGCGGCGGCACGGGAGCGACCGGCGCCTCGGTGCACAGCGTGTTCGCCGGGCCCGCGACCGGCACGACGACCGGCGCGCCCGGATTCCGCGCCCTGGACGCGTCGGATCTTCCGCCCCTGGATGCGTCAGCGATCGCCTTCGGGACGCTCGGCGTGTCCCGCGGCGGCACCGGCGCGACCATGGCAGGGCAGGGCGCCTTCTTCGCCGGCCCCGCCGACAGCTCGGGCGCCCCGGCTTTCCGAGGCATCGCCGCCTCGGATTTGCCCTCGAACCTCGGGGATCGGACGTTCGGCGCCATCACCGCGACGACCTTCAGCGGCAACGGCGCGGCCATCACCGGGCTCAACGCCGCCAACCTCGCCTCCGGCACGCTGCCCGACGCGCGCCTGTCGGGCACCTACACGCAGCCGCTCGCGCTCAGCAACGCCCTGAACGCCTACGCCGGCACGTTCACGGGCGTCATGCGCGCCACCGACGCCGCGCCGGTCTGCGACGCGTCGACCGCGGGCACCATCCGCTGGGACGGCGCGAATTTCCTCGGGTGCAACGGCACCGCGTGGCGCCAGCTCGACAACCAGCCTCCGCCCACCATCACGAGCGTCGCGCCCGCGTCCGGTCCC
>Ga0172368_10008700_pt1 | contig 10297 bp, 5 predicted proteins | sample Lak11m_FD_114540 | JGI IMG/M metagenome (GOLD analysis project Ga0172368, IMG submission 114540) | Freshwater microbial communities from Kabuno Bay, South-Kivu, Congo - kab_022012_11m | ecosystem: Environmental > Aquatic > Freshwater > Lake | place: Democratic Republic of the Congo: South-Kivu...
ATCGTTCATCCTTCATCCTTCATCCTTCATCCTTGCGCCCTCCCCAGTCCGTCCTGCGCGTGCAGCTCGACCGGGATCTCGGCCGCGCCTTCGACGTGCGCACGTTCTACGCCGAAGGAGCGTTCCACAGACCCGGCCCGGACTGTCCCGCCACCCTGGGCACCGGCGACGCCTGCGTGCTGCACGTCCTGGATCGTCCGCTGCTCGTCAAGCTCTTCTCCGGCGGCGACACGGCGGGCGGCACGTCGCTTCCCGGGGCGGGCGACTACCGCATCGCGCGCCGAGGCATCGCCGGGTGGGTCGTCGCCGGCGCGCTGGCGCTGGCGGGCGCAGCCGGCTCCGGGGCGCTCGCGGCGGCGGTGCCGCAGGCTCGGTCGGCCGGCATCGCAGGGGCGGTCGTCTGCGGAATTTCCGGAGCAATTCTGCTGGGTTACGGGGCCTACGCCTCCTCGGTGCCGTACGTGCTGGAGCCGCTGGAGGCCGGCGACACGCGGCTGGGGCAGGAGGCTTCATCCCTCGTCCTTCCTCCTTCATCCTTGAATTTGACCCCCGGGCGCGTGCCTGCTTGGATCGGCGCGGGGGCCGTCGCGGAGCGTCCGTGACCTCCGCCCGGTCCGCGAGGCGCCTGTCGCGATGAAGATCCGCTGCCCCGGCTGCAACGCCGCCTACGACATGGACGAGAGCCGCGTGCCCGCGGCCGGCGTCAACATCAAGTGCCCCAAGTGCTCGCACGGCTTCCGGCTGACCCGCGAGGGCGTCGCGACGGTGGACCGGCCCTCGCTCGCCCCCGCCACGAAGGATCCCGCGCTCGTCGCCCTGCCATCGCCCGTCGCGCCCGCGAAGCTCCCTGACCCCGCGCCGCCCGCCGACGACTTTGCAGACTTCGCACCCGGCGGCTTCGGGCTCGCGGGTCCGCCGCAGACGCCGGCCGCGGACTTCGGCGACGCGGACGAGGCCGCCTTTGCCCCCGCCGGCGCCGCCCGTGTTCCGGGCTCGTCGGATCCGGCGCTCGCGGCGGCTTTCGCGCTGCCCGCCTCGGGTCCGGTGGGCGACTCGACCGAGGGGAGCTTCCCCCCGTCGATGATGCGCCCGCCCGGCGCCCCGAACCCCTACATGGCCGGTGTCGCGCTCGCGGCCCAGGGCGCCGCCGCCAGCGCCCCGCCCACCGACGACCTGGGGATGCTCGACTTCGTGGACGACGCGCGCCCTGTTTCCGTGCCGCCCGCCGACGCCGTGCGCTGGCAGGTGCGGCGCCGCAACGGCAAGGTGTTCGGCCCTTTCGACACCGCCACCGTCCTGTCGATGCTGCACCAAGGGCAGCTCACGGGCACCGAGGAGATCTCCTCCGACGGCGCCACGTGGGTTCCCTTCGCCTCCGAGCCCCGTTTCGCCTCCGAGCTGCGCACGGATCTGCCCCCGGGCCTCGCCCCGGCCGGCGGCGGGCGCGTGCCGCCCCCCGTGATGGGCCAGGCGGGCGCCACGGGTGCGACATCGTCCGACACCGGCTCGCCGGAGGCCGTCGAGCAGGCCCGCCACGTCGAGGTGCCCGAGTGGGTGCGGCACATCCTGCGGCGCCTTCCGCTGTTCGCGGGCGTCGCGGCGGCCGTCTTCATCCTCGGCGGCGGCATTTCGCTGGGTCTCTTCACGGACAGCGGGTTCTTCGCCTGGCGCCTGGTGTTCTCGCGCAAGCCCCAGGGACCCAGCCCCGCCATCGAGGGGCTGGCCGCGTTCGAGAAGCACACGCGCGCCGGCACGCAGGGGGGCTGGCGGGAGGCGCTGGTGGATGCCGACGCGGCCATGAAGGCCGACCCCGCCTCGGAGGACGCGCGCGTCGCATACGTGCTGGCGGCCGGGACCCTCCAGCGTCGATGGGGCGCCGGCGGCACGGAGTTGGAGAGCGCGAAGCAGCTCGCGAAGAAGAAGCTGGACGAGCGCTCGCCCGGCGGGCGGCTCGCCGCGGCGGCGTTGGCACTGGCAGGCGGGGCGGGCGGCGTCGACACGGTGAAGAGCCTGCTTGCGGGTCGCGCAAAGGATCCGCGCGCGGCGACGCTGCTGGCCGAAGCGCACCTGGCGGCGCACGAGTGGCGCGACGCCGCGACGCTGCTCGACGATGTGCTCAAGGCGCGACCGTCGCCCGACGCGGCGCTGCTTCGGGCGGAGGCGGCGCGCGCGCAGGGCGACGAGAAGGCTGAGGAGGCGGCTCTGCTGCAGGCGCGCGAGCTTGCCCCGGAGCTGCCGCAGGCGGCCATCGCACTGGCGCGGCTGCGTCTTTCGCAGAAGAAGATCGACGAGGCGGCCACGCTGCTGGAGGCGGCCCTGGGCGACCCGGCCGTGAAGCTGCTGGCCTCGTCCGAGGAGGCGGCCGCGCACCGGCTGCGCTCCGAGCTGGAGGCGGGCCGGCGCAACTGGGCCGACGCCCTGCGCGAGATGCAGCGGGCATCCGAGCAGGATCCGGAAAACCCCGCGATTCGGGCCGCGCAGGCGTCGCTGCTCCTGTCGCGGCGGCACTGGCAGGAAGCCGCCGCGGCGTACGACAAGGCGATCGAGAAGTCCCCGAAGGAGCTGCCGCTGATCGTGGGCGCCGTGCGCGCCCACTGCGAGGCGGGCAATTTCGTGAAGGCATCCGAGCACCTCGCGTCGGCGCAGCAGAAGGCCCCCGCCGACCCGTCGGTGCTGGCGTCCGCCGGGCTCGTGGCGTGGAAGCTCGGCCGGCCCGAGGAGGCCCGCAAGAACTTCGCGGAGGCGCTCGCCCAGGACCCGAAGTCGATCGCCGCCCTGGTCGGCGACGCGCGCGTGCTCCTGGAAACCGGCCGCGCCGCGGAGGCGAAGGACGCGGTCGACCGGGTTGCCGGGATCGCCCCCGCCGACCCCGAGGTGCAGTGGGTGCTGGGGCGCCAGCGGCTCGCGGCCGGAGACGCCGCCGAGGCGAAGGCGGCGTTCGCGAAGGCGCTCGAGGCCGACGCGGATTTCGCGGAGGCGCACCGCGGACTCGCGCTGGCACTCGTGGCGGCCGGCGAGGACGAGGCGGCCCCGGGCGAGTTCGAGAAGGCCGTGGCACTGGCCCCGGGGGTGGCGGCGCTTCGCCAGGAGTATGCCACGCTTCTGCGCCGCACCGGCCGGGGCGAGGCGGCGCTGGCGCAGCTCCGGGCCGCGCAGCAGTCCGAGCCCAAGGACGCGCGCATCCAGGCGCTGGCGGGCGCGGTGCTGCTGGAGCTGGACCGGCTGGGCGAGGCCGAACAGTCGCTGCGCGCCGCCCTTGTGCTCAACGACGAGGAGGCGCTGGCCCACGACTACTACGGGCGACTGCTCGTGCTGAAGGGCGAAACCGGACAGGCCACCGAACAGCTTCGCCGCGCGGTGGCGCTGGCACCCGGCGACGCGGGCACGCTCTACCAGCTCGGCCTCGTCTACGAGCGCGCCCAGCAGCTCGGAGACGCGGCGGAAGCGTACAAGCGCGCGCTGACCGCCGACCCGAAGCACGTGGACGCCCGCGAGCACCTGGGCATCGCGCTGTCCGGCCAGGGCCTGTGCAACGACGCCATCGAGGTGTTCCGCAAGGTGCTGGAGGACGACCCGAAGCGGGCCAGCGCGCTCGTGAGCATGGCCGACTGCGAGTCGCGCGTGGACGCGCTGGGCGACCGCTCGCTGCGCCACCTGCGCGAGGCGCTGGAGCTGGACCCGGCCATGGTCGGCGTCCACTACCGGCTCGGGCGAGCGTACGAAAAGCTGGGCCGCACCGCCGAGGCCGTGAAAAGCTACCGCCAGGCCACCGAGGCCGAGCCGCTCAACCCCTATCCATGGTATTATCTGGGCTACATCTACAAGAACGGCGGCAAGCGCGCCGACGGGCTCGCGGCGTTCGAGAAGTACCTGGAGCTCAACCCCAAGGCCAAGGAAGCCGAGGAGATCAAGGACGAGATATTCTATCTGAAGGAGAATCGTTAGGACCGGTCCTCCGTCCGATCGGCCCGGTCGCGAAGGCGATCCAGCTCCGCGAGACGATCCTTCAGTCGCTTCTCGTCGCCGTTCTCCGACGGATCGTAGTAGCGCCGTCCCTTCAGGGCATCCGGCAGGTAGTGCTCCGGGACGTAGTTTCCCTCGAAATCGTGCGGATACCGGTAGCCGCCGGCATACCCCAGCGACGCCAGCAGCTTCGTGGGCGCGTTGCGCAGCCGCAGCGGCACGTCCAGGGCGCCGTGCTCGAGGACATCCTTGCGCGCGGCGGCATAGGCCCGCAGCGCCGCGTTGCTCTTGGGCGCGAGGGCCAGGTACGAGGCCGCCATCGACAGCGGCAGCACCGCCTCGGGCATGCCGACCAGTTCCCCCGCCTGCATCGCGTCCACGGCCACCCGCAGCGCGTTCGTGTCCGCGTTGCCGATGTCCTCGGCGGCGAAAACGACCATGCGGCGCGTCACGAACGTCGGCGGCTCTCCGCCCTCCAGCATTCTCACCATGTAGTATACGGCGGCGTGCGGATCCGAGCCTCGCAGGCTCTTGATGAACGCGCTGGCGAGGTCGTAGTGGCGCTCGCCGCCCTTGTCGTAGGGCAGGGCACGCTGCTGCAGGGCCTCCTCGGCGTCGGCCAGCGCCACCGCGGGCGGGCCTTCCTTCGCGCGGGAAAGCGCCGAGCCGGCCGCGATCTCCAGCGCCACGAGTGCTTTTCGCGCGTCGCCGTCGGCCCGGCGGGCGATGAAGGCAATGGCCTCGTCCGACGCCTGCACGCCTTCGCCGGCCAGGCCCCGCGGATCCGTCAGCGCCCGGCGCAGCAGCGCCTCCAGGTCCTTCTCCTCGAGCGAGCGAAGCACGAAGACGCGGCAGCGCGACAGCAGCGCGCCGTTGACCTCGAAGGAAGGGTTCTCCGTGGTCGCCCCGACGAGCACCAGCGTGCCCCGCTCCACGTGCGGCAGCAGCGCGTCCTGCTGCGCCTTGTTGAAGCGGTGGATCTCGTCCAGGAACAGCAGCGTGCGCTGGCGGTGCATGGCGCGCCGCTCCCGGGCCTGTTCGACGATTTCGCGCACCTCGCGCACGCCGGCCGACACGGCCGAAAGCGCGGTGAACGCCGCACGCGTGTGCCTCGCGAGCACTCGGGCGAGCGTCGTCTTGCCGGTGCCCGGCGGGCCCCAGAGGATCATCGACGGGACGCGGTCGGCCTCTATGGCGCGGCGCAGCACCGCCCCGGGCCCCACGAGGTGGCCCTGGCCGACGATCTCGTCCAGCGTCGAGGGTCGCAGCCGCTCGGCCAGCGGAGCCGTCGACAGGTCTTTCTCCGCGGCCTGCTCGAAGAGATCCACGCAACACACCCCGGGGCGCCGTGCCCCGGGCGGGGATAATCGCAGGATCGCCCGGCGCGCACCTCCGGGCGGCGCGTCGGCTCTCGCACAGTAAAGCTCTATCGGTAGCATGGGCAGTGCCCGATTCCGGCTCCTCGCCGTCGGTCACGGATGCACGCAGGATAGCGGTGGCCGGTAGGACGGGCGTGCCCGTCGTGCGCCGCAGCAATGGGGTCGATTCGGGCTCTGCCGTAACGCGGCGCGTCGCTCATGGTGAGCCTGCCGAACCACGGGACGCCCGTCCCGGGACAGAGGTCGGCCCAGGCAAAGGGTCTCCCGGCCGGGCGCATTTGCCCGACGGGCGTCCGTTCCCGGCGGTCGTCCCTGCTCGTGCCGGGGCAAAGCCGCCGGGAACGGCACGCCAGGCCTACCCGCTCCTTCGGCCTCGTGGCGCCTCCCCATGCTCGACAGCGAAGAGCCCCGATTCCACCCCGCACCGGCCGCTTTCTTGCCGGCACGTGCGGCGACTGGTATTCCTCGAATGACCCACCCGGAGCATTCCATGACCGAGCGCCGCCCCATCCGAACCGCCTTCGCGGCCGTTCTCTCGATCCCTGCGATCGCGCACGCGGCCGCGCCCCCGTCCGGGCCGGCGAAGATGCCGCTCGACCGGGCCATGCAGGTCGTCGACGGGCTGACGAGGCGCCAGGCCGCGCTGTCGCCCGACGAGCCGCTTCGGGCTCCGAAAAGCCTCGAGGACGTGGACGCGATTCTGAGACGCGATCGCATCGACCTGTTCGGCGGCGCGGTCCACTACGCGCTGGAGAGCGAGGATTCGCGGGCCTTCGCGCTGCAGGGGCAGATCCACCTGGCGTGGGGCGAGGCGCTGCTCGTGCTCGCGGACCTGCTCAACGACGCGGCGGCGCGCGTGCGGGCGCGGGCGCGGGCTCTGGAGATGCGCCGCGCGGCCGGCGACCTGGACGCCGACGGCCGCCAGGCGCTGGAGTCGCTCGAGAAGGCCCGCGACGAGAGCGCACGGATGGCGGAGGCCCTCAACATCGTCGGCATGCAGCACATGTGGGCGGGAGGCGACATCGCCCGCGAGGTGGTGGCGCGCCGGCCCGACGAGTACATCGGCTACCGGCTCGCCGCGGACTACTACCGGCTGCGCCACGACTGGCTGCAGTTCGACCGAATGATCGTGAAGCTGACCGACCTGAACCCGGACAGCAACGGCCTCGTGTTCCTGCAGGGCGTGTCGGTGCTCGAGCGCGAGGCGAATGTCGCGGGCGCCCAGGCGCTCTTCCGCAAGGCGCTCGAGCGCGACCCGTCGTTCGTGCGGGCACAGGTGGCGCTCTTCCTGTCGTACCCGTTCGTGGGCGACGCCTACGACGAGTACGCGAAGCTCAAGAACGCGAACCCCAGGCACCAGATCGTGGTGTTCGCGGACTCCATCATCACCGAGGCGTTCGAGGCGGCGCGCCTGCAGCAGAAGGCGGGCGCGGCGGCAAGGCCCGCGACCGCGCCGTCGGGACGCGCGGCGACCTATACGCCCGCGGTCGGCGCGCCGGCTGTCACGTCGCCGGCGGTTCCCGCCGTCGCGCCCGGGAAGTGACCCGGCGGCACGCGGAGATATATACTCCAAAAAGTAATAACGCGGCACCCGGCGCGGGCGACGTGCACCCGCACCCGTCTTCGTCGCAGGCGGGGCCGCCGGGCTCGATCGTCACTGGATTCGTCATGGCGTCGAGCACCGGGCCGTCGCGCAGTTCAGCCCAGAAACAGGCTCGTCCCGCGGACTCCGGCAGAGCCGTCGCGGAGATCGTCGCGTCGTCGGAACCCACCTCCCATTCCCCGACGAGCTCCATCGCGGGCCGGCCTTGCGCGGCCCCGGTCCCGGCCCGCGGATCCGTGCGGAACAGTCGCAGCGTGCGACCGGCCGCCCGCAGCGCGTGCAGCGAGACCGTCGCACGCGCGGCGGCCAGCGTGTCGCCCGGCATCGCGGATCGGCCGTCGCACGAGCGCGCCTCCAGCCGCAACTCCGGACCCGCGGCGCCGGCGGTCATGAGCACGACGTGGCCTGCGCGCAGCCCTTCGAGGATGCCGCGCTCGCTCAGCTCCGGGGCGTACACGACCGTCGTCGGCGTGCCGATGGGCGCGTCGAGCATTCCCGCGGGCACGCCCGCGCGATGGTCGTCGCTGCCGCCGACCGCCACGAGTTGCCGCCCGCGGGCGAGAAGCCCTGCCCACAGCGCGATGGCGCTGTCGTTGAAGGGATTCTGCGCCGCGCCGAAGAGCCGCGACGGGCCGTTGACGACCTCCATGGCGTCGGCCAGCGCGGGGTCGAACCCGGGCACGGTCCAGCCGATGGAAACCTGCCGCCCGCCCGCGGTCTGGCCGACCATCGTCGGGTGGTTCACGGAGATCATCCCGCCGCGTGCGCGGACCTCCTGCAGGAGAGCGTCTGCGCTCCATCCCTCCCGCGTCGCGTGGAAGTCGAGCGGCCCGACGGCGCCCCAGACGTTCGCATGGCCCCGGTAGGTCGTGATCTCCTGTCCCGCGAGCAGCGCGATGTCGGGGAACGCCTCCTGCAACTCGGCCAGCAGGAGCTGGTGGGTCCATGTGTTGTGATCCGTGAGCGCGAGGAACTCGAGTCCCGCCGCGCGGGCCGCGCTCGCGACGTCCCGCGGCGGGTGATTGCCGTCGCTGTGCAGCGAATGGCAGTGCAGATCACCCTTGTACCAGCCCGGTCCGGGGCGGACGACGCGGGCGGGTCTCGCACCGCGCACGGCTTCCGGCGTCGGCCGCGCCCCGTACGGATCGGCGACGGGATCGCTGGCCGCCTCGACCCGGACCGAGTAGCGCATCCGCGTGCCGTCGCCGACGAGCGCGACGCCGACCTCGGCCTGCCACGTGCCCGCGACGATTTCTCCGGGCAGGTACCCGGGCGTCGTCGCCGCCGCGCTCTGCGAAACCGTCACCTCGGAGCGCGCGCCGCCGCTCCAGCCGCGGAATCCGGCGGGATCCAGCAGGCCGATGTCGAGCGTGTTGCCGACGATTCCTCCCGAGCCGCCCTCGATCGTGTCGCGTCCGAAGGCGACGTGCAGCGAGGTGACTCCCGCAGGCACGACGAACGGCAGGTCGATGTAGTCGCCGGATCTCTCCGGTCCGACCTCTCCGGTCGCGTCGAGCAGCGTCTCGGCAAGGGCGGGTGACGCAACAGCGGCCCATGCGGCGAAGGCGGCGAGCAGAGCGGCCGGCCCGCGTGCTTCCATTGAGTGTATCGGCATCGCGCCCATCCGGCCCCGCGCACCAGCCCGCGGGCCGTTTCCAGGTGAACGCGCGCACGGGTGCAAAGTGCCGTGCGACATGCGGCGCGCGCCACCGGCCGCTTGCCCTGTCGCCGCGTGATCGCCACTTTTGGCGCGCCCGTGCACGGGCGGGGGGAGTCATGGACATCGGCTTCGAGACCATCGGCAACGCGACGCTGCTCGTGTACGACGGGGGGCCGGTGCTGGCGACCGATCCCTGGTTCGCCGGAAGCCCGTACTTCGGAAGCTGGTCCATGTCGCACGCGGTGCCGCCCGAGCAGATGGACGCGCTGCGGCGCGCTCCGACCGTCTGGGTGAGTCACGGGCATCCCGACCACCTGGACGCCGAGTCGATGGAACAGCTCCGGGGCAGGCAGATCCTGCTGCCCGACCACGAGGGCGGACGGGTGCGGCGCGACCTGGAGGCGCAGGGCCACCGCGTTCGCGTGCTGCGCGACCGCGAATGGGTGCAGCTCTCGCCGCGGGTGCGCGTGCTGTGCGTCGCCGACGCGAACCAGGACGCGGTGCTGCTGGCCGACGTGGACGGGCGTCTGGTCGTGGACCTGAACGACGCGAGCGATCGCGGCTGGGGACGCTTCGTGCGGCGCACCGTGTCGGGCTACCGGGTGTCGTTCCTGCTTTCACTGGCGGGATTCGGCGACGCCGACATGATGAACTTCTTCGACGAGCAGGGCCGGCGCCTGCCGCTGCCGACGCGCACGCCGCTGGGGCGCACGCTCTCGGCGCGGGCGCGCTTCTACGGCACGCGCTACGCCGTGCCGTTCTCGGCCATGCACCGGTTCCAGCGCGAGGACAGCGCCTGGGCGAACGCGCAGTCGGCGTCGCTGTCGGACTACGCCGACGGATTCGACGCCGGCGCGTGCGAGCTTCTGCCGGCCTTCGTGCGCTGGGACTGCGCGCGCGACGAGGCCTCGCGCCTCGACCCACCTGCGCTCGAGCCGCGCATCCGGCCCGCGAGCGACTTCGGCGACGACTGGGCCGAGCGGCTGGACCCGCTGGAGAAGCGTGCCGCCGCCGACTACTTCCGCGCAATCGAGCACCTGCCGCGCGTCATGGACTTCGTGCGCCTGCGGGTCGGCGGCGAAGACACGACGATCGCCCTGAGAAAAGGGCGGATGCGAAAAGGGCTGACGTTCGAGACCCCGCGCGGCTCGCTGTGTACGGCGCTGCGCTACGAGATCTTCGACGACCTGCTCATCGGCAACTTCATGAAGGTCGTGCTGCACGGCGACTGGGGCGAAAGGCCCCTCTACCCGGACTTCACGCCGTACGTGGCCAAGTACGCCGACAACGGCGGGGCGCGCACGCTGGCAGAGCTGCGGCGCTATCGGTGGGCATATCTGCGGCGCGACCCGGTGGGCTTCGCGCGCCACCGTCTGGACGCGCAGGTTCTGCTGCCTCTGCAGGCGAAAGCGGCGCATGCGCTGCGATCCCGTCTGGGCCCGGAGTCGCACGCGTACCGGCTGGCGAAGTCGGCTTGGTGGGGCGCCCGGCGGCTCGCGCTGTAGTCGGAGTGCTGCCTTGTCCCGAGTCCGCCGTCATCCGGAGCTGGCGCCGACCGCATGACCGAAAACCGCTGTGATTGCGAGAGGTTGAGCCACAGCGGCAGGCTGGCGGTACATGTTCGGTGAGCAGGGCACGACCGGCATTCGCCGACCGCTTGCGACGGACGGGCGTCCCGTCGCGCGCCGCGGC
>Ga0172368_10008706_pt1 | contig 10293 bp, 7 predicted proteins | sample Lak11m_FD_114540 | JGI IMG/M metagenome (GOLD analysis project Ga0172368, IMG submission 114540) | Freshwater microbial communities from Kabuno Bay, South-Kivu, Congo - kab_022012_11m | ecosystem: Environmental > Aquatic > Freshwater > Lake | place: Democratic Republic of the Congo: South-Kivu...
CCACTAATCGGGATCACATGCGCCACGGACCCGCAAGCGTCCGATCAGGTGGTGGATCGCCTTGCACAGACCTATACCGGCGCGATCAGGTGCGCCGGCGGACTGCCGGTGATCCTGCCAAACCTGGACGGCCACTCCCAGACGGACGTTGTGGCACGGGTTGATGGGCTCCTCCTGTCCGGGGGACGCGACATCGCGCCGCAGCTCTACGGGGCCGCCGAGCAGCACCCAACCGTAGAGCTCGACCTGCCTCGCGACGCGGCCGAGGTGCCGCTGATCCGAGCTGCGCTCGAAGCGAACCTGCCCATCCTGGCGATCTGCCGCGGGATCCAGGCGCTCAACGTTGCGCTGGGCGGGACGCTGTATCAGGACCTCCCGTCAGAGAGGCCCGGCGAGGTGATCCACCGCCAGAAGCAAGCAAGGCACGTCGCGACGCATCGGCTTCGGCTGGTCGCCGGCAGCACGACGGCGGACGCCCTCGGCGTCCTCGACCTGCCCGTGAACAGCTTCCATCATCAGGCGGTGCGGGAGGTCGCTCCTGCGCTCTGGGTATCCGGCTATGCCGAGGACGGTCTCGTCGAAGCGCTCGAAGCCCCCGACCGGCCTTTCGTAGTCGCCGTGCAGTACCACCCCGAAGAGCTGGTCGGAGTGTGCGAGGCGTCGCGCCGGCTGTTTGCCCGGTTCGTAGAGGCTGCGAGGCGATCGGCCCGATGAGCGGCCCAGTCTCGATCACCGCATTCGATGGCGTCATGCTGGAGCGCGTGATCGAGGTGCTGAACGCCTCGCTCACCGCGGATCCGATGGACCGCTCCATGTTAGTCCGCAGGGTGCTGCTGGACCCGAGCTTCGACCCCGACGGCGCGCCGGTCGCGCACGTCTCAGGTGCGCCCGTCGGCTTCGCGCTGGCCATCGCCCCCAAACCCGATGCCGGGCTGGGCTACATCACGCTGCTGGGGGTGCGCCGTGAGCATCGGCGGCAAGGTGTCGGGAGCGCGCTCCTGCGGCACTGCGAGAGCTTCCTGGCGGACCGGGGCTGTCGCGAATGCCTTATCTCCCCATACGGGCCCGGGTACTTCACTCCGGGAGTTGACATCCGCGCCTATGCGGGCGGCCTCGAGTTCCTCGTGCGGCGTGGGTACAAGGCCGGCAGCCAGGCGATATCCATGCAGTCCGACCTCAGCCGCCTGACCCGACCCGAGTGGGTCGTGCGACGGGAGCTGGAGCTCGCTCAGGAAGGAGTGTGCTTCGCCCCCTATTCCCCGCAGTGCCTGCCGGCGCTCTTCCGGATGATCCGATCTGGCTTCTCGGACGACTGGGAGCGTTTTGCCCGTGACGCGGCGGCCAGGATCGAGCTCGGCGACCCGGCCTCGCGGCTGTGGATCGCTCAGCGCGGAGACGAGGTCGTGGGCCTGTGCCACCACGAAGGGGCGCGGTTTGGGCCGATCGGCGTCGTGGCGGCGCAGCGCGGGCGTGGCATCGGCCATGTCCTGATGCACCACACGCTGGCGGACATGCGTTGCGCGGGGCTTCGGGTCGCGTGGTTCTGCTGGTCCAGCGACTTGACCGCCGCACGCCTCTACGAGAGCGCCGGCTTTGTGGTCCGCCGCCGCTTCGCGGTCTTGAGTAAGGAGATAGGCCCATGATGGAACCGGTGGACATTCTGGCCATCGGAGCGCACATCGGCGACTGCGAGATTGCGTGCGGGATGGCCCTCGCGGCCCACGTGCGACAGGGAAGGCGGGTGGCCATGCTGCACCTCACCCCTGGCGAGAAGGGGCACCCGACCATGCCGCCACCCGAGTATGCAGAGCAGAAGCGCCGCGAGGCACGGGATGCCGCTTCGGTCTACGGCGCCGAGCTGTTCACGTTCGACTACCGGGACGGCGAGCTTCGCCCCGACGATGAACTGAAGTACCGTATCTGCGACGTGATACGCGAGTGCAAGCCCAGAGCGATCCTCACCCACTGGCGCGGCAGCATGCACAGGGACCATACGAATGCGGCGATCAGCATCCCCGACGCCGTCTTCTTCGCCGCCATCAGGGGATTCGAGCGCCCCTTGCCGCCGCACTCGTCTGGGCCCGTCTATTTCGCCGAGAACTGGGAGGATCAGGACGGCTTCGTGCCCGAGGTCTATCTGGAGGTGACCGAAGCTGACCTGGGGCTCTGGGAAAGGGCCGCGCGGACGCACGCACTCTTCCGTGGCGGCGTGTCGCGCTTCCCGTACATTGACTACTACCGCTCGCTGGCCCGTGTCCGCGGATGCGAGGTCGGCGCGCAGTATGCGGTCGCATTCGCCGTTCCACCGTCGTCGCGCCGTCGGAAGGTCACAGCCCTCGTGGGGTCGGCGCCGTGATGGGCCGTGTGGGATGGTGCGGCGTCGGCTGGATCATGGTCGCCTCGCTGGCGACTCGACCGGGGCCGCTGCCGAGAGCGTCCGGTCCGAACTCGGCGCTGAAGCCGATCAGGCTGACCTGCCTCGACCCGGAAGCCACGGGCTACGCCACGTTTCAGAGCCACAACCAGAAGGTGGTGTGGACTCGGCGCGGGATCTTCGCGGCGTACATTCGCACGAGGAACGCCGAGTTCACCGCCCAGACCTGGCGGCTGGTGCGGAGCACGGACGGCGGCAAGACCTTCTCGACCGTATACGAGGCGGTCCACGCCACGAACCCGCCGGTGCTCGAGGCGGATCGAGCAGGCAACCTCTACCTGATCCGGGCCGACTTCGTGGATGGGAACGCATATCTCTACCGCTTCCTCGCGGCTCGCAAGTTCGCAGAACCCGCGGTCAAGAAGCTGGAAGGCGGCGCGGCGGGCAAATACGCCGCTTGTCTGGACGAGAAGCGAGGCGCCCTCTACTTCTTCTCCCACAACGGCCGGTTCTTCAGGGTCCCGACCGACGGCGGCGAGCCGGTCCGCGTCGAGCTGGTTCGGGAAGGGCGCGACGCCGTGCTCCAGTATCCTTCGCTGTGCCTCGACGACCGTGGCCGGCTCCATGCGGCGTGGACGTCGCAGAAGAAGGGGGTCTACCTCTACTGGGACATCCACCACATGCTCTCAGAGGACGGCGGGCAGACATGGCGCAACATGACCGGCGAGAGAGTCCCGATCCCCGTCGCCGCGGACCAGACCGGTCACGCGCTCCGCATCTCGTTGGACGACGAGGACGAGGTCCACACCTGGCTCTCGAGCTTCGCAGTGGCGCAGGGCAAGGCGCACTTCGTCTACCTGAGCCAGTCCCAGCCGCCTCGCCAGCGCTACGTTCGGTACGACATCGCCACGGGGCGGATCGAGGTGGATATCCGACCGGAGTTCCGGGGGGAGACGATCAGGCTCCTGGGCCTGGACAGCCTCCTGGCTGTGGGACGGGGCAAGCTCTACTGCGTGGGCAACGACGGCGGACGCCTCGCTTGCCTCGTGAGCTCCGACAACGGGCGGGCCTGGCACGACTACGCTCGTTCTCAGGAGACGCTGAGCCTCTATGCCATCGGCGGGGCGAGGGCCGTGACCCCGAGCGGCGAGATCATCGGCACGTTCACGGACTCGGTGAGCGAGACGCCTTCCTCGACGCGGAAGCCCCGCGTGTTCTTCTTCCGGATCGCGCCATAGCCCGGCCTTGGCAGGAGCGGTACTACGACTCGAGCGACGAACGGTTCATCCCGCGCTTGGGTCTTGCGTTCGAGGCGAGCCGCTCTGCCCGGTGTTTGAGTAGTCGAGCGCAGTGAGGGGAGGTTGGTGATGGAGAGAACGTGCGTCGCGCTCGACGTATCGAAACCACTTGCGCGAGTAGACTGCCGCGCCTGCTGGGCCGGGGGCAAAGGACGGACCGACATGAGATGGACACTACCTGTGCTGGCGTTGGCATGGCTCGCACTGGGGGCGACTGAGAACCCCGTCGTCGCAGCGGCCGGTATGCCGGACTCCGTCTCCGTGCGCGACTACGGCGCACGGGGCGACGCGGCCCACGACGACACGGATGCGTTCCTCCGCGCCGTCGCCGCGGTCGCCGGCTCCGGCGGAGTGGTGCGGGTGCCCCCGACCGGGCCCGGCAAGGGGTACGTCCTCACTCGGACCGTCCGCATACCCGCCGGCGTGGCTCTGGTGGGCAGCCCGGCGGGCCTGGCCAACAACGCCTGGGCAGCCTTCCCGACCCCGGAGAAGATAGTCGTCGGCGCCAAGATACTGGCTCGGCCCGCGCCGGAGCAGTACACCGGCTCGAAGAAGCTACCCCTGTTCGATCTGCCCGGAGGGGCGACCGTGCGCGGGCTCTGGATCTTCTACGACCGGCAGCCATGGCCGACGGATGAGCAGTTCGCCGATCCGAAGTCGCCTTACCACTACGCCTCGTTCGACGAAGCGCGGCGGCGGTTTGTGAGCGACCATGTGAAGCCCTGCGGGCCGACGTTCTATGTGACGGGACCCAACGTGGTCATCGAGGACATCGTCTGCGACCGATACTACGACTTCTTCGTTCAGCCGAGGTCCGCCAAGACCTTCGTGGACCGCATCTGCCTCTACGGCTATCGTCGGGGGTTCGTCTATGTGGACTGCCTGGACGTGAACCGCCTGTCGCGGGTCCATCTGGTGCCCAACGTCGGTCCGGCGTGCCCCGGGAAGGTCGGACAAGGCCGGACCTACTCGTGGATATACGGCATAGTCGTCTCCAGTCCGGACAGCATCGGCGTCCAGGTCGGGAGATCGGACGGCTACGTGTTCACCGACCTCATGTTCTTCGGGGTCCACACTGCCTTGAGGCTGGGGGCGTCGCGCGAGTTCCCAATCCGTAATCCCGTGTCCGGCGTGGACGCCTACGAAGACCCGGCCACGAAGGACCGGAAGGGCTTCGCTACCGCATATACTGCTCAGGGCCCCTGGGGCGTCGTGGACGGCCTCATGGCAGACCAGTGCGTGATCGGGGTACATCTTGTCTGGCCGACCCCGCTGACCAATCGAATGACCAACGTCGCGGTCCACACGGCGTTCGCGGATGGCACGAGCTTCCCATCGGCAGGAACGGAATCGAAGGCCATCGCTCGTCAGGGCGCCGTCGTGGTCGAGCCGACGCACGTGGTGGCCAACGGGATCGGGATCGCGCCTGTGCTCATGTTGACGAACCTGTCGGTCGGCTCGTTCTCCGACCCCGAGCGCTTCCATATGGCGGCGTCGAGCGCCGGCCAGTGCAATGGTCGCGTGTTTCTGATCGGCGGCGACGTGACCATCGAGGCCACCAACGTACAGATCAACAGCCCCTACGACGAGGCCATGACCATCGCCTTCGGCCCCTCAGCGAAGCAGGCCTCCGTTCGTCTGCGCGGCCTCGTCCGGACAGGGAGACCGGTGGGGGATGCGGAGATGAGGGCGACCGGCGCCCTACCGGGGAGGTGACCGAGCCCATCGGAGACCCAGAGGGGTACACTGCCGACGCCGTGAGACGGCATCGCACAGGGAGGGACCTCGTATGCCGCTGAGCAAGCATCATCAGACTCGCGTCGTGAGGCAGTATGGGATCGGCGAATGGTACGGAAGGCCGTTCGACGCCCTGTCGGCCGAGGATCGGATCAACCTGGCCACGGTCGCGGCGCGTGGCCGGGGAGACGACACCCCGATGTGCCCGTTCCGAAGGGGCGGGTCGGGCCAGTCGGCATGCAACAAGGCGGGCGGCGTCTGCTCGATGCAGCTCTACCGAGTCGAACGAGATCCCGATGATCCGGATCACCGCGCCGTCGCTGACGGCGACCTCGTGACCTTATGCCCCGAGCGCTTCCGAGAGAGCGGACTCGTCCACCGATGGGTCGCCGAAGTGCTCCTCGATTGCTCAGATCCAGTTGCCGTTCCCGAGGTGGACTTCCTGCAAAGGCCAGCAGTCTCGCGTGGGGAGATGGACCAGCGCGATGCGCTGGCTGCGGGCGAAGGACCCGAGGCCGCGGTAGGTCGGATAGACTGCGTTCTCGTTGCTCCAGACTCGGCAGACTCGCTGAAGTGGTGCGCGTTGGAAGTGCAGGCCGTCTATTTCTCGGGCGCCGCGATGTCTGCGGAGTTCCGCCACATACTCGAATGGAAGGGCGACGGAGTGCCGCCCCCCAAGGGTCGCCGGCGCCCGGACTGGCGGAGCAGCGGACCCAAGCGTCTCATGCCGCAGCTTCAGATCAAGGTGCCGTCTCTGCGGCGGTGGGGGAAGAAGATGGCGGTACTGGTAGACGAACCGTTCTTCCGATCCCTGTCGCACATGGATGAGGTGGCGGATGTCTCGAACTGCGACATAGCGTGGTTCGTCGTCAGCTACGACCGCGATGCGACGACCGCTCGTCTCCGCAAGGAAGGCACGCACTTCACCACGCTCGAGAGAGCCGTAGAGGGCCTGACCGCCGGCGTGCCAGTGAGTCTGAGCGACTTCGAAGCGAAGATCCGCGCGAAGATGGCCGGAGCCGGTCAGCCAGCGTAGGCTGGGGCGAGAAGATGATCCACACTCGGGGCTTGTCGCGCCTCCATCCACGAGAGGTCGCGGCCGATGAGAAGTTCCAGCTTCTCGTCATGATGCGTGGTCTTCATCGGTACTCTCCGCACGTCCAGATCGTGCGCCCTTGCCAACGACAGGATCTCCGGTGAGTCGTCGTACGTCATGAGGAAGTCACCGGCGAGACGACAGGCGGTGTCGAAGAGCCGGCTGTGGTCAACGGTATTGTGTTGGTACAGCCTACGGCCGGCGACCGTATAGGGTGGATCTATGAACGCGACGAGGTCCCGAACGCGTGCGTGCTGGAGAAGGCTGTCGATGCCGTCCGCATGCTCGAACGCCAGTCGGTCGGCACGGGCTGCGATGTCGCGGATGCGCCGGCTCAGTGTGGCGGGATACCAACGGGATCCCAGACCGTGACCGTTCTCCCCTCGCTTGACAAGACCGGCCCCGGGCGCCATGATGCCGCCTCTGCAGACGCGGTTTCGTACGATGGTCTGCAGCGCGTGCATGTCAGCGGGCAGGTCGGTCTCGGCGAGAAGGCGACGGACCGGGGCCTCCTTCATCTCGAAGCGCTCGATCGCATCTGCAAGCCAAGTCGCCCGACCGTTCAGGATCGTGCGCCAGACGGCGGCCACTCCGTCGTCAAGCTCCACCAAGAGCGCTCGACCAACAAGCCCCTCGAATACGGCGGTCAAGCTTACGATGCCGCCACCGGCGAACGGCTCCAACAGCAGGGACGGCCTGGGCAGGCGGGAGGCAAGCCACATCCGGATCTTAGGAATCAGCCACGTCTTGCCTCCCGCATACCTGAACGGGCTGCGCTGCGGGACCGACGCCACGTTCACTATTGCGGCCCGGGACGGGACGGACAGCTTACGTCGATCGGCGCGTATCATGTCGTCCTGTTGTACCACTTCCCGGCCGAACAGCGTCGCGGTCGTGCGCCAAGATCGCCGTTTCCGCATGCCGCCCTCCAGTCGCCATCTGCACCCGGGCCCCGCGCCACAGCGGTGTCGGCCGGTACCGGACGCGTGTGTACGGGTACTCGGCCGTAGGCGACGGAGTCGGAACGCCTTTCGCGAGATCTGCGCTTTCGCGCGGCCGGCGCTGCCCCCCTCTCCAGTCCTGCATCAGTCGCTAGGCGTCGTCTGCGCAACCACCACCGCCAGCCTGCATGGCAGCGTGACTGCGCCGCGGACAGCCTTTCCGTCCTTCAGAACCCGGACGCCGGGCGCGGCCGGCGATACGGCGGCTGTTCCGCGTCCCATGAGCGTCAGCGTGTAGGTGCCCGGCGTCTCCCGCCGGGCGGCGACCTGCACCGAGCCGCGCGCCGGCTTCACGGTAACCGGCACACGCATGATGTCCAGCGTATCGCCGGGGCGCAGCTCAGCCTCACCGGCGACCACGAGCCGCATGGCCGAGACGACGGTGGTGACCGGTTCGGCGGTCGCCACGCCTTCCCGGATGCGAACCGCCGCAAGCGGCGTTGTCGTAGCAGGCCACGGGTAGCGGACAGGCGCCTCGACGTTCGCCGGATGGTGGAAGCGGACGCGGTCCACAGGGAGGACGTCGCGCCCGAGGATCGTCGCTGATGACGGCTTCTGGACCGAGGTGATCCCTTTCACCTGCTGGAACTGCAGGTGGCTGGCGGTGCGAACACGCGGCATACGGAGCTCCGCCATGAGCGGCCCATAAACGCCTGCATGAGGGGAGAGCGTGTTGACCCAGAAGACGTTGCCCTTCCGCAACACCAGCGGCACTCGGACCGCTGCGCGCTGCGGGGGACCGCTCCCACTCGGAGGCCATGCCGCCCACGCCAGGGCTTCGACGCCGGGCTGGAAGGCGAACGCCTGCGAAGCCGCGTCGAGCGGCTGCTCCGAGGCGAATCGCGCGTTCAGAGAGAGCTTGAGCCGGTTGGAGGACGCACCGGCAGGCTCCATGGTCCCCACCGGGTAGCCGGGCATGCCTGTGTTCACGAACGACGACGAGTACGTCACCTTGACAGGGTCGCCCAACGGCACACGGAAGCCGACATGTCCGTCCGCGTCGGCGAACTCGGCCTCGGCGAACTCCGCCGTGAAGTCGCCCGGCACGACGGTGGCGTTGACGATCGCGATGACGCCAACGAAGCGCACGATGCCTTTGCCGGCGAAGGCCTCGAGCACCTCCTTCATGTTCTCGCGCCGGTCCTCCCACTGCCCGCCGGTCGCCTTCCAGTCAAGTGGGCTTCCGTTGTCGTGGTTCTCGTGTCGGGCGCCTTCACCATCGAGGCCTATGACGCGAACGTGATAGAAGGTCCCCGGGCTATTGCGCACGCGGACCCGGAGGAACGGGTACGCGGCGGCATCAACGTCCACCTTGATCTCGGCGCCCACCCACTGGTTCGCAGGTGGCGGAGGAACCTGCTCGAGCGGGCGGGTCCTCGGGCCGGCGGCGAAACGGCTCACCAGTGGCCCCGTATGCGCGGGATCAGGCTCGTAGAAGGCAACGCGCGCCTTGCCGGCATCGGCCAGTTCGAGCAAGCGCCGCTCTTCGTCGTCCGTGCGTTTGCGCGTCATGGCGAGCACGACGGGGTTCTCACCGGGCAGCGGGTCCAGTCTGAGGCCGAGGCGCGCTTCGGCCTGGGGGAACAGATAGCGGAACGCCCCGAGCAGGGCATGCTCGGCATCACGGCTCCCGGGCGCCTCCAGGTCACCGGGGTACAGATCGTCCGCCAGGATCACAGCCGGGGGAAGCGGGCGGGCAGGCGTATGTTTGAGCGTGGAGACGATTGCGGCCACGGTGTTCAGACGCCAGTCGCCCCACGTCCTATCCGGGAAGACATTCTCCCCCTCGAAGTACTCGTTCCACCCATAGTTGAAGACGAGGCGAGGCCGCGTCAGCCGCGCCAGTTGCAGGTGCTCCTCGATGAACCTGTTGTCGTAGCACATCGTTCGGGCGCTACGGCCTCCCGCGACGGCCCCCTGATCGTCGTAGTGCAACACGAAGGTCACGGAACGCGCGCCGATCTGCCGCTGGCCGCCCCACCACGAGAATGAATAGGAGCTGATCTCATCGAAGTGCTGGAAGGCGTAGGTCTGACAGAGGGCCCCGCAGTCGGTCCAGTAGATGCGGACGGCTCCGCCGAGGCGCTCTCGCAGACCCGCGAGGAGCTTGCGGTAGAAACCGTCCCACTCCGCCACGCTCCTGAACGACTGATCGAACTGATAGCCGTAGAAGATCAAGGGAATGCTCTCATCGCGCTCCCGGAGCCAGAGGTCGCGCGGGATGCGCTCATAGAACGAGCCCACATCCGCCAGCGCCTCCGCCAGGAAGGCATCGGTCGGCTTGATGAAGAGCGGGCGCTTGGAGAACCGTATTTCCATGTCGTAGAACATGGCGGCCCGGGTGCCGGTCTCGCGAAGAGCGGCAACGCACTCGTCCGAGGGCTGTACTCCGAACCACTCGTAGTGGATGCCGTCGAAGCCGGCGCGGCGGATCATCTCAAACTGGACGGAGTAGTACTTCCCCGAAACGCCGACCTCGGCCGGCTCGAGGCCGACACCTTCCCAGTCCGGTCGGAACGTGAACGCGCGCTGGAGGTTCTCGTAGGGTTGTTGTTCCGAGACCTTATACCAGTCGAAGAAGTGGGTGGTATAGAGCGTCGGCGCGTCGTCGGCGAGCGTGCCGAGCGGGCACAGGACGACGGCGGCCTTCAGGAGGAGCGCGAACTGTCTCATGGTACCGACTCCTTCGCGGCGTATGGGCTCAGAAGCGAAGCGGCTTGCCTCGTGTGATGACCGTCAGCCTCGCGCGAGGCCTGGGACCGTCACCTTGCACGCACTCGAACCGGA
>Ga0172368_10008708_pt1 | contig 10292 bp, 9 predicted proteins | sample Lak11m_FD_114540 | JGI IMG/M metagenome (GOLD analysis project Ga0172368, IMG submission 114540) | Freshwater microbial communities from Kabuno Bay, South-Kivu, Congo - kab_022012_11m | ecosystem: Environmental > Aquatic > Freshwater > Lake | place: Democratic Republic of the Congo: South-Kivu...
TGAATTTGGAACCTCACCTAATCCTTTCAAATATGTTTCTAATGGTAATTCATTTATTACTATTAATTTTTTATCTTCTTTTCTTATTTCAAGTATTCCTCTAAATGTATTGTCTTTTGTTTTCCCATCCCACCCCATTCTATCCCAATTTCTTACTGATAAAATTGTTGAATCTTTCGGAATAAATCTGATTTGAGATTTTTTTGAATAAGATTTTTTCCCTACTTTTACACGATATCCACTGTCTGTTTGATATGTATACGCTATGTCATTTTTACCTGCTGAACCTAAATATTCTTCACCACTATAAATGTCGAAATTTCCACTTCCTGATATTTCCGGAGCTCCGGAAAAACTTAATTTTATTCTGATATTTCCTTCATCTAAGTATCCTTGTTTAACAGAATCTCCATATGCAGGTGCATTATCGACTCTGAAACTAATTTTCATTGGTCTAGCTAAAATCGGCATATTTTGTGTCTTTGGAACAAGAGTAACTTCGCGTTTTCCGATAGTTGCATTCTTGTTTACAGTCAAAGTAAAATCGAATTCACCTACTGCTCCAGACACAACTTCATCCTGAACAAGTTTTACATTTGAAACTGTACTATCCCATGCATCTATTACAGATATTGAAGCGTCTTTTTTGGTCCAAGTTTCTTTTCCCATATTTCTTAATTTCAACCAAAGAATATAGCTTTTTCCCGGCTCTAGCACTTGATTTTGACTTTGCTCAATAACTTCTCCATAACGAAGATCTCCTGAAGAAACAATAACTTCAAAATACATTCCTGTATCTTTCATCCATGTATCTCCGTCTACTAATGGAGTGAAATATTCTTGATAATAACCATATTTCTTTGGAGCTTTTATACTATAGAAGAATGTTCCTGTTTCTCCCGGATCGACTTTACTTTCCTTCAATTTTCCTATTGTTGAAGACGCAGGATCTATAAAATCACTCTTGCGATTTCTTTCGTGGTCAGCTCCAAGAGTTACCGCATCAATTCCTGAATTTTCCCATGAAGCATTTCCTGTATTTTTTAGTTTTATCCATCCTTCAAAAATTTCACCCGGTGACATTATTATCGGTGGATATTTACCATCTATGAAATCGTACTTATATGAACTCTGTTCTACTGATACAGGAAGTGTTAGTCCATCTTCTGTTTTTGTTATTCCATCAGCTAAAACTGATATTTTCATGTAAACAGTATCGCCTTTTCTTCCTCCTTTAATTTTAAATTTAAATGTACCAGTGTCTCCTGATCCAACATAAGTTTCCTGCATTTTAGCCAGTATCACTCCATCTCTATTTGGAAATGAAATTACTCTGTCGAAAGCTGGATCATTATCTACTAGTATGTATGTTGAATTACTCCAAGATTTTTTACCGATGTTTTGAAGACGTAATGTAATCTCCTGTTCTTGGCTTGGTTTCAAAGCTACATAATAGACATCTGAATTATCCTGAAAATCATAATCTTTAACATACTTTGGTTTTATATCGTAATTTTTCGAAGATAAAGATCTTATTAATGGAAGTTTTTCATATAAATATTCTCCAGGACAAGCAGTGGACATTATATCTCTGTGTCCAATAACATTTGGCCTATTTTTGCCTCTAAAACTACTGCTTCCATTTGGATCTATGTTATTTATTTTTGCTTTTTTGCTTATAAATTTACCAAGAGAAATAAGAACATCTTCCGGAACTGTATTCTCTTCATAATTTCCCAAAATCGCGATTCCAATTGAACCGGTATTTCCAGCTCCTGCATGAGCTCCAATCACTCCTTCTCCTCCTGCGCGACCTTCAAATACTTTTCCTGTTGGATCCATCACGTAATTGTATCCTATATCTCCCCATCCACGTGTCATTGCATGATAATAATAAATGTCACGAATTGCTTGTGAGGGATCATCTAAATTCTTTGTAGTTGCTGTATGATGAATAATAAATTTTGTAACTTTATCTGCATATTGAAGAGGCCATTTATATTTTTCACCGTCTGCATTTTCGCTTACAGTCCTTGAAACTTTCAGTTCATCTTTATATTTTTCGTAATAACCATTTTCCATTTCAACCAATACTGGATCTTTGTCGTTGTTTTTTAAGTATCTATATGATTCGTTTGCTCCCCAACTAGAACGTGTTACTACTCCTACTTTATTTTCTGTCAGTGCAACTGTCTTTTGGTTTACTGTTGTAGCTGAATATTCCGCTACCGGCTTAGATGAAGTTGATATTAGTTTCCCGGTTTTTAGAAATGTCCATTCTATGTTTTTTAACATTGGCACAGAAACTCCATCTCCATACATTACAACTTTATATTGCATGCTTTCTGCTAAATTTGTTGATGCTGTCGCTACATATCGTGATATATTTCCTTTTTTGTATTCCGGTTCTCCTTCAAGATACATCCACTCAGACCATTTTTCTTCGCTCAAAAATCTCACATAAACTTCTATGTTTGTTCCAGATGGAGCTATTTTTTCCCAAGCCCCTCCCACTGAAGTGAATTTGAAATTCGGTTTACGTTCTTCAGATGTGAATGTGTACATAGTCTTGTATGGAGACAATACTGTCCCTGTACTTGCCATTTGCCTTGAAGTTATTTTCACTTCCGGTGCGGCATATGTGGACACAAATGTTTTTGTCTCATCAATATTTTTTACTTCTCTGTCATAAGACAGAAATGCAAAAATTCCTACTGATAATCCAAGGATTGAAATTGCTAAACTTTTTTTGATCATTTTATTCATCATATTTAAATACGAAATTGTCGTGAAATTATATCATTTTTTTGGCTTACAAACAATCACCCAAGGCCATTTAATTCCAATAACAGCTTTACAAAAAAACTATTTTCTATTAGAGTCTGTTTTGCTTAGTTTCTTTCAAATACATGTGCATTTTATTTTGGGGGTGTTAATTTTGGCACTTTTAGTAAAAAAGTATGGAACTATCTTATAATCTGAGATATCAAAAGTTCAATTTCCTTAGTAAGCTTCTTATTGATAAAGAGGGCGAAACTATTATCTATGAGAAAGGTTTTCGCTTAAAAGGAAAAGGAGCTACAGACAAAGGTGAATTAATCAATTTTTCCGAGATTAAGGAATTTTATTATAAAGACGATAAAATTATTTTTGTTACATTCAATAAAGAGAAATATATTCTTAGTGATGCAGGAAACTTATTTGATCAAATGTTGATTGATATTTACAGGTCTAGAAATGAGTTTTTGGTAGATGCCTTATTCATGAAAAGCGGCAAACTGAAGGGAGAATTTGAATGTAGCTTTGAACGAACCAGTAAATTTGGAAAACTCATAAATAAAGGAAGTGGAAAACTTTGTTTATATGAAAAAAATCTTGTAATAATCCCTGAAAATCAAGATGCGTTTTCGATTCACTTTGACTTCGTAAATTATCATGAATTTGATGAAATGGATTACAAACTAAAGATTGCCATGGATGATGGAGTGAATGTTATAATAGATAATCTTGGTAATGATTATGAATTTTTCCAAGAAAAAATGGATGCTATTCTTGGCGGAATGTATGAGACATTAGTAAATGATGGGCTTAAAATCGCTTTTCAGGAGTTTCATGCGGCTGTTCTTCTAAAACTCGCTTATAAAATGAAAGGAGGAAAAGCTGTTAGCTTAAAAGACATTACAAAAATAGATAAAGATCTCGCAAAAAGAGTTGATGAATTTGTTTTTGAAGATCCAGAATTTAGAGAAAAAACAAAAGTACTTAGAGATATGACTGATGAATATGGAATATATTATGGAATTACAAAGGACGATACTGTAAAAAACGCATTTATTCGTTGGGTTCTTTTCACTATTCCTTCAAAAAATATCGTAGCGTTTTCTATTTTACCTAGATGGACTGAAGGAGCTGGAAATGAAAAGAAAGGACCATATGAACTCTACTTCTATAAGATAATCATAGAACAAGGAATTGCTTCAGAAAAAGTAGAAGATAAAGTAAGAGAAATTGATCAGGCCCTTGTTGTACTAAGATTTATAAAAGATCCTTGCTACAAAGATAAAAGAGATTTGAGGCATTCTCCGTATCAATATGCTATACGCAAACTGCCTTTCCTTCGAATATTAAGAAAATCTTTCGTCGGAAAAGTATCATCTTCTGATTCAAAACCATGGGATGATCAAATAAAAGAAACTTTCGCTAGATCAGAACTTAAATAAAATATTTTTTAACCTATTTTTTATGGCTGAATTACACCTAACAGAAGAAAATTTTAAGGATGAGGTTTTAAAAAGTAAACTTCCTGTATTAGTCGACTTTTATGCTGACTGGTGCGGTCCATGCAAAATGCTTGCCCCTACAATAGAACAAATCGCAACTGAGTTTGATGGCAAATGGAAAGTTTGCAAACTAAATGTAGATGAGGTTCCTGGAGTTGCAGGAGAATATGGAATCCAATCTATTCCTACAATACTTTTCTTCAAAGATGGACAAGTTGTAGATCAAATGATGGGTTTCAGACCTAAAGATGATATTACTGCGAAGATGCAGTAATAGGTTTTATCCCTTAATTTTCGTTGAAGCAGCGACAGCTAGCTGGTCTGCCATGTTGTTGTATTTGTTTGAAGCATGGGCTTTTACCCAAATCCATTTTATATTCAACCAACCACGTAAATCATCTATTTTCTTCCAAAGATCTAAATTCGCTTTACGTTTCCATCCTTGAATAAGACTCTGCATTAAAAGATTTGAGTCGCTGTAAATTTCTATAGTGTATAAGGAAAGCTCATTATCATGAACATATTTCAAAGCGTTTATAATCGCCATCATTTCCATACGTTTATTTGTAGTATCTTTTGCACCACCTTTTAAATATATTTCTTTGTCCCCATGCAAAATAACTACTCCCCAACCTCCTGGACCAGGATTTCCTAAACAGCTTCCATCTGTATAAATCTTAAGTATATTTTCCATAAATTTGTTTTATTAGTTAAGATTTTAGCATAAAATCAGATCATGCGAATAAAAATCATACGAATTGGCAAAAATAAGGATAAATATATCATTGATGCTGAAAATGAATTTCTAAAAAGATTAAAGCCTTTTTTCCAAATAGAAATTTTTAATTTGAAGGAAATTTCCGCCTCAAAAGCTTTTACAAAAGAACATGCAAAAGAATCAGAAGCAGAAGAAATTTTAAAGATGCTAGAAAAAAATGATTTCGTTATTTCTTTGGACGAGAAAGGCAAAGAATTCACTTCCATAGATTTTTCTAAAGTTATTCAGAAATATAAAGATATAGGTCAAAATCTTACATTTATTATTGGCGGACCCTATGGATTAACTCAAAAGATCAGAGAAAAATCCCAATTAATTTTAGCTTTTTCTAAAATGACTTTTACTCATCAAATGATCAGAATTTTACTACTGGAACAGCTATATAGAGCTATTTGTATTATCACCGGAAAAGAGTATCATTATTAGCGAATTATTAATTAAAATATTTATATGGCAGACGTATTAATGTACACGAAATCTTATTGTCCTTACTCAAAAGAATGTAAGGAATTTTTGGATGGCAAAGGCGTAAAATATGAAGAACACACTATCGATAATGATTCCGCTATGCAAAAGGAAATGGAGACCAAGTCAGGAGGAAGAACAGATACTCCTCAGGTTTTCATAAATGGTCACCATATCGGAAGTGGAGATGACTTGAAAGCTTTGGATTCAACTGGTGATTTGAATAAAATGTTAGATTTATAAATATGGGGAAATTTCCTCTATACTTAGGCATTATTCTCGCAGGGTTTTTTGTATTTCAACTTTATAATGGAACTATTACTCCACTGGAAGTTGCTAATTTTGCGGCTAAAACAACTCAAGTAAATGTTTCGACTGATAATGAGAAACAAGTGAAAGAATCAAAAAATAAGGAAATAAAAGTTCCTGTTGAAGAAAAAACTCCTGAAAAAGAAATAGTAAATGATTTTGAAAACAATCCTCTAACCATAATGGCGTTTGGCGATATGATGATGGGAAGATATGTCAGAATTTTGATGGATAAGAATAAAGATCCAAATTATGCTTTTAAAGTGAATCTCAAAGACGACCCATCTTCCGGCAGTAAACCGTTTTTTGGCAGTGCTGATGTGGTTTTTGCCAATCTGGAAGGTCCAATAAAGGGTGCCGGCGTTCATTCTGAAACTTCTATGGTTTTTGGATTTAATGAAGATACTGCAAAATTAATTAAAGACAAAGGCATTAATCTTGTGTCTATAGCAAACAATCATGCACTTGATCAAAAAAAAGATGGAAGAGCTTCTACTATTGCAGCTTTGGATTTGAATGATGTTGGTTGGTGCGGAAATTCTACTTCTGCTGATGTAGAAAGCATTTATTATGGAAAAACTGATGACTGGAAATATGCATTTATTTGTTTGAATGATGTTATTTATAAATTGAATTATGAAGAGGCTATAAATTTAATTAAAGAAATTAATGATAAAGTTGATTTTCTTATTGTCTCAATTCACTGGGGAAATGAATATCAGCACAAGGCTTTGGCTAAACAAAAACAATATGGGCGAAAGTTCGTAGATGCAGGTGCAGACTTAATAATCGGACATCACCCACATGTAGTTCAAGGATTTGAAAGTTACAAAGGAAAATTAATTCTTTTTTCTCTTGGGAACTTTATATTTGATCAATATTGGTCAAAAGATACTCAAGAAGAGTTAGGAGTAAAAATTTCCTTAAATAAGGATAAAGATGGAAAAATTATTACTCAAGCTGAGTTGTTCCCTATGAAAAGTGAAAGATCTCAAACAAGGTTAATGAGTCAAAAGGAAGCCATAATATGGCTCGAGAAATTCATAGGATACAGCGATTATACAAAAGAAGAAAAACAGGCTATTCGCAATAAAAAGATCGAATTTTCTGAATAAATATGCTAGAATATAAGAAGAACAAAAATAATCTTTCATTATGAAAATAAAATTCGCCGGTGCGGCTGGAGGAGAAGTTACTGGTTCAAAACACCTAATTACTTTTAACGGGAAACAAATTCTTCTAGATTGCGGAATGTTTCAAGGAAAACGAAAAGATTCATACGAAAAAAATGTAAAGTTCCTTTTTGATCCAAAAAAAGTTGATAGTGTACTTCTTTCTCATTCACATATCGATCACAGTGGAGACTTGCCAGTTTTGGTTAAACAAGGATTTAAAGGTCCTATTTATTGTACATATGCTACTCGAGATTTATGTAACTACATGCTACTTGATAGTGCTTTTATTCAAGAGCGTGAAGCCGAATATCTTAAAGAGAGAAAGAAAAAACAGAAACCAAACAAAAAAAACGAAGATGAAGACGTTCCGATGCTTTATAACATGGAAGAGGCTCAAGCCGCTTTGCAATTATTTCATTCAGTTGGATACGAACAATCTTTTGTAGTTGAAGACGGTGTAGTTGCATCTTTCTATGATGCAGGACATGTACTTGGCTCTTCTTTAGTTCACATGATTTTCTTTGATAAAAAAACAAAAAAATATTTACGCGTATGTTTTAGTGGAGATCTTGGACGTAGAGGCATTCCTATTTTAAGAGACCCTCAATTGATTCCTGAAACAGATGTACTGATTATTGAATGTACATATGGAAACAGGCTACATCCCCCATTACAGAGCGTTGGAGACGATCTTGCGTTTATCGTGAACAAAGTTGCTAGTCGTGGTGGAAAATTGATTATTCCTTCGTTTGCATTGGAACGTGCTCAAGAAATTATCTATCACTTAAATGTTTTGAGAAAGGAAAATAAAATTCCTTCATTACCTATTTATGTTGATAGTCCTCTTGCTGCAAATATTAGTGAAGTTTTCAGAGGACATCCTGAATGTTGTGATAAAGATGCTTACGATAAATTTATTACAAAAGGAGATGATCCGTTTAATTTTGACCAACTTTATTACACTCGTAGTGCTGAAGATTCAAAGGCTCTAAACACAAAAACAGGCCCAATGATAATAATTTCTGCGTCCGGAATGTGTGAGCACGGACGTATTCTTCATCATTTGAAAAACAATATTGATAATCCAAAAAATGCAGTTCTTATTGTCGGATATCAAGCTGAAAACACTTTGGGAAGAAAATTAGTGAATGGAGAAAAACGAGTAAATATTTTCGGAGATCCGTATGACGTAAAAGCTGATATATTTATAATGGATGCTTTCTCTGCGCATGCAGATAGAAGTGACTTGATTGAATATATAAGTAAAATCAAAGGACTAAAAAAAGTATTTTTAGTTCATGGTGAGTCAATACAGATCGACGCATTTACTCATGCCCTTGCGGATAATGGATATAAAGATGTTCATGCTCCTGCCATGGGAGAAGAAATTGAACTCGAATTCGGAGAATAATTATTTTCTCCTTTTTTTCTTTGGTATAAAAATTAATCCGGCGATTATTATTACTATTATTGTTCCTGCTGAATAATAATATTTATTATTTCCAAATGAAAAACCAAAAGAGTTCTGTTCTGAATTAGATTCATTAACCACTTCTGTTAAATCTTCCTGTCCTGCCATATCTTTTATTTCATTTAATTCTTCTTCTGTTAATTTTGTTGGTTTAGTCTCAACTTTCACCTCTTCTTTTATGGCTTCTGATGGCGCCGTTCCAGGCTTATATGTTTTTAGTTTTTCATCATAGTAATTGATAATTGAAACGTCTCCAGACTCATATTTATTTCCTTCTATTAATAATGGGACTCCTCCTCCTTGATATCCAACTCTTTGAGATTCTTGTTCGTAAACAATTTGATTTTCCGGATGATTAAAAATTTCTAAAGTTTTTATATCAAATTTTTCTCTAATTTTATTTTCAGTTAAATATTCTTCAACCCTTTCACAATGTGGACAGCCATCCCCTACAAATAGCACTGCTTGGGCAAAAACTGAATTTGTTAAAAACAAAAACGAAGAGATAAAAATAATAAAATTTATTTTTTTCATAATACGTGAGGTTATTTTTTATAAATTAATAGTAACTTTTTTAAAATTAAATGCAAAACAAAAAGACTCTTGATTGTGCAAGAGTCTTCTTCAGTTGTTTGTAAAAAACACCTGATATCGTTTTAGGATTTGTTTACTTCTTTCCTTTCTTTGCTTTCTTTGCTGTCTTTTTTACTGCTTTCTTTGCAACCTTTTTAACAGCTTTTTTTACTACCTTTTTTGCCTTTTTCTTTGCTGGCATAGGATGAGGGTTATTAAATCTTACCTTTATAATAATGCGTTTTAAAAAATAATCAACAAGAAATGCAATAAAAATATATTTTAATCATTAACTATATTTTTTTCACAACAATTGAATTTTATCTAAAACAAGCCATTATTTTAATGTCGCGTTTTTTATTCAACTTTTTTGAAAAAACTTTTTTCATAAAAATATTTTTTATTTTTTCATTTTTATTACATTTTTTACAAAAATAATAATTTTTATTTACGAAAAATATTTTTTTATTTTTTGAAATAAATTTTATTTTTTATTAAACCTTTAGAAAAAATTTAGCGCTGCTATATAGCATATCGAGCGCGAAATATATAAACGTTAAAGCAAAGATTTTAAAAATTATCGGTACAATCTTTGGATTTGAAAGAACTTTTCTAAATCTTGAAAAAATAATTGCAACTATTGATGTAGAAATTATCCATCCTATTTCAACAAGTATCAAAAATATATATGAGCCAAAAAATATTTCTTCTCCTAACGAAATAGCTTTTGGTACACATACTGTAATCCAATATGTCCACAGTACCCCATTTGCAATAATCATTGCAGAAATTTTCCCAAGACTAAAATGCACTTTATCATCTGAATCAATTCTTTTTATTTTCCAAATAGAAGTTGAAATCCAAATTAAAATCCCGGCGCCAATTACTGACAATCCTTGAAAAAAATAATCTGGCATATTCATTACTGAAAATAAAATTAAACTTATCAATGCTACGATCGTTTCAGTAAACATGGCCCATAATATAATACGGAAACTTTTTAACACTCCCGACTGTAAAATTTCTGTAAACGTAGCTGTCAAAACCGGACCTGGGATTAGGCCACCTATAATACCTAAAATTAAAGCAGTAATTAGTTCGTTGAGCATATTTGACTATTTGGAGCTCCATCTACGATGAAGTTCGAACATATTATGCACAAAAAACGTGAGAAATGAACAGGAAAGAGGCAGCGCCGGCCGCCGCCTTTCGGCCGGCGCGAAAAGAAAGCCAGCCTGAAA
>Ga0172368_10008713_pt1 | contig 10286 bp, 9 predicted proteins | sample Lak11m_FD_114540 | JGI IMG/M metagenome (GOLD analysis project Ga0172368, IMG submission 114540) | Freshwater microbial communities from Kabuno Bay, South-Kivu, Congo - kab_022012_11m | ecosystem: Environmental > Aquatic > Freshwater > Lake | place: Democratic Republic of the Congo: South-Kivu...
CATCACAGTTTACGATGATGGCTACGGCATCTCCGTCCCCAATCAATTTCAAATGGTCAAGGAAAATATCGGCTCCATCCTGCAGGGCTTTCAGCGCGACCCATGTCCCGAGCCGGAATGCGAGCGCGGCTACGAGCTCTTCAGCGTGCGCGGCTGGGATTACCCCGCCCTGCTCGAAACTTATCAGGCCGCCGCAGAACTTGCGCGCATGTATCACATCCCCTCGCTGGTGCACGTCACCGAAGTGACTCAGCCGCAGGGACATTCCACCTCCGGCAGTCATGAACGATATAAATCTCCAGAGCGACTCAAATTTGAAGTCGAGTTTGACTGCGTGACGAAGATGCGCACGTGGATGATCGAGAACCGCGTCGCAACGGAACCGGAACTGGTTGCCGTTGAACAAGCGGATCAAAAGTCTGTTGAGGGAATCCGCAAAACGGCATGGGATGCATTTCTCAATCCGATTCTCGAAGAGCGCGCGCAGGTTATGGACATGCTCGATGAGATCGCGGGGTCTTCGTCACACGCCTCAGATTTGAACAATGTCAAAGAACGGCTGGCCGCTCTCCCGTCCGTGACGAGGCGTGATATTCATGCGTCCGCGCACGAGGCTTTGCGAATCCTGCGCGACGAGGCGAATCCATCCAAGCAGGTTTTGGTCCAATGGAAAAATGAACAGGACGCGGTCAACGAGACGCGTTACAGTTCGCATGTTTATAGCGACGCCGCATTGAAGATGAAGGAAATCAAGCCGATCTATTCGCCGTCGTCGCCGACCGTGATGGGTTTTGAAGTGATGAACGCGGCCTTTGATGCGCTTCTCGGACGCGACCCGCGTGTGATCGCGTTCGGCGAAGATGTTGGTTTCCTCGGTGACGTGAACCAGGGTTTCAAAGGCATGCAGGAAAAATACGGCGCGTTGCGCGTGACGGATACCGGCATCCGCGAAGCGACGATTTTGGGTCAGGCCATTGGCATGGCCATACGCGGACTGCGGCCAATTTGCGAAATTCAATATCTCGATTATCTGTTGTACGCGTTACAAATTATTTCAGATGATCTGGCAACTCTGTACTGGCGCACCGCAGGCGGACAAAAAGCGCCGGTTATCGTGCGCACGCGCGGACACCGGCTCGAGGGCATCTGGCATTCCGGTTCGATGCTGGCAGGCATCATCCATCTGGTGCGCGGCATGTACGTGCTTGTGCCGCGCGACATGACCCACGCCGCCGGATTTTATAATACGCTGATGAAAGCGGACGACCCCGCCATTATCATTGAAGTGCTGAACGGTTATCGCGTCAAGGAACGATTGCCGGATAATATCGGCGAATACACGCTGCCGCTGGGCGTGCCTGAAATTATCCGCGAGGGCCGCGACGTGACAGTTGTGACATACGGCGCGTGTTGTCGAATCGTTTTGAGCGCTGCGGAAAAATTATCAAAAGCTGGAATCGAGATCGAAGTGGTGGATGTGCAATCGCTTTTGCCGTTTGATATTCATGGGAAGATCGTCGAGTCGCTCAAGAAAACCAACCGGGTTTTATTCATGGACGAAGATGTGCCCGGTGGAACGTCGGCTTACATGATGCAGGAAGTCATTGAAAAACAAGGCGGTTATTATTGGCTGGACTCGCCCGCGCGCACTTTGCCCGGCAAAGAGCACCGTCCCGCGTATGGAAGTGATGGCGATTACTGGTCCAAGCCAAACGCGGAAACAATTTTTGACGCAGTCTATGAAATGATGAATGAGGTTGACCCTGATTCATTCCCGAAGATTTTTTAACCACGAAGGTCACGAAGTACACAAAGGATTTAACCGCAAAGCACGCAAAGTTTAATTTTTTTCTTGGCGCTCTTAGCGTGCTTCGCGGTTCAAAAGGAGAACTTATGGCGACAAAAGTTTTAGTTCCACGGCTTGGCGAAGGCGTTGACGAAGTAACCGTCACGAAATGGCTCAAGCAGGTTGGCGACTCGGTCAACGAGTTGGAACCTTTGCTCGAAGTTAACACCGACAAAGTAGACACGGAAATTCCGTCACCAGCTTCAGGTGTGGTTCTGAAAATTGAAATGCAGGAAGGCCAGCCTGCCAAGGTCGGACAAATTCTGGCGTTCATCGGCAAGCCGGGAGAAAGTGTGGAAGTTTCAAGTGCTCAAGTATCAAGCGTCAAGTCATCAAGCGTAAACGCAACTCAAGTTGAACGGAGCGTGGCACCTGACACTTCGCACGTGACACACGATATCGGTTTTATTTCCCCGGTTGTCGCAAAAATTGCTGCCGAGCATGGCGTGAATTTATCTCAAGTCACGGGCACAGGATTGAATGGTCGCATCACAAAAAATGATGTGCTGGCATTTGTCGAGAATCAGAAGCTGGGAGTCATTGTACAGGCCTCACCTCACCTGACACCTGACACTGGAACACACGATACTTTAATCAAACACACCTTCATCCGCAAGCAAATCGCTGAACACATGGTAATGTCGAAGCACACTTCTCCGCATGTGCTGACCGTGATGGAAGTGGACATATCGCGCGTGGTCAAGCATCGCTCGGCCAACAAAGCTGCGTTCGAGCGTGATGGTGCTAATCTAACGTTTACGGTTTATTTCATGAGCGCCATTGTGGCCGGACTGAAAGCCTATCCGACAGTCAATTCTTCATGGACGGATGAAGGCGTTCTTATTCATAAAGCCATCAATCTTGGCATGGCAACTTCGCTTGGCGAAGAAGGCTTGATCGTGCCGGTCATCAAAGGCGCGGACAATTTGTCCCTGCTGGCAATGGCGCGTGCAGTTAATGATCTTGCCAACCGTGCTCGTAGTAAGAAATTGCAGCCGGAAGAAGTCAAAGGCGGGACGTTCACGTTGACCAATCACGGCATTAGTGGTTCGTTGTTCGCGTTTCCAGTCATCAACCAGCCGCAATGCGGAATCCTCGGCGTGGGCGCGATACAGAAGCGTGCGGTCGTGATTGACGACGCGATCGCCATCCGCCCGATGGTGTATCTATCGTTTGTGTTCGATCATCGCATTTTGGATGGCGCGTCCGCAGATTGGTTTTTGATGAGGATAAAAGAAACTTTGGAGAACTGGGCGTAAGTCGGACACTTGCACCGAACGCAAGTGCAGTGTTGCCAATCCGACTTACGGGATGAGACTTTAGAGAATTGGAGTTGATATGACAAAGCAAAATACGGATCACGCACGGGTCATGGTTGCGCCGCCGTTGGTCTTTCTCGGTTATCTAATTGGCGCACTGATATTAAATTGGGTTGTTCCTTTCCCCACACCGTGGACATTTCTACTTCGCATCGTCGGCGGAGTGATTGTCATTGCAGGTTTTTTGCTGGCAGGCTCGGCATTTTCTCAGATGATAAAGACTCACACCTCGCCTGATCCTCATCAACTAGTGAACGCGCTGGTGACCGATGGCCCGTATCGCTTTACGCGCAATCCAATTTATCTTGGATTCTTTTTGATCTATCTTGGCTCTACTTTACTGGCCGGAACATTATGGGGATTGATTGCGTCGCCATTTCTGTTCTGGACAATCACGCACGCGGTCATCCATGCCGAAGAGATTTATCTCGACGCCAAGTTTGGCGAACAATACAAAGAATATCGCTCACGCGTAAGACAATGGATATAAAGTAAAATTGAAAGGCAAACAATAATTCAAATGTCATTGCGAGCGAAGCGAAGCAATCTAGTCGCTCAAACAGGAGATTGCTTCGGGCAAAAACACCCTCGCAATGACAACATACTGAGGAGTTTTTCATGGCTGAAAATTTTGATATGGTTGTCATCGGCGCCGGGCCTGCGGGATATGTGGCTGCCATCCGCGCCGCGCAGCTGAAGCAGAAAGTTGCAATCGTCGACAAGCAGTGGCTGGGCGGCGTGTGTTTGAACGTCGGCTGCATCCCGTCCAAGTCGTTGTTGAAAAATGCTGAAGTCGCACACACGTTACGCGAACGCGGCAAGGACTTTGGATTTTCGTTCGACAATTTGAAACTGGATTATGGAGTGGCGGTCAAACGCTCGCGACAAAATTCTGATAGATTGACCAAAGGCGTCGGCTTCTTGATGAAGAAGAACAACATTGCCGTTTACATGGGCGAAGCGCATCTGACCAAACCGACAACGGTCTCCGTCAAAGATAAAGATGGCAAGCTGACGGAGCTATCCGCCAAGAATATCATCGTGGCAACCGGCGCAAGCGCGGCCGTTCCTGGTGCGTGGAAAGTGGACGGCGAGAAAGTTGTCACGTATCTCGAGGCCATCTTACAGGAAAAACTCCCCAAATCCGTGATCGTGATCGGGTCCGGCGCGATCGGCGTGGAATTCGCAACCGTGTGGAGTTCGTACGGCGTGGATGTCACCGTCGTTGAAATGCTGCCGCGATTGGTCCCGCTTGAAGATGAAGAAGTCTCGAAAGAGTTGGAAAAGGAATTTAAAAAGCGCGGCATCAAATGCCTGGTTGAAAATACAGTTGAGTCGGTTGAAGCGACGAAGACGGGCGTGAAGGTAACGGTATCCGCTGACGGCAAGACAACGCCGCTTGTGGCCGAACAGGCTTTGGTCGCGATCGGGTTCCGTCCCAATTCGAAAGGACTCGGACTCGAAGAAGTCGGCGTCAAGATCAGCGAGCGCGGCTTTGTTGAGATCAACGAGAAGATGCAAACAAGTGTCGCAAGCATTTATGCCATCGGCGATGTGACGGGCAAGCTGATGCTGGCGCATGTCGGCTCCGCGATGGGAATCATTTGCGCCGAAAACATCGTGGGAGCGGAGACGATCACGCTCGATTACGAGATGATGCCGCGCGCTACATATTGCCAGCCACAGATCGCGTCGTTCGGGCTGACTGAAGCGCAGGCGAAGGAACGCGGCCACAACATCAAGATCGGACGTTTCCCATTTCAAGCCAACGGCAAAGCGTTGGGACTCGGCGATTACGCGGGCTGGGTTAAGATCGTGATGGACGAAAAGTATGGCGAGATTCTCGGCGCGCACATGATCGGCCCCGAAGTGACCGAGCTATTGCCCGAACTCACACTGGCGCACATGATGGAGTTGACGCCGCACGAGATCGCGCGCAATGTTCACGCGCATCCGACGCTTTCAGAAGTTTTGATGGAAGCCGCGCACGGAGCAGAAGGAACGCCGATACATATTTAATTTTCAGCAATCAGTTTTCAATAAATAGTCAGCCCTGCGGTGGAAAGCCGCAGGGCTGTTTTGTATTCAGACTTAGATGGCCTTTGCAAAATAATGATAGACTTTTATTGAGTGTAAAAATACAATCTGGCAAAACTTTTATCCAGGAGATATTCATGCCCAGACAATTTAAATACACCGCGATATTAACTTTCGCATTATCCATTCTCTTCTTCATCTTCTTCGACCAAAGCAAACATGTCCCCGCGCTGGCGGAGGTCAATTCGTTCAATATTGATCCGTACGACGCGGTTGGCTCGTTTGGGATTCTATTGGCAATGTTCACAGGCTTGCTTTCGCTGGTGCGCGCTTTCCGACCTTACGCAACGGAAGAGATTGCGTCGCATCAAGCCTTGTTGATTCTACGTGGCGAAACGGTCACATTGCTTTCGATAGCTATCACCTTGGCTGCGGACGTAGTCGCGATGCTTCGCAATCCGTCCATGGCGATTGGTTCATCCGCGGGCTTGACTCTCAGCGCGCTGGTCATCGGATTGGCATTGCCAACCGCGTTGGCAGGCTGGTGGATCTATCGCTCAACCCAAAACATCCCATTAGCATCTGGCAATCGTTCATGGACGCGAGCGATCATCATTGGTTTAGCAAACATTACCATTCTTGCCGTCTATCCGCCAAGCTGGGATAATGGTATCGGGGGCGGGATTCTCACTGCCTTATTAGGCATGTTGATTTTGTTCGTTTCGCTTTGGGCTTTGGCAATTGCAATTTTTCCCCAGACCAATATCCTTTTCGAAGATTCGATGGATGACTTTGTCGCCATCTACCGCTGGTTCAAATCACATGCTGGTTTTGCGGTCAGATTATTCAACTTCGCCGAAAAGCTCGTAAATTTAGCGTGGATGCGCGCCCTGCTCGGATGGTTGAATCCCCGTAAACACAATTGGAATTTCATCATCCTGATCGCGGTTGGGATGGGTATCGCGCTTGCGTCCGCAGAAGCGATTGGCGAAGGAGCATCGCCGGATTTGGGCAAGTTTGTTTTGGTCATGTCCGTTTTCATCGGCATTGGTGGTGCGAGCGGTATTTTCGGTTATCTTTTGTTGGCAGATTTTCTGGGAATCCTCCGCAAAAACTGAAAGGCCACTATAATTCCAACAGGCAAAGGAGTTCGCCATGACCGAAGAAAAAACCTACACATTATCGCAAGCCCAGCTTCATTTCGCCATAGACTTTCACGGCAAGACCTGGGAGATGCTTGAAAAGAAAGTCCGCACAGCGGACGAGAATGAGCGCATGGTGGATTACGCCCACGCTTCGCTGGCACATTGGCGCGCGGCCGGGACGGAAGTCCGCCACCAGCGCGGCGAGTGGATGCTGGCACGCGTCTATGCGGTTCTGGGCGAAGGTAAGCTGGCCTTGTATCACGCTCAACGCTGTGTACAATTACTGGAAGTCAGCAGGAAAGAGATGGAAGATTTCGATTTTGCCTTTGCATACGAAGCCATGGGTCGCGCATACACGGTTAATGGCGATAAAACCGAAGCCAAAAAATTTATCGACATGGCGCAAAAAGCCGGGGAAGCGATCAAAGAGAAAGATGACCGGGAAATTTTCTTCTCCGAATTTAACGGCGGAAATTGGAACGGGATGAAATAAGTGGGTGAGATAACCTCGCCCCTACTTTGTACCGACAGCCAGCACCATGCTTTCCGAACAAAAGAACGTCCCATTCGCCGCGGCCGCTTCAAGACTGGCGCGCCAACGGACGAGTTCTTCTTCAGTGATCACCCCGGCTTTCACCGCCGCCGGTTCCACTTCATCTAATTAACGTGAATAATGGAGAAGGGAACCCCGCTCACTTCACGATTGCGTAAATATAACTATCCCGCGGCTCATCACTGACACCGGGATGGAAACTATATCTCTGCAATAAGCCCTCGCGAACCATGCCCGCTTTCTCCATTACACGCGCCGAGGCAGGATTCTCGACATCACAAACGGCAAAGACACGATAGATATCAGGTTGTTCAAGCAGCCAATTCGTCACGGCACGGGCAGCTTCTGTCATATAACCTTTGCCCCACTGCGGACGCGCCAGCACGTAACCAATTTCAACCTTGAATCCATCGGGATGCATGGCAATCGTTCCGATGGCAGAATCCGAATCTTTCAGGGTAATGACATAGGAATACGCCTTGCCTTCATCCCACAGTTTCAGCATGCGTTCAACAATGCGATAGGTTTCTTCCAAATTTTTATGTGGGCGCCAGGTAATATAGCGTGTCACTTCAAAGTCTTGAGCATAGCCCGTGAAAATCGCAGAGGCGTCGTCCATGCGCGGTTTGCGCAGGATGAGCCGTTCAGTCTTGATGATTTCAGGCGGCTTCATTTCTCTTCTTCATCAAGCGCATCAATATGCCCAGGCTTTTCCTTCCCCAATTCCAATGACCGCTGATACGCCGCCCAGACTGCACGCGAAATTGCCGTGCGGAAACCGGCTTTCTCCAAATAATACAACGCCTCCGCCGATGTGCCTCCCGGCGATGTAACTTGATTCCGCAACGTGGCGGGATGCCGTTCTGCCTGCTCATAAAATGAGGCGGAACCTTTAATGGTTTGCAAAACAAGTTGCTCGGCAATGCGGCGTGGAAAACCCATATGCACGCCAGCATCTATCAATGCTTCGGTGAAAAGAAAAACGTAAGCGGGGCCTGAGCCTGAGAGCGCCGTCGCCATGTCGAGATAGCCTTCATCTTCCACAAAGACTTCAGCGCCCAGCGCACCGAGGATGGCACGCGCCATCTTCTGTTGTTCTTCGGTCGTTTCCTTCGAGGCGGCCCAGACCGTGATCCCCTCGCCGATCTGTCCCGGCGTATTCGGCATCGAGCGGACGATGGCCTTGTGCTTCAACCCGGCGCTGATCTTCTTCATGCTGGCACCCGCAATGATCGAAAGCACCAGCGCGTCGGCGCGGACTCCCTTCAAACCTTTCATCACTTCGCTCAGTCTCTGCGGCTTGACTGACAACACCACCACATCCGCTTCATGGACGGCCGCGGCGTTGTCCGTCGTCACGCGGATGCCGTACTTTTTGTGCAGTTCATCCCCGCGTTCGGCGCGCGGGCCGGATGCGGTCAGGTTTTCGGGCTTTGCCAATTTCTGGCGCAATAATCCGGCGATCATGGCTTCAGCCATCACGCCGGGTCCAATAAATGCAATTTTATTTTTGAGCATCATTGCCTCCATGGTCATTATACTGTGCAGATAAAAAAACGAGCGGACTCTCGTCCGCCCGCGATCAATCATCAACGATTAATTATTTTCCCGTATACTGCAACGCCATCCTGAGACGTTCTTCCACATCCTCGGGCGCATCCTTTGGCAAAGCCTGGATGGCAGTCTGCGCTTCGATCACGGAGTAGCCGAGGGCCGTCAAAGCGGCGAGAACTTCGCTGTCCGAATCAGACATGGATGCAATTTTAGACAAGGCGTCGATCGGTTTGAGACGATCTTTCAGATGCAATGCGATCTTCTGCGCGGTCTTCTTTCCAACGCCGGGGACGCGCGACAATAATTCGGCTTCGTCAGTAAAGACTGCCCGTTGGACAGCGTCCACTGTAAGAGTGGACAAGACCGATAGTGCGACTTTCGGGCCGACGCCATCCACGCCGAGTAACATATTGAAGAGTTCCCGGTCAGATTGTGAATCAAAACCATAGAGGATCAACGCATCCTGCCGGACGACGAGATGGGTGTACAGCAAAATGGCTTCGCCCGTCTTCATGCGTCTGCGTACTTGCGCAGGGACAAAGACGCGCAGCCCGACTCCGCCAACTTTGACGACGAGGGCGTTATCTTCGATTTGGATGATTTCACCGCGCAGAGTTGCTATCATGAGTTCATTATATGTCATTGCGAGCGGTCTTTGCGAAGCAATCTCCCATTTGACGGATAAATCTTATCAAGGAGTGTTCGCCCTGTAATCGGGAATTACTTAGTATCTATTTGTATGTAAGTGCGTGATCGCAACCGCCAGCGCATCAGCGGCGTCATCGGGTTTGGGGATTTCGGTCATGCCCAACAACGTCCGCACCATTTCCTGAACCTGCTTTTTGCCCGCCGAACCGTAGCCAACGACAGCCTGCTTGACTTCATTCGGAGTGTACTCGCCCATGTCGAGTCCCGCCTCGGCAATAGCCAGCAAAATTACACCACGCGCCTGTCCGACTATGATGGCAGTCGAAATGTTGCGCTGGAAAAACAACTTCTCCACCGCGACCGAATCGGGGCGATGGAGAAGGATCAATTCTTTAAGTTCGCGATACAGCACCAGCAGGCGTTCGTGATCGGGGGTGTGAGCCGGGGTTAAGATGACGCCATATTTAACGGCAACCAGTTCCCCGTCCGGTTCGAGGCGCACGAGTCCGTAGCCTGTGGTTGCTGTACCGGGGTCGATGCCGAGGGCAAGTGTCATCGTTTAGATAATAAACCGCGAAGTCCGCCAAGAACGCAAAATTTCTTTTTGAAAATCTTCGCGGCCTTTGCGCTCTTTGCGGTTCAATTTTTCACGCGGCTTCGAGAGCGGCCAGGGCTTCCTCGGACATCTTCAAATTAGAGAAGACGTTCTGCACATCGTCCAACTCTTCGATGCTATCGAGGGCCTTCATCACCTGCAGAGTCTCATCCACACCAAGCTCTATTTCCTGCTTGGGAAGCATCCGCAGGCCGGCCTCCTGAGGTTGAACTCCCGCGGAGTGTAAACGATCCGCAATGATCTTGAATGTTTCAACTGGACCGATGATCTCGATGGTATCGGTATCGTCAATCACATCGTTCGCGCCTGCCTCGATCCCAAGTTCAAAGGCTTTATCAAAATTCATGGCACTGGATGGAAAGGAGAAGTAAGCCACCCGCTCAAATTGCCAGCCGACCGAGCCGATCTCGCCCATGGTGCCGCCCGCTTTCGTGAGCGCATGGCGTAGGTCTGAAACGGTGCGGTTGCGATTATCGGTAACGCACTCGACCATCACTGCCACGCCATGCGAGGCATAACCTTCATATGTGATCTGCTCGAAGACCGTGCCTTCTTTATCTTCACCGGA
>Ga0172368_10008714_pt1 | contig 10286 bp, 13 predicted proteins | sample Lak11m_FD_114540 | JGI IMG/M metagenome (GOLD analysis project Ga0172368, IMG submission 114540) | Freshwater microbial communities from Kabuno Bay, South-Kivu, Congo - kab_022012_11m | ecosystem: Environmental > Aquatic > Freshwater > Lake | place: Democratic Republic of the Congo: South-Kivu...
TTCATATGATTGGAAAAGATTTAGCTAAAATTTTAAATTATAATTTTGTTGCTTTGCACACGCCCTTAATAACTTCTTTGAAAGGTCCGGATACATTTACTTCTTCTGATGGAACTATTTTAAATCCAAGAGATAGTTTTTCTTTTGATAGTGGATTTTCTGTTAAGTTAATTAGGATTGTTGATGATAAAATAGCTGAACTTGAAATTGATAAGGAACTTAAAAAAATAAAAAAGGGAGAAACTATTCAATTGTCTAAAAATGAAAACTTACATTGCCTTGATTTAGATAAAAATAAAATCACCCTCCAAATAATTACTTTTACTAAACAAAAAATGTCAAAATCAATTCCTGGTTCTGGAATTAGCGTTATTGATAGTTATGATGAAATAAAAAAAACAATAAATGGGGCATATTGTCCTGAAGGAATTATCGACGACAATCCTCTGTTGCAAATAATGAAATTAATTATTTTTCCAAGATTTGAAAAAATTGAAATTAAAAGACCCGAAAAATTTGGTGGAAATTTAAGTTTTGCGAATTATTTTGAGCTTGAAAAAATTTATTCTGAAAAAAAGCTTCATCCAATGGATTTGAAATCTGCTTCTATTGAATATTTAGAAAAAATTATAAAACCAATTAGAGAAAAGTGGAAATGAAATTAGAAAGACTTTGATTTTGTTCTTCTTCCATCATTAAATAACCATTTTCTCGTTTGTCCCCGTTCTGTTTTTGGCCATTTCTTTTCTTTAAAAATTTTCTTTCTTTTTGGTATCTTTTGTATAGGAGATTTTCTTTAACAAATTTAATTAGTTTCCCATCTAAGGTGGATTCTATTTTTCTTTTGTTCACATCTTCATATTTTTTATTTTCCAAATTGATTGCCCCCATGGATCTACCCATTTCTGTTAAAAAAAAACCGGTTTTTGTATCCCCTCTAACCCAATGCCTATCATTTATGCATCTCCATCTAATGCAATTATGAATCTTCTCGGTATCTGGCCAATTTTCTTCTTCAAATCTAAATTCTTCTGGAAAAAATTTAAAACAAGATTTGACCACATCTTTCCAAGAGATTATTTTTTGATTTTTTTCTTCCAAAAAAAGATATATTGATCTGAGAGCTAATCTATCAATATTCATAGACTAAATTCCTCTTTTCTTGTTTTAGTATTATTAAATTTAGATTTTACCTTTCTCCATTCAGAATCAATCGTAGAAATTACTTTATCTGCTTGTTCTTCACTATAAGAATAATTGCTTTTATTTGCACAATTTTCTAGAAGTCTCATTTTATTTAAGATTTCTTTAACTCTTCTACTAGCAACTCTTCTAAATCTTTCTTCTTTAGTAATTTTTTTATCTGATTTGTCTTTCTTAAACATGTTAAAATATATACATTATATGTTTATAAATATTTCTATTTTGTAAGATACATTTTAAAAATGTATTAAATATGTATCTTATCTTGTTCTAAATTCTACAACATCTAAATCTTTTAATTTATGATTTAACCCAATAATCTGCCCTCCGAATCGTGATGAAGGGCCCCAAATTCTTGTTTCTTTTACTTTATTTGAAAATCCTTTTAAAATTTTTTCTGCAACATCTCGAACTGTTGAATTTGGTTTAAGAATTATTGGTTTTTTTGATTTTTCTTTTCCTGGTTCTTTTGTAAAAACTCTCAATATTTTAAAACTTTTAAAAATTTTTCCCTTTAATTCTTCAATTCCTTCAAGCATTATTGATGAGATTAATACAAAATTATATTTTTTTGATTGAAGATTAGCAGAAATTTTTCTTTTTTGTTCTTCTGTTAACTCGTCTGATTTTGTAAAAACGATTATTTTTTTGGCATTTGTTTTTGGAATTTTTCTTTCTATTTCATCAATTTCTTTAATTTCATTCACTAAAATTAAAATTGTATCTGTTGTGTGAACTAACCCTTTATCAAAATATTCTCCTTCTGTTGCAGGATTTTCTATTATTTGTATCTGAATTCCTTCATATTCCAAAATTCCAATCAGAGGTTCGTTTGTAGTGAATTTTGCTTCAGATATTTTTGGATTTACATTTGTCAAAGTTTTTAATAAATAAGATTTTCCTGAATTTGTTTTCCCGACGAGAATTACTTGCAAATCGCCCTTTTTTATTCCTATTTGAGAACCTTTTTTTGTTTTTTTAAAAGTTGTTAATTGTTCTTGCAATCTCTTTAATCTTGATCTTAATTGTGCCCTTAATTTTTCAGCACCTTTGTGACTAGGAGCCAAAGAAATCATTTTTTTTAATTTTTCAATTTTATCTTCTAAATTTTGGGTTTCATTATATTCTCTTTCTGCTGCAATATAATCTGGATGTGCGTTTATTGGCATAAATTTAATAAATTCTCTTTACTTAAAAATATTGTTTAAAATGTTAGAACAAGATTTAATAAAAAAAATAATTTCCAAAAAGGAATTTTCTGAATTGCCCATTTTTGATGTTAAAATGGCTCTTTCAAAATTTGATTCTAAGAAATATCTTGATGAAGAGAAAATAAAATTAACTCGAGATTTATTAAGGAAAGCTTATAGTGTTTTTTTAAGCAGAAAAATTTTTAATGCAAAAAATAAAGATTTTAGGTGGTTTTTAAAAAAACATATTTCTACAAAAGAACGATTAAATAATTATAATTTACTTTATTCTAAAATTTTAAAAAGAATTGAAAAACCAATTGAAATATATGACTTGGGTTGTGGAGTTAATGGATTTAGTTACCCCTTTTTATTAAAAGAAAGCAAAAACATCTCGTATTTTGGTATTGAAGCAATAAAACAATTAGTTGATTTGCAAAAGAATTATTTTAAAGAAAATTCTTTTAAAGGAGATTTTTATCACGAAAGTTTATATAATCTTCAAAAAATTAAGAAAATTATTCCATTTAATGTTTCTGTTAAAATTGTCTTCTTATTCAAGGTTTTAGATTCCCTCGAAATGTTTGAAAGAGATTATTCAAAAAAACTTTTAAAGGAAATTGTTCCCCTTGTTGATTTTGTTGTTATTAGTTTTGCGACTAAAAGTTTGGTAAGCAGAAAAAATTTTCGAGTCTCTAGAGAATGGTTGTTTTCTTTTATTAAAAATAATTTTAAAATTTTAGAGGATTATGAACTTGATTCTGAGAGATATATTGTCTTCAAGAAAAGGTAAATTTATAATTATAAATGATTTTAAATTTTAATGAATGATTACCTAAATCCGGATTCTGATCCTGAGGAAAAACAAAAGCATCTTTTGAGGAAACAAAAAGAATTGGAGTTCCAAAAACAACTTTCTCAAGAAAAGAATATCCCTCTGGAAAAACATCCCAAAAGAAAAGAAATTGCTCGTTCCAGTTGGTTTATAGCCTTTTTAATAATTTTATTCCTGGCTTTATTAACATTTTTAATTTTTAGATAATTATCTTTATATACCAAATTATTCTTATTCGTTTATGAAAGGAAATTTTAAGAAGAAAATTTTGAAAAATGGAATGACTGTTTTATTTGAGAAAAGAGATGTTCCAGTTATAAGCTTGATATTTGCAGTAAAATCTGGAGGGATTAATGAATCTTTAGAAGAAAAGGGTATTTCACATTTTATAGAACATATGCTTTATAAGGGAACAAAAAAAAGAAGTGCTAAACAAATTGCAGAAGATATAGAGAAAAATGGGGGAGAATTGAATGGGTTTACTAACGAAGAACTCACTGCTTTTTGGTGCAAAGTTCCAAGCAAAAACTTCTCTCAAGCATTAGAAGTTTTAACAGATTTAATAAAAAATCCGTTGTTTGATGAAAAAGAAATGGAAAAAGAACGAAAAGTTATTTTTGAAGAAATGAAATTGTATAAAGATAACCCTCGATTGCATGTTTTAAATGAAATTCAAAAGAGTTTGTACACCGGAACCCTTTCGGTTGATTTAATTGGAACACATGAAACAATGAACGCCTTGAATAGAAAAAAACTTCTTGATAAATTTAAAGAAGTTTATGTTCCAGAGAATATGATTTTTTGTGCAGTTGGAAATGGAGATTTTAAAAAAATAATATCTTTTCTTGAAAAAAATTTTAAATCCACTAAGGGGAATATCTCCAAGCAGACATTTGAAAAGAAAAATGAAATTAAATATGAAAAAAGAAAAGGGCTTGATCAAGCTAATCTTGTTTTTGCATTTCATTCACCGATAGCTTCAGATAAAAATTCGTATGCAACACATTTATTATTAACTTTAATGGGGGGGGGGATGTCTTCTCGTTTATTTTCAGAAATAAGAGAAAAAAGGAATTTGGCTTATTCTGTTAAAGGAGAATTTAATTGTAATAAAGAATTTGCATATAGTTTAATTTCTGTCGGGACTACTAAAGAAAACGTAGAAAAAGTAAAAGAAATCATTTTAAAAGAATTTGAAGATGTTTCTAAAAATCTTAAACAAAAAGAGTTTGAGCAAATTAAAAAGCAAGTGATTGGAAATTATGAAATTTCTATGGAAGATTCACAAAATCAAATGATCAATCTTTTAATTAGCGAATTTCATAATAAAGCCGAAGAATTTTATAAGTTTACTCAAAATATTTCAAAAGTTAAATTGGAAGAGGTAAAAAAATTGGCTAAAATTAAAGATTATAGTTTTTTTGTTTTAATTCCCGAAGATTAATTTAATATTTTCTTTTTATAATTTCCAAAAAGTTATCTGTTTTAATCCCCAAAATTTTCTTTAACTCTTCTTTTGTGGAGTTCATTATTTTTTCTATTGAGCCTAATTCTTCTAATAACTTTTTTGCAGTTTTTGGACCTATTTTTGGAAATGATTCTAAAATAAATTGTAATTCTTCTTTTTTCGTGAGATTTCGTTTAGTTAGATTTAATGACATCTCTTTATCTTTCTTTTTTGATAAAATTTTTAGATATTCTGCTGTATCTTCTGCATCTTTTGAAAATATTATTGGTATCTTATGTTTTAAAGAAATAGATAATAATAATCCTTTTATTGCAGAAAAGTTCACATTTGTTTTTGTTTCTTCGAAATTTCCCTCAATGATTAACAATTTTTTTTCAAATTGTTTAAGTTCTTCTATTTGTGAAAACAATCTTTTATTTATCATTGAAGAAATAAAATCTTGTGCGGTTTTCCTTTCAATTATGATATTTTTAAGGATATAATCTCCAATTTTTAATTCTTTAAATTCTACTTCAAAACCAATTTTTATTAATTCGGCCGGAACAAAGGAATTCTTTTCTCGATAATCTACTAATATTTTTTCAGTGATTTCTTTTTTTTCTTTTTTTGTTCTATCTTTTTCAAAAATATTATATATCATTTTATTTTGCTAAAGAAAAAGTAACTGCACTTGCCATAGCAGTGTAAGAACCAACTATTAATATTTTAAATAAATTTGTAAGTGATTCATATTGAACGTTAAACAAAACCACTGACATTCCTTCAATTAAAAGTGATATTATGTAAATAAATGTAAGTCTTTTCCAAATTATTTTGTTTCCTTTTTCTTTTATATTTGTTTTTTGATCTTTGTAAATAAGGAGAGCTGAAATTGCTAAAATAAATACTAAAATGCCAATAACATTAAACCAAGATAAATTTTTTGCGAGAGAATCTAATCCCAAAAGCCCTCTTCCTAAACCGACCCCTAAAAATGCTCCTGCACTTGCACGAACTAATTCATAAACATGTTTTCTTTTAATATTTATTCTTCCAAATTTTATCAAGGTTTTTTCAATATGTTCTTCTTCTTTAGATATTTTATTTATTTTTGTGTTTAATCTTTTTTCTTGTTTTTCAATTTTATTTTCTTCTTTTTGGATTTTTGAAACTTTTTTATCAATATTATCTAATTTTTCTGAAATTATTTTTAAAGAAGTTTTTTTCACATTTTTTCTATTTTTCATAAATTTATTTAGAAACTATAATATTTAAGGTTTTTTTATTATTCAGAATAATTTCTTTTGTATTGATTTCTTTTCTAAATTTCCACTTTTTAAATCTATTTTTATCTTTTCTATAGATGTTTGCATTTTCTTTTCTCTTGCTCGTGAAGCATAATAACTTGTTTCATCTTTGGTGTTTTTTGTTATTAAGATAATTAATTCTCCCTTATTTAATCTAGCTGTTCTTCCTCTTCTTTGTATTGCTCTTATTGCCGAGGAAACCGGCTCATAAAAGATTACTGAATTTACTTCAGGAATATCTAACCCTTCTTCTCCAATAGATGTTGAACAAAGTACATTTATCTTGTTATTCTTAAAATCTTCGATAATTTCTTTTTGCTCTTTTTGATTTAATCCTGTTTCTTTCTTTTTTGCTTGTCCAATGAAGATTTTAGTTTTTATTCCTTCAATTTCATTTAATCTTTTTGAAATTATTTGTGCAGTTTCTCGATATTGTGTGAAAATAATTCTTTTATGGGTCTTATCTTGTGATTTTATTATTTCCATAATCTGATTTACTTTTGGATGTTCAATTTTTCTTGAATATAATTCGTTAACTAACGAAAAAATTAATGTGAAATCCTTTTGTTTAACTAATTCGACAACCCCTTTACTTTGTTTTTTTGAAGCTTGTTCGTAAAGATTTTTGAGATAATTCGTTAAACTTTCTATTGTTTGAGTTTCCAATAATTCTATTGCATGAGATATTTTTATTGCTTGTGCAACTTCGCTGAGCATTTGATAAACTACTTTATTTTTAAAATTTCTAGAAATTTGTGAACTTAATTTTTTTTGCAATTCTAATAAACCTATTTTTGAATTTATGTTTCCATAGGTTGGATGTTCTTTTAAAGAACGAGTATAATTTTCCAAGATTTTTTTTAGCAGAATTCTTATTTCCTCAAATTGTTTTGGGAATTCGATTTCTATTTTTTTAAAACTTAATTCTTGTAAATATCCTTTTACATCTTCAGACTCTCTTGTTCTAAGTTCTACTTCTTCTATTGACAAGTTTTTACAAATTTCAATTATTTTTTGCGGATCACTTCCAGGTGAAGCAGTCAATCCAATAACTCTTGTATTTTTTGCTTGTTCTAAGTATTTTTTCGCCACAAAATTGTAGGAATAATTTTTTACACATCGATGTGCCTCGTCTTCTATAAGCAAACAAACTTCGTTTAAGTTATATAAGTTCTTTTTAAGATCATTTGCAATACATTGTGGTGTTGAAAAAATTATATCTGATGTTCTCCAAATTTTTTTTCTTTTTTCTGCATTAATCTCTCCAGTAAATAATTGAATTTCACCAAATAATTCTGGTAAATTTTTTTTAAAATAATTTAAATGTTGTTCTGCTAAGGGTCTTGTTGGTGCAAGAATTAAAACTTTTTCTCCTGGAAATTTTTTCATTCTTTCTATAGTTATCATCAATGCAATTAATGTTTTTCCTAATCCTGTTGGAAGAACAACTAAGCAATTCTTATTTATGCACGTTTCATAAATTTTATTTTGATAGTCCCTTGGGACGACGTTTTGTAAAAAATCCATTTTAAACTATTAATATAGTTCCAAGAAGAGCTAATAAAGTTATTGATGCTAAAAACACCCATAATGCGAGGCTTCCGAAGAAAATTTTACTTCCATCTAAATCGGAAATTGGAATTAAATTAAACAAAGCAAAAGTTAAACTTAATTTTGCAAGCTCCGGAAATCCCGCGATATAACTTACAAGAGCAAGAATAATATTCATTCCCACTCCAACCGCAGCTATTGTCCCTATTTGTGTTTCGCTAATATCTGTAAAAGAATAAAGTCCGTGTCTTTTTGCAGCATGATAAATTTTTGCTTTTACTTCGTAAGTTAAAGATGCAGTCCAATTCACAAAACCAAATGTTACAACCTTTATAAATATTGGAAGAAATAATCCAATTGGAATTGGTTTTTTTAAATAATCATGTTTTCTATACCAAAATCTTTTTATTTCCCAATTTTTTATTTCAATTTCAGTATCTAAGTAATAACTTATTGCTTTCTTTGAAAAGACGTTAATCAAGACGACGATTGCAATATAAATCAATGAAGTTAAAATCAAATTTTTTAAATCAGTTATAGCAATTGTAAATGCAAGAATAATAATTGTTGAAGCAATAACTAATATCTCTTTTCCTTTTAACATATAATCTTTAAGGATTATTTTTTTATAAATTTATTTAATTTGTCTAAAAATCAAAGTTGCATTTTAGTATGGAAAACTATTTAAATAAGATTTGTCATTTTGTAACATGAAAATAAGAAAAATTTCAGAAGTTTTGGGAAAAAGAGTGTTTGTTGATTCTGGAGAATTCTTTGGACTTGTTGAAGAGGTTAACTTATTTGAGAACCGAATTGATGGCTGGAGAATTAAAGTTAGTGGACCTGTGACTTCTGTTATTGGTGGAGCTAGAGGTGTGATAATACCTCATCAGTATGTAAAAGCAATAAGTGATGTTTTTATAATAAACAGAGGAGCTTTACCAAGTACAGATCAACTCCTTGATGAATCTCCTGACGCTATGTAAATATGGTAAATATCTTACAAAAACCAATATTCACTGACTTTTTGTATCCGTTCTTATTAATGTTTTTTATAGTCTTTGCTTTATTGGAAAAAACAGAAATTTTTGGGAAAGATAAAAAACAAATCAACGCTTTAATTTCTTTAGTAATTAGTTTAATCTTTGTGAGTGCAATTTTCCCAAAAATTATTGTTGGTAATTTGGTATTATTTTTAACTGTTGCTTTGATAATTGTTTTTGTTGGTTTATTGTTATGGGGTTTTGTAAACGGCAAGGCAGAATTTGGAAGTGGTATGAAAATCTTTTTGGGAATAATTTTATTTGTTGCAATTGTTCTTGCAGTAATTTGGGCAACTGGGTTTGGTGGTGGGTTAGAAAGTATTTTTGATTATTTATTTAATAATTCTTGGAGTGGAAATTTCTGGACTAATTTTATAATTGTTGCTTTAGTTATTGGTGCTGTTGCAATGGCTATCGGTGTTAAATTAAAACCCAAATAATTAGAAACATATTTAAATAAAATTTTCTAATAATTAATATGATTGGAAGTTTAATATTACCTTCATTGGCTTTTTATTCGTCGTTTGGAGGCGGTTCTGTAGGTGACGTATTATTCAGATGGGAACAAGCAGGCGTGTTTAGTTATGTTCTTCCATTTTTATTGATATTTGCAATTGTATATGGTATTCTTGCTAACATCCAAATTTTTGGAGAAAATAAAGCAATAAATGCTATAATTGCTTTAGCTGTTGGATTAATTTCATTGCAATTTAATTTTGTTGGAACTTTTTTCTCTGAAATTTTTCCAAGGGTGGGAATGGGATTATCCATTTTATTAGCAGCAATAATTTTAATTGGTTTATTTTCACGAGATCCTAAAACTGGTAGACCTAACAAAATGTTTAATACTGTAATGGTGGTTATAGGGATTATTGTTGCAGTAATAATTGTTGTTCAAAGTTATGGTGCCTTTGGTTGGTATAGTGGTTATAATTTTGGGCCTTGGTTAACTTATAATTGGCCAACTGTTCTAGGAGTTTTAATATTTGTTGGAGCATTAATTGCGATAATCGCTTCTGTTGGAAAAGATAAAGATAAAAGTCCTGCCTTTCAATTAGCGAGATAAAAATTAAATTTTATTTTTTAGAAATTACTGATTTTTTTGTTGAAATCTCTTTTTGAACATTGTTCTTATCTGCAACTTTGTTTGAAATCTTTGAAAAAGAATCCTCTACCATTTCAACTTCTTTTTTGAGATAATCCAAATTTTTTCCGTAATTTCCCACCTTTTCTATAATTGAAATCTGTAATTGATCAAACATTTTTTCCATTCTTCTTAATCTTTCTTCAATGTTTTCTATTTTAGTTTGAAAGATTGTTTTAAACTCAATCAATTCAGTCATTTGTTTTTGAAAGTTTTTTATTTTTTCAGAAAATACTTGTTCTGAAATTTCTATTATCGAATCTGCAGAACTTTCTGAAGTTTGAGGATAACCTTCATAACTTTGCTCTTGAGGATAATTTTGATAATCTTGATTATAATTTCCAGATGAATAATCTTGTTGCTGATATGAAGACTCTTGTGGAACATATTCTTCTTGTTCTTGAAAATTTGGTGAAGGTATATTTGGTTGCGGTTTTGGAATATTATACTCTGATAAACTTGTTCCCATCATAGAAGGTTGCATATTTTCTGGCTCTTCATTAAATCCAGCTATTGCCTGTTTTATTTTTGATTGATTTATCACATCATTAATTTCTTTTGGCGAA
>Ga0172368_10008717_pt1 | contig 10281 bp, 9 predicted proteins | sample Lak11m_FD_114540 | JGI IMG/M metagenome (GOLD analysis project Ga0172368, IMG submission 114540) | Freshwater microbial communities from Kabuno Bay, South-Kivu, Congo - kab_022012_11m | ecosystem: Environmental > Aquatic > Freshwater > Lake | place: Democratic Republic of the Congo: South-Kivu...
AAACTCATTCGCTAGGCGTGTTCCCTGTTGTGTTTTGTAATGCTATCCAAGAACTACCATTATAAGAAACAACATCATTTAGAACATAAGCTGTTCAAGCAGAATATTCTCACTTTGGAACAAAAGAAGCTCAATCAGTTCAATCAGCTCAATCTACTCAATCTACTCAGTTTTCTCCTTTAAGATTGCTGTATTTAGCTTTCTTTAATTTATTTCAATCTTCACTATCAGAGAAAAGTATCATATCATCTACTGCGATGGTTGTTTTCTCGGTATAGTCTGTTGGGAAAATTTTTACCATTTGTATTATTAAATTATAAAACTATTAGCTTGGTTTAATTCTTCATGTCCAAATAGTTCATCATACAGGAGTACCTGTTGAAGTTATAACGTATATATCTTCTCCGTCCAAGTCCTTGACATTGTCAAGGTCATCTTGGAGAAGTTCTATGTATATAAGTGGTTTTATTCTAGCTGTTCGTGTTGTTGCCATAGTAGTTGTGTGTTAAAGTGATATTATTGTTCATCAAGACTCTAATTGTTTTTTATCTTCTTTTGACATATTTTTATATTCTTCCTTTACTCTATTATACACGTTAGTTGGGCTTCATGGAATGATACTTCAATCTTCTAACATTGAAAATACATTTCATCATTTTACCACCTTTTTTAGAACTTTTACTCATCATTTTGCTATTGAAACTAGCACATCTAACGGAATTTCCAATCATTTTCATATCTTATATAATAATTTACCTGCGAATGTTGATATTGCTGAAAGTGGTTTACCTGTTCAAGATGACAACATTTGTTGTAGATTTTGTGATGGTATAGTTCATGCTTTTTTAGCCATAGTTTCTGCCATATCTACAAGATTTCAATAGTCTGAATATGCCTTATCAAATTTATCTACATTTTCTCATATTTTTTCTACTCATTTTTTTAATATGCTTTTAATTGCATCTATTACTGCAATAGCACCCTGTTTAAAAGATTCTTTAACCTCTGTTCATCTAAATGCAGATTTTGGTATATCCATTTTCATTATATAACTTCTTAGGTCTTGTAATTTTTCTGCTGATAGCTTATATATATTTACTCATTTGAATTTTGTGTTTTTAAGTGTATTTATTACTTCCTTGACTCACTCACTATAAGCATTAGCAGAAAATATATTTGGCATTTCTTTTATTAATTTTCCCGCTTCTTTTTTTATATCATTAAGTCATATTGTTCATCATATTTTTTGTAGTATAGGTGCAATTTCTTTTGTTCGTATTCTTCTAGCGGTTTGTTTTGCAGTTGTTGCTCTTGTTATATTTCATCATGTTTGTTTAAATATTCCTCATTTTTCTAATGCCGTTTGTGGTGTTGTTCTTATTTCTTTTGTAGAAGCTCATTCAGGATTTATATTAAACATTTTTTGTGCATCTGTTTTTCACTCTTTCATTGCTAGTGCTTGTGGTACTGTTTCAGAAATTCAACCAATATTTTTATATATATATTTTCCAGCAGATTTAAGTAATTTTCATGTGGCTCACATTCAAGCAATTGCTCATGCTCACATTCAAGCAATAGTTCATATTCACATTCAATTTCATTCCGTATCAGTTATTTCTCATATTCATTCAGTTATATTGTTTCATTGTAATAGGCTGAATCAATAATGAACATCCTTTATTTCTTCTGGTGTAAATCATTTTGTTTTATACGCAGTAGCCATTTCATTAGCTCAACTTCACGAAACCAAATCACTAGCAATGTTTCTAGCGTCTTCAAATCATTGGTCTGATAATGTATTATAATAGTTTTCCATAACAGAATCAAATCAAGAACCAGTAACAGTTGCCTTAGCAATTTCATATGCAGCATTAGTAACTTGTTTTTCATCTTCTCTTTTAGGATTTACAAGTCACACCATAGATGTTGATGCGAGTTTTATCTTATCTGCTGGAAATGGTGTTTTCTTTTTTTCTATAACAGGAATTGGTTTTTTTGCTTCCGCAACAACCTCTGTTGGTTTTGTTATTCATGGTATAGACGTAGAAAATCATAATTGAACCATAATAGTTTTTAAGTTATAAATTTATTTTATTAGAATCCTCATATTCAAAACTGACTAAGTCATATTCAAGACATAGATGGTTTTGGTTTGCTTGGTGCTGTAGTAGTTGATGTGGTTGATTGTTTAATTCATCTCTTAGATTCTCGTGTTGATATATCGTTTTTAGCAGAAGTTCATCATAGATTTTGTTGTGGTGGTGTAAACTTTAATCATTGTGAAGCTATTTGTTCATTTATCTGAGATATATATACATCTCTCATATTATTTAAATATTTAAGATATTGTGTTTTTCATTCAGCAAGCCTTGAAATATCTATATTTGGCAATGCTCATTCTATAACAGTCAAATCTGGTCAGTTTAATACTCATAGGTTATATATTCATTCATTTTTAAGTGCTAATTGCACATCTTTTAGTAGTTGATTATATTCTCTTTGTTTTCAAGTATTCAAAATAACTCAAGCAGAAGATGGCATTCATCATTCATTTATTTTTTTCATCAAATTATCTAATTTAGAGATTGTTTGTGAAATTGTCCTTATGTCTGTTTGAACTTGTTTTTTTTCTGTTGCATCTTTTGTTGCGTATCGTGATGGGTCTGTTATAGATATATTATTACTTCACAATCTTGATGACTCGTTCTTTATATAAGCATTATACGCATCTTGTGCAAATGTTTCAAATCATCACAACGCCTTAATTTGTTTCTCTGTTGGTTTTGTTTGTTTTTCTATAAATGCTGTATATGTTGAAATTAGTGATGGATTATAAAATTTAGACATTCATTGTGTTCATGGTTGTATAGACGATGCTGTACCACCACCTCACGTTCAACCCCAAGAAGTTCCTCACATACTTCATTCTACTGGAATGTCGTATCTATTTGTTTCAGGATTCCATTGAAGGTATCATATAGTTTGTCATTTAGCATTCTTTCTTTCTATTGTTTTTGTTATGTTTGGGTCTAATCCGCTTGTTGTGGATTGTCTATCTTTATATGTTCAATACATAGATTCAAACAATCAAAGTTTGAAATCCCAATCTTGTTTCTTAGCTTTTTGCTCCTCTAAATATATCTGTGATTCAGTTAATAGTGCATTATATTTATTAAGTGCTGTATTAGCCTGTCTACCTAAATCGTTATATTCCTTTTTCAAAGAAGCATTTATTTTATTTGCCTTTGCTCTAAGGTAACCATCTGTTTCTCAAGTTCCTTCTGCTTGCTTTACTAAATCATCATAAGTATTATCTATTTGTTCTTGGAGTTCATCCATTTTAGTTTTAACTCATTCATAGTCTACCTTTGCGGTAACTATTTCAGCCTTGACGTCATCTGCTAATCAATCTGTTTTTGGTTCTGGTGTTTTTCCATAATCCCTTCCAAAAACAAATTCTAACATCTGTTTATTTCTTAATGCAAAATCATATTTTGCTTTTAGGTTTGGGTCTTGGTTAATAAGTGTAAGGTCATTAGCATCAGTAATATCCATAAGGTCTTGGTATGACATAGAATTTAGTTCATTATATCTTACTGTTGCTTGTTCTTGTTGTTTAAATACCTGTTGTTGATTTGTATAAAAATCATCTAATACTTTCTTCTGTTCTGGGGTTCTTTCGTTATAATGGAAGAATGATTTATATATATTAGAATTTCTAAACATTTCGGGATTAGTTTGAACATATCCTGTAAGTTTTTGCTGTATTTCAGACATCCTTGCGGTAGAATTATCTGTATATGATGGTTCTCATGTTCAAGGAGTAGTAGTTTTAGGTGTCGTTTCACTAGGTGTGTTCGTGTCTGTTGGTGCTGTGGGAGAAGTTGTGTATGTTTGCTGAACATTCCCTTGCTGAACACTATCATATTGGCTCTGAGTAATCTTTCCTGCATTGAGAAGTGCTTTTGCATTAGTTTTATTAACTTTACTCATATCTACTGCTGGACTTGATGTTGTTACAGGAGTAGTTGCATTAGCCATACCGATATAAGTGCCATTTGCATCATAGATTCTTCATCCTACGTTTCTTCATCCAGCAGGTGCTGTATTCTTAGTAGCTTCAAGTTCTTCTGGTTTTGGTGTTATTGTAGGAGCAGTTGAATACGCAGAAAGAGCTATCTTTTGTGCAGGAGATGTCATTTTCTTAAAACTATCAGAAGCTTGTAAGTCTTCCGCCGTAGCGTATGTTTGTTTAAGTTTTGCTGCTTGTTCTGGACTTAATGTTGCCATAATTGTTATTAGAGGTTAAATTATGATAATTTAATAAATGATATTTCTATTCATAGTTCTACTGTTGCAGAAGCTTCATTATCAAAGTATATATTTACATATTCTCACTTAGATAGATTTGCTATGGTTATTATTGGTATTGTGGTTTGTGCTTTTGCTTCATTAGCACAGAAACCTATATTATCTGTTTCATTCTTTTGTATAAATGTTGATATAATCCCAGTTCATGTTGATGATGATATATACGCCCTTCATTGTATAAGATATGTTCAAGATTTTGGTATATATATTTTAGCAATATTTGATTCTGTATTTCGTTTGTATGTTCAAGTCCTTAATGTTTCTGTAACGCTATCTAAATCTTTTGTTGTGACTGTATTTATTGTAGATGTTCAATTAAATGTTACACTATCTGAATATATATTTCATGTTTGCGTTCTAATATTAAGTGGTCTCTGTGAAAATCAAATATTATAAATAGACTCTTTTGTTTTTTGTAGTTCTATTGGTTGTTGTAATTGATTTGGTTTTAATATTTCTTCTTTAGCCATTTTGTCATACGGGTTCTGCTAAAAATGGGATGTCAAATACTTCTGGTGTTGAATTTGATGAAGTTGAATTAAATTTTATCTTTAATTGTATTGTATGCCAATCAGGCATAAAAGACGCTAGAAGTTCTTGTCAAAATATAAGGTCTTCTCATTGTATGTATGTTGTAGTTGTTATTGATTTTACTTTAATGAATGCATCGCTATCGCTTGATGATATAGAAGAATCTCATGTTCAAGAAATTTTTGTAAGCGTAGTAGATGCATCAAAACTATCATATATAAGGTTTGTTCTTCTGCAAGATATTGTGCCTACTCACGCTGTAATATCTGTTGATATAACCTCATAAATATTATATGGAGAAGATGTTTCTCATGTTCTATAAGTAGCTCATTGTGTTGGATTTACAGTTACTCAACTAACAGTAAATGTTCTAAAATAGTTTTTGTCTGCACCCAAATATATGTCTAATGACTCATTAGAATTATGTAATATATATCATATTCTAAATCTTTCTAATTGTTTTTTTGTAGAAAAATTATCTCGTAATATTGGATTGGTTACAAAATATGCGTTAGTTCAATATTGATTTGCTCGTTCTCTAATATATCATATCTTAGCAACAGCATCTGTTATTGTTCTATATGCTATATATGTTAATCATTGTATATTTGACATACAAGAAATTCAAACAGTATCTAATACTCGTTCTTTTAAAATTGCTGATGGCATTCATGGATTACTAAATCAATAAGTATATATTCCATAATAAGATGGAACAAATAATTTATTTCAAGTGAATCACATAGCGTTTGACCATACAGGATTATGATAGAAATTATTTCTTTGTGATAATCTTGTAACTTCTTTATCTTGTGATAATCATTGGTGGTCTCTCCTGCCAACAGCTATAAGTTTTTTATCATAACCACTTGCAATCCATAATTCTTTTGTGTAATCATTTTCACAAACAACATACATATTTGTTCAGTCTACTGAAACTCATGTTATGATTTTATCTTTCCAAAGTATAACCTCTGATGGAGCATCAGATACCATATCCCAATAATAATGTTTAGAATCTTCTCAATCTGTTGCAAATAATACCAGCGATTGTCATACTTGATATATGTCTTTTATTGTATACGTTGACTCAATAAGGTTGAATGTATCTACCGAATGTGTTAATGTATCTACCACATCTAATGATGCACCACTTCAAATATATAAATGGTGTCATATATAAAGTAATGGATGTGATGTTGATGATGTTATTGCGATATTATCTTCTTGTACTCTTGTCATATTATATTCGCACACACTAACATAACTTATAGTTCCATTAAAATCAGTAGACGGATTAAAGTTTATGTGCGTTCGTGTTCATGCTGGATTATTTATTGTATACATTGTCCAATTATCACTTGTTGCTGACAATGTTCATCATATAGTATTGGTTCATCAATCTCTAAATCTTATTTGGCAAGTTCCTGTCGTACATCACGTCATTCTTACTGCTATTCTTACCTTATTTGCATAATCAACAGTTATTGCTTGTTCTAATAATGTAGTTCCACTTGTATGAACAGCACCATTTGCTCATGTTGTTCGTCATGTTAAACCACTCCAACTTGTATCAGATGTAAGATATGGATTTGCTACTACATTACTTCATGGATTAAAAATACCGTTTGTTGCGTGGAATAAATCTCATGTGAAAATATCTATTCAGTCTAATGTGATTCATCGTGTTTCATTTCATATTTTTATACCATTTATATATCAGTCGCTTGTGTTATCTCTTTTGAATAATGCTCAACCAATATCTGATGAAACATTGTTCCCATAATATGTTGTGTTTGATTCTAAATATCAATCAGTTGAAAATGCTATTATTCAATCTGACGAATAAGGTCATACTATAGCAATATGGTTTGCATTTGCACGATTTGTTATTGTGCTTTCTATAAGCCTATCAGAAATCCTTATTGATTTAGAACTTTTTGATATATTAAGTCATTGAGAATACAAAAAACTTCAACCTGTATATTCATCAGATGACATTCATAAAGACCAATTATTTAGATTTATTCATGGTTGTTTTGCCATATGCTATTTAATCTTGATTAAATTTATTTATATATATCTCCGTTAGGTAAAGTTCATTGTAAATCACTATCTACTCTATCACTTAATTCATCTAACATAAAATCAAGTTCCATATTAAACTCTTGCTTTGCACTCAGTTTCTCATTTATTTGTTTTAGTTTTCCATATATATATGGTACGATACCAGTAGCAATTACCTCATGATAATCCCTTAATTCTGTATTATTTGGAAATATCTCATCTTCTGTTGAGTCTACTGCTAGGTCTGGTAGTGTTAATATTGCTTCAACAACCAATCATCAAGTTACGCTTTCTGTTGGGGCTGGATATAAGAACAACGAACCGTCTTTCATTTCAAAGAAGTTCTGTTGGTCTGGTTGTATTATTTGTTCATCTATTGATTGTGTGCTTAAATCTGTTGAAGACCTTTCTAGTTTAGCAGTGTATGTATCAGTTGACTTCCCTTTTACATTAACTGTTATAACTTTCTTTAATCAAGCAGTAACACCACTAGCCGTCTTTAATATATATTCACTTTGTCAAGCAACTGTGTCAGCGGTTAATATATCATAAAAGTATTTCTCTTTTACTTTTCTTACTATTGCATTTGCTATCTTTTTATATACTATTTGTGCATATTTGAGTAGTGATGAATCAGGAAATTGAGCAGATGTTACTCACCCTGCTTGGTCTCTTGCTAAATCAAAGATTTCTGTTATATCCATACATGGTAATTAGCAATAAAATTATATAGAAGGATGGTTTCCCATCCGTCCTATAATTCAATTGGATATTATGAAAGTGTATAAGCGTGTATACAGATTCTATTTGCGTTATTAGCGAATACTTTTGCTTGATACAATGATTCCATGATTACGTTAGTTCTGAATCCTTTTGGTTCTTTTCTAACATCAAGTTTCATCATTTGTTCTACGAAGTGTACAGCCTTTTTATCGAAAGCTAACATGTAAGAACCTAGAGTTGAAGCATTTGTTTCAAATACTCTAAATCCAGCAAGTCTTCCAACAAAAGATGGTTGTTCTCTAACTGACAATCCTTCTCTGTATCCATCAAACTCAGGAGCTTGTCTGATAAGTGAAGTTACATCAGGATTAACGAACAATGCAGCATCTTCCATAGCATCATCTTTAGAAAGTTCAACTCTCATTTTGTTGATTTCAGCGTAGATGTTTGATTTGGTGATAGTAGCAGTAGAAACTGTATTTCCAGCTCCAGCTAATGCAACAGTAACGATATGTGTATCGTACTCTTGTGCAAGAGAGTAAGCAAATTGAGCAGAAATTTCAGATAATAGGTTCAAGTTACTTCTAACTTCTTCCCAATCTTTAACATCAACTCCAGCTTGTCCTACCATATCAACTTTAAGATTTTCTGAACCGATTGTTCGGTCATTGATTGTGATGTCTGCACCAGCAGTAACACCAGTTGTAAGAGCGATTCTAGGAAATGTTTGTACTGTTACAGTATCTCCTTGTTTTTTAAGTTGACCCTCGAATTGTCTGTTTGCCCGTGGAGCAACAACAACTTTACGGTCTAAAAGGTCAATTGTTTCTTTCATAAGAAAGTCCTTGACCACGATTGTGTTTGTAGACATTTGTTAATAAAAATTATGAATAAAAATTGTTTAGTTTTTAAGTGTTACTTCTCACTTTGCGATTCTATCCTTCATCATTCTATATTGCTCTTTGTCTAACTTACTAAGTTGTTCAAGAGTTATAGATTTACTATCGGTCATAACCTTCGCATTAGGTCTTCCTCACATTGAGTAAGTAGATGGGTCTTCTTTACTTGCTTGGTCTTGTGCAATAGGACTAATCTTAAATGCATCATTTAAGCTAAGTGTTGGATGTTTTTCTTTAATTTTTTTTACTTCATTAAAGACATCCTCTCCATAAGTTTTAATAAATTCTCTTTGTTCTTCAATAGCCATAAGCTTCTTTTCAACAAGTGAATCTAAATCAACCTCTTTTATTTCTACTTTTGTTTCTTTTGGTTTGCTAGCTTCTTGCTTTTTAGTGCTTTTGTATCTAGCTTCCCACTTTTCCTTATTAGCATTAGCTTTTGCTAATTCTTGTTTAAGGAGTTCTTTTTCCTCATCAGCTTCAACCTCATTTTCGTCAGTTTCTTCTGTTTCGGTTTCTTCTACGTTATGCTCGTCAGCGACAATGGTTTCTTCAGCCATTAGATTTTGGTAAGTAATTAAAGGCGTTTACTCTACGCAGTAATAGCTTTGCAGGGCTATTATATAGAAAGGATGAATACATCCGTTCCTATAATAGTCTTACCTTTTTCCTCACTTCTTTTTTCAGCACGCCATTTGTATAATAATCTTGTAAAACTATAATTGTGAGCTATTGTCAACTGTAAATTCCGTTTCTCCGTATTCTCTCATAATAACATATGGTAACGTTTTTAGCTCCTCATAACATTCTATTTTCATTTTTATTTTTTCTAGGTCTTCATAGTATACATCTGTTTGTTCTTTATTCATTCATAATGGTCTAGGTTTTGATATTGTCTTTAATGAGTCTTGTATCGTACTATCTATCCTATCCATTAACATCTTCCATCAATTGTCTAATAATAATGATTGTAATCTTAGAACTTCTTGTGGTATCTCTTTTTTCTCTACTTCTGGTACTTCAAATTTCTTTACTCTACTTGTAGCCATTTTATCATAAAGAATCTAAAGATGATGCTTGTGCTGATGTATTTCCTTGCATATTCATAGCATTACTTGTAACTTGTGCTTGTGTGTTGCTTAGGTTGTCATTTGCACCAAGATTACTCATTTGTTGTTGTGCTTTTGCTGCTTGTCAACTAATCATATATAATCTCATTCTTTGTTCTATCGCTTTCCATTTAGCAGGAGTATCTACTGCAGATTGATATATAACAACATAAGTCCAATGGTCTTCTTGTGGGTTCTCACATTGCTTAGGCATTTCATTCCTATTTATAAGCTCTAAGTCTTCTTTTGCTTGTAGTTCTTCGGAAGATAAGTCTATATAAACATTTATAGATTCCTTATCTAAACCACTCCATCAGTAAACATCTCTAAGCAGTTTATCTTTACTGTATTTACTTCATGGTCTAGTAAGAGCATAGTTTATTAGTGGCAATACCTTTGTAAGTTTCTCATTTCTGTCTTCTTCTGCTTCTGATTTAGATGTTATCTTAATATTTATATCATTTGATGTTGAGAAGTCCTTTTGTTGTATAATAGCAGGAGTAAGTCCAACACCAGAGTTAATATATATGTTTTTCTTGTCATTCCATTTGAAATATTGTTGGTATAGTCTTAACCATAGT
>Ga0172368_10008721_pt1 | contig 10277 bp, 9 predicted proteins | sample Lak11m_FD_114540 | JGI IMG/M metagenome (GOLD analysis project Ga0172368, IMG submission 114540) | Freshwater microbial communities from Kabuno Bay, South-Kivu, Congo - kab_022012_11m | ecosystem: Environmental > Aquatic > Freshwater > Lake | place: Democratic Republic of the Congo: South-Kivu...
ATTTCTGAGGTGCTTAAAGCATAGTTGAATATTTTTACTTCATCAATCACACCGTTGAAATAACTGTAATCCTGGCTTTGGATGCCAACTGTAAAATAGCCGCCGTAAGACGCGCTTTGGCTTTGAGCGTTCATTGTTCCTTGCGGGTTGCCGTCAATATAAATTTGCATTGATTGGTCTAGGGCATAAACCGCGGCAATATGGTGCCAGTTGCCGTCATTAACTGTAATGTTAGAGCGCGCCACTCCCTGCGGATAAAGGCGAAAATTAAGATAGCCGCCGCTATCAACATACAGCTCCTTATCATGCGTGCTGCCGATGGGGATATTATCGGCAAAACCTAAAATACTGCCGGCGGAATTTGTTTTTATCCAAACGCTAAAGCTCATACTGTTGGTAAAAGAGCTGGCGGGCAGATTGGCGTATACATAATTATTGACGCCGTTAAAACTCAAAGCGCCGCCCGCTTTGCCGGCGCTAGTCCAAATTGGACCATTGACTAAAGTGCCGTTATGGCCTCTGCCGGAAGAATCGCCGGCCGCAGAGCCGCTGGTTTCGTTAAAATTCCAATAACCGGACGCGGCTTCGGTGGCGTTAGCTGATTTAAATAAAAACAGCATAATAGCTGTTATTAAAATTATGCCGACCGCTAAAAATAAAAACAATTTATTTTGTTGCATACATTAAACTTTCAAAAAAACTACTGCCCATATTTCCTGGCATAAATACTTCGGGGTTCTAATTTTTGATATTTAAAATAAAGAATTTGATAAAATAAAAAGTTAAGCGATAATTTTCTCCACCCCCTTCAGCAATCTGCTGTCTATCGTAAAATAATTCCACGAACTTTTAATTTTATACCAAACCGCCCGCTCAAACAAATGAAAATCACTGCCGCCGCTCATGATGATTTTTTGCTCATTAGCGAGCGCCTGCAGATAGCTGACCCCTTCCCAGGAATGGTGCGGAGAAAGAACCTCTAGCCCGTCTAATCCTAACTCCACCAGCTGACGAACCGTCTTTTCCTTAATCCACATGAATTTGCAGGGGTGGGCTAAAATTATCTGCCCGCCGACGCGGCGCCGGATTTTAAATATCCGCTCAATATTCAAATAGCTCTCGTGCAATTTAGTTTTGTCCTCTTTGCGGAAATAATTGCGGACGATTTCCGTTTCCAAAATATTTTTTTTGCCCAACTCGCGCTGAATGCGGGTTTTGTTTAAATTATAAAAACTATCAATGATATGATTGATGGGAATATAGTGATTTTGCTTGTCCAGCAAAGTATTAATATCCATCACATAGCCTTTTCTCACTAATTTTTCCAGCGCCCGGCGCGCGCTAATCCGCCGGCGGTTCTGTGAATCGCGCAATAGTTCGTGCAACTCCGGATCGTTAATGTCAAAATTGTACCACAAAATATTTAGGTGCTTGCGGCCGAGCGTCGCGTAGAGTTCAATGCCCGGCACCGCCTTTATTTTTAATTCCTTGCAGGCGCGGCCGAATTCTTCCAGCCCGCTCACCGTGTTATGGTCGGTTAAGCTGGCGGCTTTAATGCCGCGTTCCTGGCAATGCTGCACTAATTCAGCCGGCGTTAAATATCCGTCGGAACAGGTGGAGTGGAGTTGAAGATCGATTAGCATAAATATAATTTTTAATTTTTGAATGTTCAATTTTCAAACAATTTCAAAATTTTTAAATTAATTAATTGTTTAAAAATTGAAAATTTTGAAATTATAAAATTTTAATCTTTAATATGATAAAATTCTTTATAAGCTACCCCTATTATCAACCAAAACAAATATCCGCCAAACGCCAAACTCCACCACCAATGGTCAAAGCACATCATTACTGTCATCGCCAATAATATAACGGTTTGACCATAGCTGGCATTGCGCAATAAATTAATAAACAAATAAACTAATAAACTAATAAAAACTAATAAACCAAATATCCCCGTTTCCGCCCAGACCAACAAGAACACATTATGCACGGGCTGGTAGGCGTAAGCGGGAAGCGTGTTATTAATTTCATTATACACCGCGAGCCCGTAATTTTTAATGCCAACACCAAACAGCCAATGTTTTTTAATAATTTGCCATGCCTCATTATTATAATTAGTCCGCTCCGTAATTGATTTATTTTCCAAGCGGCTGTTAATATTGATTCTGCCTAATATCGGCCCGCGGAAAAAATAAAAAAATAACCCGCCAACAGTAATTATTATAAAAATAAATTTTAATAAAATAATTACACCTCCGGCTTTTCTTTCTTTGCTAGCTAATAAATTAATAAATAAATAAATTAATAAACCGACCGTGAACCCCGCCAACGCACTACGCGAAAATGTTAACAGCAAACCAGTAAAATTAATTATGAAAAAAACCAGGCACAGCAATAATTCCGCTGAATACTTAATACTACATACTAAATACTGCGATTTTCTATATAATCCAAAATATAAAATAATATTAACGAGTAAAACGACTGCCAAAAATCCGCCTAAAATGTTTGGGTGCGGCAAACTGCCGTAAGCGCGCAAGAAGCGTTCGCCGCCCGCCTCTATAACCGACACGCCTAAATCTTGCGCCTGCTGCGCCGCCATCCCGAGCCACTTATTGCCAAAAACGGATTGAGTCAAAAATTGCTGCAAAGCTAATATTGATTGCACAGCTCCCGCTGCCACGATACTCCAATATAATTTTATCTTATTTAACTTAGTTTGCGTCAATAAAAAAAACAATCCTATGCCCAGTAAAAATCTGCCGTAACCGTATATCGCTAACGATTTGTTCGGCGCAAAAAAAACAGAGACAAAAATAAACAATTCCAACGCGCCCACAAACCACCATGATTTAGTATTTAGTATTAGGTATTTAGTATTAAGTATTAAATTATTCTGCATTCGGCATTCGGCATTTTGCATTCTACCTACAATAAACCAATAAACCAATAAGCCAATTAATAAAATATCCACCGCGTATAAACTATAAGTACCGTATTCCCAATATCCTCCGTTCAATTCTCCTAATTTTATCATCCATCTTGTCTGTAAGGGCAGTAAAAAAATAAATAAATATAATAAATACTCCATAAAACAATTTAACAATGTAGCAATTTAACAATTTTATTGTTCCATAAATCACGATATTCTCTGCGTCGATCTTGCTCATGAAACTTCAAAACACTGTTATTTATCACTACCGCCGTTCCCTTGCCGGCTTGCGTTTTCAAAGTCAGCGGCATTATTTTAAGTTGAATTCTCCGGCAAAAATTTTCCACCCACTTTCCGCTGTTGATTATCTCTAAAATAAATTTAACGAATTTAGACATTGTCCCCTCATTAATTTTTCTTTTGTTGTAAAAAAACGGCGGCGCAGCGCTGTTAATTGATTGCGACAAATAATCGTTAATTTTGACAAATTTGCGAAAAATTCCGCCTTGATTATAAAGCGGCACTAACTGTTTAATCCAATATTTAAAATAAATGTCATCGGCAATCATCAACGGCTGCAAATTAAGCGCATTCTCGCCAATAATAAAATTAACGCAAACTTTATCGCGCTTGTTAGTAACTTTCGGCCGCAAATGAAAAATTTTTAACAATAAAGTGGAGTAAAACCGGGTCGTCCAAACTTTATTCGCGCGCGTAATGATAAAAAAATCAATGTCGCTTTCTAAGCGAGTGTTGTCGTAAGCCAAAGAGTTGCAAACCGCAACCATTTTGATAAAAGGCAAAACGCTAAAAAGTTTTGCCACCCGGCGGGCGCGTTGATATTTTTCGCGGGCAATTAGTTGGCGGCTTTTGCGCAAAACAGCCAGTTCACTTTGCCCGGCCAAAAAATAAAAGCCGTCTTTAAATTCTACCGCCGGCAGATGCGCCAAAGTTTCGCGCACCTGAAAATAGCTGATTTTTTTGTCAATCAATTCTTCCGCGTACAAATATTTATAAATTTCCCAATCAGTCAAAGGAAAATTAAAAACATCAAAATAAGCCAGCGTCTTAACAATCGCCTGCTGCAACCGTGGCTTGGGCTTGAGCCAAGGCAAATCACGCTCAAAGTCAAAAGCGACTTCCTGCAGGGTGATTAAAGTAGAGGAAAGCATGGGGAGACGATTAAATAACAAATATCAAATGACAAATATCAAACAAATCATAAATATTAAATTTCAAATTTCAAACTATATTCTTATAAAGTTTTATGTTTAGAATTTAATATTTGAAATTTCAATTTTGTTTGTTATTTGCTATTTGTTATTTGCTATTTAAAGAATTATTCTTCAATTCTTGGCTTATCTAATGTTAACGGCTCTATTTCTGTCTTGCCGCCGGTTATCTTCATCACGTCCTTGTCCACTTTGCCGAATTCTTTGTAGGCGTTGTTGTACATATTCACGGTCGTGCCTAAATTCGCGCCGAGTTTTTTCATGTATTCGTCGTAACTAGCAAGATGTTTGCCCAGTTGTTCCACCCGTTGCCGGATTTCTTTCGCGCTTTCTTCAATCTGCAAGGCTCGCAAACCCTGCAACACAGTTTGTAAATAGGCGTGGAACGAGGTTGGGGAAACGATAATCACGTGTTTAGTCGTAAAGGCGTATTCAATCAAATCGCGCGTGTTGACTTTGATTGCTCCCACCTGATTGATTAACAAATCGTAATAAATGCCTTCCGCCGGAATGAACATAAAAGCAAAGTCCATCGTGCCTTTATTCGGCTTAATGTATTTGGCGGTCTCGTCAATCCGTTTTTTCAAGTCCAGTTTAAACTCGCGTTCTAATTGCTCGCGCGCCGCCGGATTTTTTTCCTGCACAATGCGGTTGTAATTTTCCAAAGAAAATTTGGAGTCAACTGGAATAATTTTATCTTTAACGAAAATCGCCGCGTCCACAATGTCGCCGTCGGCAAAAGGATATTGCAATTTGTACGCCGCGGGCGGCAATACGTTTTTTAGCACCATTTCCAGCTGATATTCGCCGAGTATGCCGCGGTGCTTGGGATTTTTTAAAATGTCTTCCAAGGATTGCAGCTGCTCGGCAAAATTTACCACCTGTTTGTTCGTTTCGTCCAGTTTGGTTAATTTTTCCGTCACGGCCGCAATCGCGTTTTGGCTTTGCAGATGGATTGACGAAAGCATTTTTTGCGCCTGCTCGGTTACGCCCTGCATAATGCCGGTCGTTCGGCCAAACTGGTCTTGCGTCACCCGATGCACTTCGGCTAACTTGCCGTCCATCACCTGCGTTAATTGATTAAGTTGCTGCTGCAGGAGTAAAAGCGATTGGTCGTCTTTTTTGCCTCCTAATTTTTTAATAACAATAAAAGACAGCGCCGCCACGATGCCTGTTAAAATTAGGGTTAAAGTTATGAGGAAGGTTTCCATAGGAATAAATTGTTCCATTGCTAAATTGCTAAATTGTTATGAAGCCAATTTATATCGTAGCGCAACAATTGAACAATGTAACAATTTAACAATATTTACATTGTACCACATTCCCCTGTCCCCACAACTTTGACAAAAATAACATTATATGATAAATTACTGACATAAAATTGACCTTTATAAAAACTATTTCTGAAGGAGCAAAACCATGTCCGAAAAAGAGATGCCTATTACAGAAATTGAAAAGTTAACTGCCAAAGTAACTAATCTTTTTTGCAGTGCTATTGATATTGTTCAAAAAACAAAGTGCAAAAAAGCCACTATTCTAAAATTAATAGAATTGCTGGAATTATTCGTCGGCAATAAGGAAAATGAGCTGATACTCGCGGCCGCTGAAATCAAATCGTCTCCTATGACGTTTGAAGAAACAAATGCATTATTGCATAAAGAAGGTGAGAGTTTAAAATTTACCAATGTTATTATGTTGCCAGCCCGCAATCAAGCCAATTTAATGAGGGAGGGGGTGGAAACAATCGGCGATTTAATTAAATTACCGCCAACAGCGTTAGTAAAAATACAAAATATTACGTCAGATACGGTCGCCTTAATTCAAAGGCAGTTCGCTCTCTACGGCCTAAAATTAGGAATGACTGAAGTAGAAATTAAATCATTTTTTAAAACTGAATGAAGCTGATAGGAGAAAACAAAGATGATTCAAGTCACAGACGAACAAATGACAAAAATAAGAAAACATATTATTGACTCTCTGAATGCCACTTCATTTGCCAAACAAGCGATGCTTTGGCTTTTAGAGAGAAGTGAAAATTTAACCAAGCCGGTAGCCTTGTCCTTTCCGGCTGCACTAAACGAATTTGGTAAAGATGTAAGCCGCGGCGTGCATAACATGAATAGTACTTCAGGAAAAACCTTTATGTCCGCTTTTTTAAAAAAATTGGGCGTATCTATGATTTTTTCAACTCATCGCGGTTCTTATGTTAATGGCACATTTTGCTCCCGATATGGTGGATGCACTATTTGGATTAGCAACGAATGTTATGACGAATGTGCCACTTGCTATCAACCTGACATACAGGCTATCCGAGACATTCCATTAACATTAAGGGTCTTGAATTGCAATTAAGGTCTTGTAAGGGTCTTGAATTGCAATTAAAATGCGCGAAAAATTACCGCGCATTTTTATTTTTCTCAACATCTTGCCAAACAACTTTAACCGGCGTATAATAAGGAAAGTTTATTTTATAATACTAAAGCTCAAATATCAAATGCCAAATCAATAACAAATTTCAAATGTCAAAATGCTATATTTGACATTTAGTCATTTAAAATTGATTTGATATTTGACATTTGGATTTTGAAATTAAAAACTGTTTTTTGCTTTCTTGTTTTTTTGTTTTAATGTTTTTATGATCAAATCAATCTCCATCCGTGGCGCCCGCACCAACAACTTAAAAAATATTAACATAGACATTCCCCGTCATAAACTCGTGGTGATTACCGGCCTGTCCGGCTCGGGCAAATCATCTTTAGCTTTTGACACAATTTACGCCGAGGGCCAGCGCCGGTATATGGAAAGTTTAAGTTCTTACGCGCGGCAATATGTGGATTTAATGGACAAACCGGATGTGGATTCAATCACCGGCTTAACGCCCACCATTGCCATTGACCAAAAAACAAGCAACGGCAATCCGCGTTCAACCGTCGGCACCGCAACGGAAATTTATGATTTATTGCGGCTGTTGTTTGCCCGTATTGGCATTCCCCATTGTCCGGATACGGGCGAAGCGATGCGGCGGCAGAGTATTGAAGATATTGTCCGCCAAATTTTCTCCCAATACCAAAAACAATCAATCGCTATTTTATCACCCCTGATCCGCGATAGCGGCATCGAGGACAAAAAAATATTTGACCGTATCCTTAAAGCCGGATACGCGCATATCCGCTGGGACGGCCAAATTGTCAATATCAGCGAGCAGGAAATAAATCCGGACAAACAAAAGCATAATTTAGAAATTGTAATCGCGAGCGGAGAATTTAGCAGCCGATTGGAATTGCAGCGCGCTGTTAAAAAAGCTTTGGATTTAAGCAATGGCTTGGTTTCCGTTGCTTTGCCCGGCAGGAAAACAGCGCGCTACTCAACTGTTTGGAGCTGTGAACATAATGACTATACTTTAGCTGAATTGGAGCCGAAACATTTCTCTTTTAATTCCCCGCATGGCGCCTGCCCGGCTTGTAAAGGTTTGGGGGAGGCTTTACATATTGACGCCGGTACAATTTTTAATGAAAAATTAAGCATCAGCGAGGGAGCTGTCAGGCCCTGGCCGAAAAATAACGGGCAATATGCCAAATACCTGGTTGAGTTGAATAAAGCCGCCGCACCTTTTAAATTTTCTCTTGATACGCCTATTAATAAATTAAGTGACCAGCAGCGCAAAGTTATTTTATACGGCGCTAAAAATTTTCCGGGCATTGCGCCGATTTTGGAACAGCGTTACGCGGAAACCGATTCTTTGTCAATTAAGCAGGATTTGGAGCAATACATGAAAACAGACGCCTGCCCGGCTTGCGGCGGCCGCCGGCTGAAGCCGGAATGGCTGGCGGTTACCATTGTGGATTACAACATCGCTGACATCAGTTTATTGACAATCAGCGCCGCCCGCCCTGTTTTGGAACAAATGTTACAAACAATCGGTGATAACGGCTCCAAAGGCAATGGCGCTAAAAAAATCGCCGAACCGATAGTAAAAGAGATAGGACTGCGATTAAACGCGCTGGAACAAGCCGGCTTAGGTTATATCGCGATTGACCGCCCGATGTCCACTTTATCCGGCGGCGAAGCCCAGCGGGTCAAGCTGGCGACACAGCTTTCCTCTAACTTAATTAACGTCACTTATATTTTAGACGAGCCTTCAATCGGCCTGCACCCCAAAGACATCCATAAATTAATCGGAACGCTGCAATCGCTGCGCGATTTGGAAAATTCGGTCTTGGTGGTGGAACATGACGAGCAAACAATGCTCGCGGCGGATTACATTATTGATATCGGCCCGGGTGCCGGCGGATTTGGCGGCGAACTGATAGCGGCCGGAACGCCGGTGGAAATAAAACGCAATCCGCGCTCCATTACCGGGCAATATTTAACCGGTAAAAAGCAGGCTGGCGCCAGCAGCCGGCAGCGCGGCGGCAACAAAAAATTCTTAAAGGTAATCGGCGCCAGCCAAAATAATTTAAAAAATATCACTGTTTCTTTTCCGCTGGGAAAATTCATCGCTTTAACCGGCGTTTCCGGCTCCGGCAAATCAACCTTAATGAACGACATTTTGTCCCGCGCCTTAAACCGGCATTTTTACCGCGCGAAAGAAGAAATCGGGCGGCATAAAAAAATTGAAGGGCTGGAAAATATTGATAAAGTTATTACGATTGACCAGTCGCCGATTGGACGCACCCCGCGCTCCAACCCGGCGACTTACACCGGCGCCTTTACTTATATCCGCGACTTGTTCGCTAAACAGCCGGAGGCAAAATTAAAAAACTTAACCCAAAGCCATTTCAGTTTTAATGTCATCGGCGGGCGCTGCGAAGTCTGCGGCGGCGACGGCTATACGAAAATTGACATGCAGTTTCTCTCGGATATTTACGTGAAATGCCGCGCTTGCAACGGCAAACGCTACCAAAAAGATATTTTGGATATTTATTATCATGACAAAAATATCGCTGACGTGCTGGATATGTCGGTCGTGGAAGCGCAGGAATTTTTCCGCGCCGCCGCTATCGGCGCCTGCCCGGGCGAGGACGATAACGGCTGCGTTTTGCAAAAGCTGGATATTTTAGCGGAGGTCGGGTTGGGATATATTAGACTCGGCCAGTCTGCCACTACCTTGTCCGGCGGCGAAGCCCAGCGGGTAAAGCTCGCGGCGGAACTTGCCCGCCGCGATACCGGCCACACGCTTTATATTTTAGATGAGCCGACTACCGGCTTGCATTTTGACGACATCAAAAAATTATTAGATATTTTGCATAAACTCGCGGATAAAGGCAATACGGTTTTAATTATTGAACATAATTTGGACGTCATCAAATCCGTAGATTACATTATTGACCTTGGCCCCGAAGGCGGCGAACGCGGCGGCGAAATTGTGGCGCAAGGCACGCCGCTGGAAGTGGCAAAAGTAAAAAACAGTTATACCGGACAATATTTAAAGAAAGTTTTAAAATAAATTTTATGGAAATAGCTACTTGGATTATAGCAATATGCGCTATAATTTCATTAGTAATATCAATAAAAAATTCTATAGAGATTAAAAATATAGAAAATAAATCAAACAACTACAACGGGAACAAAATCACTATTGGCCATGCAAATAATAACGGCCGCGATGGCGTACATATTAATTCAAAAAATTGATCGAACAATATCGTAAACAATAATGAATTACCCCCCCCCTCAACAAGCTGACGGAGAATAATTTCATTAAATAACGGCAACGTCAGTCCCCGCGATTAATCTTATAAACTCTAAAAGCTGCTGCAATTATACTCTGTGCTGTTTTAAGTTTAGCTCTGCGCGCTCTCCATTTTCTTACTCTCATCCCAATACTTCGCTGTCCCGCTTTCACCATCAATTTTTCCACTGCTCTTTAGATTTTCATCACTCATTTTACTTACTCCTTTCTTTAAATTAAAGAACGATTTAATAAAATTATCTGCTCTATAATGATTAAGTTAATATGCCATACTATATGCTACGCGTTACGCGATCCCGACTGTCTCTTTTACTTTCCGCAAAGTTTCTGCCGCGAGCACGTTAGCTTTTGCCGCTCCCTTGGCTAGCAATTCGCGGACAAACTCGTCGTCAAAGCCGTAATAACGTTGCTGAAATTC
>Ga0172368_10008723_pt1 | contig 10277 bp, 6 predicted proteins | sample Lak11m_FD_114540 | JGI IMG/M metagenome (GOLD analysis project Ga0172368, IMG submission 114540) | Freshwater microbial communities from Kabuno Bay, South-Kivu, Congo - kab_022012_11m | ecosystem: Environmental > Aquatic > Freshwater > Lake | place: Democratic Republic of the Congo: South-Kivu...
ACATTCGGTTTGACGAGTTCGGTCACGCGCGCCTTGAAACTGCGCGATGGCAGCCTGGCGCATTCGGTGCAGGAATTTCGCCGCCCGTGATGCGCGCGCACCGGTGCATCCTGCCGGCGCCGCGCATTCGGTCCGCTCGCGGCCTGGCCCGCACTATCCATTCGGCCGCAAGTCATGGATGCATGGAAAGGCGCTAACGACGCCGCTTGGGACCTGGCGCAGGAGGAATTGCTTGCCGCCGGGATGACCGACGGCCTGCCGGTCACGCCGCCGACGCAGGAGCGCGTCGCGCTGATGCTGGCGCACTGCGGCTTAGACGCCGATGCGCTGGTGGCAACCCTGGGAAACGATACCGCCTTCCTGCCCGCTTCCCCTTACATGTGGGACACGACCGGCTGGCAGCGCAGCACGCCGAACGATGCGCTCCGCTGGTACGTGTTCGATGACCGCGGGCTTTACCGGCCCGGCGAGGAAGTGCACGTCAAGGGCTGGATCCGCCGGGTGGGCGGCGGCCCGACGGGCGACGTGGGCATGCTGGCCGGCGCGGCCGACCAGGTAAACTACCGGCTGCGCGACTCGCAAGGCAACCAAATCCTGGACGGGAGCGCCAGGCTTACCGCGCTGGGCGGCTTCAGCACGGCTTTCACCCTGACCGAATCGATGAACCTGGGCAGCGCAACCCTGGAGCTGGAAGCCACGGGCGGAAGCGGGAATGTGGACGGGCGGCATGAAATACACATCATCCAGGTGCAGGAATTCCGCCGGCCCGAGTTCGAGGTGAAGACCACCGCCAGCGAAGGCCCGTTCTTCGTGGGAGGCGGCGCCGATCTGGAAGTGACGGCGAGCTACTACGCCGGCGGCGGCCTGCCCAACGCCGACACCACCTGGCAAATCACATCACAGCCCGGCCACTACAGCCCGCCCGGCTGGGATGACTTCACGTTCGGCCGGTGGATTCCGTGGTGGGGAGCCTGGGGCATGTCTTCGGACGGTTCCGAAACCACGGAAACTTACACGGGGCAGACCGACGCCTCCGGTATTCACCGTCTGCATATCGATTTCACTTCGGTGACGCCGCCTGAGCCGTCGGCTGTGACCGCCCAGGCGACCGTGATGGACGTCAACCGGCAGGCATGGACCTCCTCGATCAACCTTTTGGTCCACCCGGCCGATCTCTACGTGGGGCTGCGCAGCGACCGTCTCTTCGTCCAGCGCGAGGAGCCGCTGAAGATCGACGTGATCGTCACCGACCTGGACGGCAAGCCCGTGCCGGGCGTCGAGGTCAGGCTCTCGGCAGCCCGGCTGGCCTGGCGCCTGAAGAACGGCAGTTGGCAGGAAGAAGAGATCGCCTCCCAGCCCTGCACGGTGCAGTCGACCCAGGAGCCGGTCCGCTGCACCTTCGAGACACCCGAGGGTGGCACCTACCGCATCACCGCCACCATCACCGACGACCGGGGACGGCCCAATCGCACCGAGATCACCCGTTGGGTCAGCGGCGGCGAACGCCCCCCCAGCCGGGAAGTCCAACAGGAAGAGGCCACCCTCATCCCGGACAAGAAGGATTACCAGCCGGGCGACACGGCCGAGATCCTGGTGCAGGCGCCGTTCTACCCGGCCGAGGGCCTGGTGACGCTGCGCCGCTCGGGCCTCGTCAGCAGCCAACGATTCAGCATGGACGGGCCGAGCTACACGCTGAAAGTGCCCATCGAGGAAAGTTACATCCCCAACGTGCACGTCCAGGTGGATCTGGTGGGCGCCGCGGCCAGGACAGATGACGCGGGCCAGGCGCAACCGGATCTGCCCAAACGCCCCGCGTATGCGATGGGTGAGCTCGACCTGACCGTGCCACCGCTAGAGCGTACCCTGGCCCTGGAGGTGGCGCCGCGCGACGTCAAGCTGGAGCCCGGCGGGAAGACGACGGTGGACGTGACCGTGCGGGATGCGCTGAGCCGGACGGTTGCGGGCGCTGAGGTCGCGGTCGTCGTGGTGGACGAGGCCGTGCTGGCCCTGACGAACTACGATCCGGCCGACCCGGTCTCGGTGTTTTACGCCGAGCGCAGCCCGGACGTCGCCGATTACCATTCACGCGCCGGCATCCTACTGGCGAACCCGATCGAGCTGATGACGGTCGAGCGAGCGGCGGTGCAGGATAACATGGCCCTGCCGATGGCCGCCCCCGCACCGACGCAGGCGCCCGCGGCGGTGATGGCCGTGGCGACGGTTCTCGTGGAGAAAATTGCTGGAGAACGCCAGCCGGCCCCGCCCATTGCCGTGCGCACCGATTTCAATCCGCTCGCCAACTTCACGCCGGCCGTGCTCACCGACGCGCAAGGCCGCGCCCAGGTGGAGGTTAAGCTGCCCGACAACCTGACCCGCTACCGGGTGATCGTCGTCGCAGTGGCGGGGGGCAAGGAGTTCGGCAAGGGCGAATCGGCCATCACCGCTCGCCTGCCGCTGATGGTCCGGCCGTCGCCCCCGCGCTTCCTGAACTTCGGCGACCGGTTCGAGCTGCCGGTCGTGCTGCAAAACCAGACCGACGCGCCACTGACCGTGGATGTGGCCGTGGAAGCGGCGAACATCGCGCTGACGGACGGCGCCGGCCGCCGTGTGACCGTCCCGGCGAACGACCGGGTGGAGGTGCGCTTCCCCGCCACCACCGTGCGCGCGGGCACGGCCCGCTTCCAGGTGGGCGCGACGGCGGGCAAATGGGCCGACGCCGCGCAGTTCGAGCTGCCAGTGTGGACGCCGGCCACTACCGAGGCGTTCGCCGTCTACGGCGAGCTCGACCAGGGTGCGGTCGCTCAGCCGGTGATCGCGCCGTCGGGCGTCTTCACGCAGTTCGGCGGGCTGGAGGTCACGACCTCGTCCACCGCGCTGCAGGCGCTCACCGACGCGGTGCTCTACCTGACCTCCTACCCGTTCGAGTGCTCCGAGCAGCTCGCCTCCCGCATCCTGGGGGTGGCGGCGCTGCGCGACGTGCTCACCGCGTTCCGGGCCGAGGGGCTGCCATCGGCCGAGGCGATGGACGCGGCGGTCGCTCGGGACGTCGAGCGGCTGCGGCAAATGCAGAACGACGACGGCGGCTGGCCGGTGTGGCGCCGCGGCGACGAGTCCTGGCCGTTCCACAGCATCCACGCGGCCAACGCCTTGCAGCGGGCAAAGCAAAAGGGCTACACGGTGCCGCAGGACATGCTGGACCGGGCGAAAGCCTATCTACAAAACATCAAAGGCAGCTATCCGAGCTGGTATCCGGCGGACGTCCGCCGCACGCTGACCGCGTACGCGCTGAACGTGCGCAAGCAGATGGGCGACGCCGATCCCGGCCGCGCCCGCGGCCTGATCCAGGAAGCCGGGCTTGATAAGCTGTCGTTCGAGGCTATCGGCTGGCTGCTACCGGTGCTCAGCGACGACCCGGCTTCCAAGGCCGACATCGAGGCCATCCGCCGCTTCCTGCTCAACCGGACGACCGAGACCGCCAGCACGGCGCACTTCGTCACGTCGTACGGCGACAACGGCTACCTGCTACTGCAATCCGACCGCCGCGCCGACGGCATCCTGCTGGACGCGCTGATCGGTGACCAGCCGGAGAGCGATCTGATCCCGAAGATCGTGCGCGGGCTATTGGCGCAGCGCAAAGCCGGCCACTGGGGCAACACGCAGGAGGACGTCTTCATCCTGCTGGCGCTGGATCGCTACTTCAACACCTACGAGGCGCAGACGCCCGACTTCGTGGCGCGCATCTGGCTGGGCGACCAGTACGCAGGCGAGGCGGCGTTCAGCGACCGCACGACCGAATACCGGCAGATCAATGTGCCGATGAGCTACATCGCGGCGACGCCGGGCACGCAAAACCTCATCCTCAGCAAGGACGGCCCCGGCCGGCTCTACTACCGCCTGGGCCTGAGCTACGCGCCGACCGATCTCAACCTGCCGCCCTACGACGCCGGCTTCACCGTCGAACGGATCTACGAGGCGGTAGACGATCCTGCCGACGTGTATCGCGGCGCCGACGGCGCCTGGCACATCAAGGCCGGCGCGCGCGTGCGGGTGAAGCTGACCCTGGTCGCGCCCGCGCGGCGGTATCACGTCGCGCTGGTGGACCCGCTGCCGGCCGGCCTCGAAGCGGTGAACCCGGCGCTGGCCGTCTCGGGCAGCGTCCCGACGGATTCGGCTGCCTCTACCGGCGGCCCGCAATCCCGCCCATACTGGTGGTGGTGGCGCACCTGGTACGAACATCAGAACCTGCGCGACGAGCGCGTCGAGGCGTTCACATCGCTGCTGTGGGACGGCGTCTACACCTACAGCTACGTGGCCCGCGCCACAACACCCGGCACGTTCATCGCGCCGCCGGCCAAGGCCGAGGAGATGTACGCGCCGGAAACGTTCGGGCGGAGCGGAGTGGATCGGGTGGTGGTGGAGTAGGGATTGGGGATCAGGGATTGGGGATTAGGGATTGGGGATCAGGGATTAGGGATTAGGGATTGGGAGTCCTGAACTGCACTTCCTGCTGGGACGCTTTGTTGGCCTCTTGATCCCGTGGTAGAATGGCCTGTAGGACATGCTGATGGTCTGTCCTACAGGCCATCTCATGTCATGTGGGAGGTGAGAATGTTGAATGTGCAGGTAAAAGATGATTACGCTGCGATCCTGACGCCTCTCCAGGAAAGCGTGGATGAAGCGTTGCGTCGCTATGCCCTGGAAAAGACCCGATCTCGCATCATGGAATTGGAACAACGGCTTGAAAATCGGGAACAGAAGTACGGCTGTAGCTATGATCTGTTCGCCTACCGGACATCGACGGATGAAGGCTATGTCAAGCAACTGGATAGCTCATCAGCTACGCAAGAGTGGGAAGGCGATTTGATTGCCTGGGAGTTTGACGTGACGGAGTTGCGAGAGTGGCGTCACTATTTTCGGAGATTATCGACCAAGCAGGTCGAATGGGGGAGCGAGGCCGAATTCGCCCGCGAAATCATCGCTTAAGGATCAATCCATGCCAAAGACGGCAACCATCGACCTAACTACGTCCCGCGTTACCTTGACCGAAACGTCACCCGATCTGCTCCGCCGCTTCCTGGGCGGACGGGGTCTCGGCGCAAAGCTGCTCTACGACCTGGTTGGCCCCGAGATTGATCCGCTCGGCCCCCAGAACTACCTGATCTTCACCGCCGCACCGCTGACGGGCACGCCCTGGCCCACATCAGCCCGGCTGCACGTAACCTTCAAGTCGCCGCTCACCGGCGCGTACGGCTATGCCAACACCGGCGGCCAGTTCGCCGCCGAGTTGCGTCACGCCGGCTATGACGCGGTGCTGATCACCGGCCGCGCGGCGCAGCCGTCCGTGATCCGCATCGTCGACGATGCTATCACCGTCGAGCCGGCGCCTGAGCTGTGGGGCCTGAAGACCGGCGAGGTGCACGACGCGCTGCTCGGCCCCGAAGGCAAGCCGAGCAAAGGTCGCGTCGCGTGCATCGGGCCGGCGGGCGAGAAACTGGTGCGCATCGCGGCGATCATCAACGACCGGGGGCGCGCGGCCGCGCGGGGCGGTCCCGGCGCGGTGATGGGCAGCAAGAACCTGAAGGCGATCCACGTCATCGCGACGAGCCGGCCGGCGACGTCAACCGAGCTGCGGAGCGCGGCAAAGGCGACCGTGGAAAAGCTTCGCGCCGATCCGCACCTGGACGGTCTGCGGCGCTGGGGCACGCTGGTGCTGATGGACGGCAAGAACATTGGCGGTGATCAGCCGGCGAAGAATCACCAGTTCGTCCAGGTGCCGTTCATCAACCGGGTGAACGCCGCGGCCTTCGACAAATACGTGGAGGAACACCGCGGCTGTTACGCTTGCCCCATCAAATGCAGCCGCGACTCGAAGGTCGCCGACGGGTCGTTCGCCGTCGAGGTCGAAGGGCCGGAGTACGAATCCACCAACGCGCTGGGGCCGATGTGTTGGGTGAGCGATCCCGAGGCGATCCTCTACGCCAACCGGCTGTGCAACGAATACGGCCTGGACACCATCTCGACCGGCGTCGTCGTGGCGTTCGCGATGGAGCTGCACGAGAAAGGGCTGCTCGACGAGCCGGATTTGCCGCTGGACTGGGGCAGCGCGGCCGCGCTGCACGGCCTGATCGAGCGCATCGCCTTGCGCCGGGGCGCCGGCGACATCCTGGCCGAAGGCACCCGCCGCGCGGCGACGCGGATCGGCCGCGGCGCGGAACGCTATGCCATGCAGGTGAAGGGGCTCGAGCTGCCGCGACAGGAGCCGCGCTTCTCCAAGGGGTTCGGATTGGGCCACGCTACGTCGAATCGCGGCGCGGATCACCTCTACGGCCTGCCCGCCATCGACCTGGCCGGCGCGTGGGATGTCGCCCGCCGCCTCTTCCCGGCCGAGATCGTGCCGGAGATGATGGACCCGGCCAATGAAAAGTACAAGCCCGATATGGTCGTCTGGGGTGAGCATTTCTGCGCGGTGACCGACGCACTGGGCATCTGCAAGTTCAGCACTATCGAGGAGTACGCCCTCTTCCCGGAGGACCTGGCGCCCGGCGTCACGGCGCTGTGGGGCAGGCCCGTGACGGGCGCCGATCTGCTGGAGATCGGCGAGCGGATCGTGAACCTGGAGCGGATGTACAACGTGCGGCAGGGGCTTTCCCGCGCTGACGACCGGCTGCCCCCCCGTTTCACCGAGGAACCGGCGCCGCTCTACGAATTCGTCGAGGATCCTGCCACCGGCGAGATGCGGCGGTCCGCCGAGCCTTTGCGCTACGGGCTGATCTACGACTTCGATGCCATGCTCGACCGCTACTATGATCTGCGCGGGTGGTCGAGAGATGGCGTGCCGACACGCGCGACCCTGGCGCGCCTGGCGTTGGGCGAATGCACGGAGTGACATATGTCAGGCGATCTGATCCTGGCGATCGACAACGGCACGCAAGGCGTCCGAGCGCTCGTGTTCGACCCGACGGGCAACCTGCTGGCGAAATCGCACGTCTCGCTGGAAGCCTATCGCGCTGAACAGCCCGGCTGGGCCGAACAGGATCCCGAGTACTACTGGGTCTCCCTCTGCCAGGTCTGCCAACAACTCTGGGAGCAGCCGGCGCCGGATGGGGTATCTGGCGCCGGTCAGACAGCCAAAATCGGCGATCTGCGCGGGCGGCTGGCCGGCGTCGCGCTGACGACACAGCGCTCGACGGTGATCAACGTAGACCACAACGGCAAACCGCTCCGCCCGGCGATCGTCTGGCTGGACCAGCGACGCACGTATGGGCTGCCGCCGGTCAGGGGTCTGTGGGGGCTTGCCTTCGCCCTCACCGGCATGACCGAGACCGTGGCGTACCTCCAGGCCGAGGCCGAGGCCAACTGGATCCGCACGCACCAGCCCGATATCTGGGCCCGCACCTACAAGTACCTCTTTCTCTCCGGCTATCTGACTTTTCATCTGACCGGACAGTTTGTCGACTCCGTGGGCAGTCAGGTGGGCTACGTGCCCTTCGATTACAAAGCGCTGCGCTGGGCCGGGCGCAACGACTGGAAATGGCAGGCTGTGCCAATGCCCAAGGAGATCCTGCCGGACCTGGTGCCGCCCACCGGCCGCTTGGGTGAAATCACGCCGGAAGCGGCCGCAGCGACCGGCATCCCCGCCAGCCTGCCCTTGATCGCTGCGGCCGCGGACAAGGCGTGCGAGGTCATCGGCGCGGGGTGCCTGGATCCGCACATCGGCTGTCTCAGCTATGGCACGACCGCGACGATCAACACGACGCATCGCAAGTACGTCGAAGTGATCCCGCTCATCCCGCCGTATCCGGCCGCGGTGCCCGGCGCTTACAGCCTGGAGATCCAGATTTATCGCGGCTACTGGATGGTGAGCTGGTTCAAGCAGGAGTTCGGCTACCCGGAGCAGCATCTCGCCGAGGAACGCGGCGTCGAGCCGGAAGAGCTGTTCGACGACCTGGTGGCCCAGGTGCCGCCCGGCTCGATGGGCCTTTTGCTGCAACCGTACTGGTCGCCGGGGCTGAAGTCACCCGGCCCTGAAGCCAAGGGCGCGATCATCGGCTTCGGCGACGTGCACACGCGGGCGCATGTCTACCGGGCGATCCTGGAAGGATTGGCCTATGCGCTGCGGGAGGGCAAGGAGCGCATAGAAAGCCGCAGCGGCGTGCCCGTCACCGAGCTACGCGTCTCCAGCGGCGGCTCGCAGAGTGACGCGGCGATGCAACTGACGGCGGACATCTTCGGCCTGCCTACCGCCCGACCACACCTCTACGAGACCTCGGCGTTGGGAGCGGCGATCGACGCGGCCGTGGGGCTGCGCTTGCACACCGACTTCGACGCCGCCGTGCGCGCAATGACTCGCCTTGGTCGGGTGTTCGAGCCCGATTTCGAGCGCCATACACTGTACGACCGGCTGTATCACCGCGTTTACCGGCAGATGTACCGCCGGCTCAAGCCGCTGTACGACGAAATCCGAGAGATTACCGGCTATCCCGTCCGCGTCGGGTGACAAGAGCCGGGCGGACACCCCAACGAGGTGGTGGTTCGATGTTCCCAGCGCTCTCCACACCTTACCAGTGCATCTGGCTCGGCGGCCTGCTGGTCCTCTGGGCCGGCCTGCTGTTCGGCGGGTTCGTCGCGGGCGAGTTGAACGCCGACCGGCGAGGGCGTTCGCCCAGGTGGACGCGCATGGCCTCGTCCGTGGTCCTGGTTGTGGCGGGATGGAGCTGGTGGCTGGTCAGCCGGGGCACAACGACATCGATCTTCGCCTTGCTGATCGCGGCCGGCATGACGCTGGGCCTCCTGGGCGATCTCTTCCTGGGCGGTCTTTTGCCTGTGGCCCAGCCGACCCTCTGGGGGATGGGAGCGTTCGGGCTGGGGCATGTGGCCTACATTGCAGGCGGGATCGTCTACGGGAACTCGCACGGGCTGGCGGCGTTCGGGCCGCGGTTCGGGGCATGGGCGGCCTGGCTGGCGCTCGGGCTGGTGGGCTGGGCCTTCGTCGTCTTCCGGGGAGGAAAGCCGACGTTCTTGCATTGGATCGCGCTGCCTTATGCGCTGCTTCTCGCCAGCACCGCAGGCATAGCGTCCGGCCTGGCGCTGCAAGATATTGCGCTCTGGACGATGGCGGCGGGCGCCGCGCTCTTCTTGCTGAGCGACCTGGTCATTGCGGCCCGGTTGTTCAATCCGCAGGGAACATTCGGCTCCCAGAAGCACTTCTACCTGATCGACAACGCGATCTGGCTGACTTATGGGCCTGCGCAGATGTTGATCGTCTACAGCGTCGCCGGCGCACTGAGAATGACGCAGTAAGATGAATTCCCGGCTCAAGCTGGTTCCAAGTCGTGCCCGCAGGTGTGAGCCGGTCGGAGACCGGCCACAGCGGCCCGATGCAGGCGCGTTATTCTAATCCCAACAGCAATTGCCCCAGGTCTCGCGCCCCTCGCGCTGCCTGGCCCTGGTAGTGATTGTTGAAGTAAACCAGCGTCACCGGCGCCTCGGCATCCAACTCGCGCAGTTTCGGCACCCACTCGCGCAATTCTTCCACGGAGTACGTGTAATTGTAGCGCTCCCAGGCTTCCTCGTGCGCGTACCATTTGGCCGCGTTACGCCCGTGGAAGCGGACGTAAGCGACAGGGCCGGTCGCGATCGCCACCGGCGGCATCAATCCCTTGAGCCGCGGCTCATCCACGCTGCAAAAGCCCAGGTTCAGCGAGCGCAGCAGATCGAACGTCGGCTGCGTCACCCATCCCGCGTTGCGGAACTCCACGACCACGGGCAAATCACCGAATCCATCGCGCAGGCGCCGGAGATACGTCCGGTTGTCCGGCACCGGGTGAAACGAGTAGGGGAACTGCGCCAGCACGCAGCCGAGCTTGCCCGCATCGATCAAAGGTTGGAGCGCCGCGACGAACGGCGCGAAATCCGGCTGGCCGCGCTCGTGCGTCAGGCCCTGGTAGGCTTTGACAGAGAACAGGAAGTCATCAGGGGTCTTGCGCGCCCAACTCTGCACGGTACGCGCGTCGGGGATGCGGTAGTAGGTGACGTTCAGCTCGACGGTGGGAAACTCGCGGGCGTAGAAGGCCAATTGGTCGCGCGCCTGGATCCCGGCAGGGTATACCGTGCCGATCCAATCGTCGTAGGAGAACCCGGAGGTGCCGATGCGGATCATGTTTCTTGCCTCCGCGCCGTATTATACCACCGGATGCGACTTCTCAAACACCAATTCCACGCTGAACCCGTCCGTGCTCATGACCAGCAGGCGAGCACCGGCCGCGACGAACAGCGCT
>Ga0172368_10008725_pt1 | contig 10274 bp, 8 predicted proteins | sample Lak11m_FD_114540 | JGI IMG/M metagenome (GOLD analysis project Ga0172368, IMG submission 114540) | Freshwater microbial communities from Kabuno Bay, South-Kivu, Congo - kab_022012_11m | ecosystem: Environmental > Aquatic > Freshwater > Lake | place: Democratic Republic of the Congo: South-Kivu...
ATGCATGCCGAAATGGGCGCAACCCGCCAGGCAAATAAAGTCATCGGCGGGCATTACGCATCTCCTGATCTGGGATTGCCCTTTCACGGCTACGCAGCCGGAGGACCGGAGGACGATCACGAAGGAACGCGGATGGAAGACGCCGTCGCCCGCGTCCGACAAGGGATGAAGGTGATGCTCCGCTTCGGGTCCGGGTGGCATGATGTAGCGGAAGGCGTCCGGGCGATCACCGAAATGAAATTAGACCCGCGCCATTTTATCCTGTGCACCGACGACTCCCATTCCGAAACCCTGGTCTGTGAAGGCCATATCGACCGGGCGGTCCGCCAGGCTATCACGCATGGCATCGCCCCGATTAGCGCGATCCAGATGGCCACAATCAACGCGGCCGAGCATTTCAACCTGGATCGTGAGATTGGCATGATCGCCCCGGGACGGTTTGCCGATATTCTATTCGTCTCGAACCTGGCGGAGAGCCAGGCCGACATGGTGATCTGCCGCGGCAAGGTGATCGCCCAGGATCAACAGCTGAAGATCGAAATGCCCGCTTTTGAGTACCCGGAGTGGGCGATCCATTCGGTTCACCTGGGGAAAACCTTGAGCGCAGATGATTTCAAACTGCCCGCCCCGAGGGACGAAGGGCCCGCCTCTGGCGCTGGTAAGGTGGTTGCCAACGTGATCGGCGTGATCGAGAACCAGGCGCCCACCACCCACCTGCGCCTGGAAATGCCGCTGGTTGCAGGATGGGTCCAGGCTGACCGGCAGCGTGATATCGCCAAGATCGCGGTGGTTGAGCGACACAAAGGGACCGGGCAAGTTCAAGTCGGGCTGGCGCATGGCTTTGGGTTCAATAAGGCTTGCGCGATCGCATCCACCGTCGCCCACGACTCACACCACATGATCGTGGTGGGGACGGATGAAGCAGACATGGCGCTGGCGGCCAATCAACTCGCCCAGATCGGCGGCGGCCAACTGGTCGTGTTGGAAGGAAAAGTGATCGGTCAGGTCGCCTTACCGATCGCCGGCTTGATGTCTAATCAGAGAGCCGATCAGGTCGCCCAACAGGCCGAGACCGTGTTGGAAGGATTTCGCCAATGCGGCTGCCAGATGCACAACCCGAACATGCAGTTGAGCCTGATGGCCCTGGTGGTGATTCCTGAATTGCGCCTTTCCGACCTGGGATTGGTGGATGTAACCCGTTTCGAATTCATTCCTGTTATCGAGAAACTCAGCGACTGAATCGGCCATCAGAAATGCAGTTAATCCACCCATGACCAACCCATCTGTTTCCCACCGGCTACACGACCAACTCGGACAGATCATTGCCACGATCACGCCGGGTGGTCGCTTACCATCCGAGCCAGAGCTGGCCGAGCAATTATCCGTCTCCAGAGCCACATTGCGCGAAGCTATGCGCACCTTTGAAACGCAGGGCGTCATCCGGCGCCGGCAGGGGTCAGGTACGTATGTCAATCTGCCTCCGCACGTGCTGGATAGCGGCCTGGAATTATTGGAGAGTATTGAAAGGATCGCTTTGCGGTCTGGGCTTTCTGTGACGATGGGGGACCTCAAAGTCGAACATAGGATAGCAATTGAAGATGAAACAGAGATCTTTTCACTGGATGAAAGTAAGGAGGTGATGCACATCTCGCGCGTGATTATGGCTGAAAACCGACCTGTGGCCTATCTGATCGATATCCTGCCGGTCAACATCCTGTCGCCGAGAGGACTGGAGGATGGATTCACGGGTTCTGTTTTGGATTTGCTGATTCAACAATACGAATCCACTGTCTTATCATCCCGCACTGAGATCAACGCCGTCACTGCCAATTCCCAGGTCGCGCGTGCGCTTGGGATCCAACGCGGCGACGTTTTGCTTTGCTTCAAAGCAGACTTGTTTACCAAGGATGGTCAGACGATCGACCATTCAACGAGCTATTTTCTACCCGGCTATTTTCGATTTCATGTCGTCCGCCGGATCGGATAGCGAAAATACTTCAACCATGGCCGCCCACAGCGGCCGCCTAAATCAATCTTTCGGAGGTTTTGAAATGCGCAGTTTTTCAGGTCGTGATATCCTTTCACTCAAGGATTTTGAAAGAAATGAGTTCTTCCGCGTGCTTGAGGTAGCTCAAGAGCTGGAGCCTATCGCTCGCAACCGGCGGAACAGCACCTTGCTGGCGGAAAAGACTCTGGTCACCGCTTTTTACCAACCCAGCACGCGCACCCGCCTGGCGCACGAATCAGCCATGCACCGCCTGGGCGGTCATGTGACCGGTTTCTCGGACGCCAAGATGACCCGCGCCGGCGACTTCTACCAGGAGTCGATCAAGGACACCGTCAAGATGCTGGAGTTCTACGGCGACGTGATCGTGATGCGCCACTTCCAGCAGGGCGCTCCCCAGGAAGCCGCAAAATGGGCTTCCATTCCGATCATCAACGGCGGCGACGGATGGGGCGAACACCCCACCCAAATCCTGACCGACCTGTACACCGTCTGGAAAGAAAAAGGGCGGATCGATGGTTTGAAATGGCTGGCCGTCGGCGATATGCGCATGCGCACCATGCACTCGCTGGCCTATGCCCTGACCCAGTTCGATTGCCCGATCACCTTCGTCTCTCCGCCCGGAATGTCGCACACGGAAGAGTTCAAGGAAGACCTGAAGCAATACAGCCTGAACTACAGAGAAGTTGAGCATGTCGAGCAGGCCATTGGCGATGCAGACGTGATCCTGGTCGAGCCGGTCGTCCAGCCGGACTATACCAAGTCGCGCGACGAACGCTCCGGCGATGTTGGCATGACCCCGGCAAATTACAAGATCACCCGCGATTTGCTTTACAACAAAGCCAAGTCGGATGCCATCTTGCTGCACTCGCTGCCGCGCATGGATGAAATTCCGCCCGATGTCGATATCACCCACTGGTCACGCTACTGGCAAGAGGCGTTTTACGGCGTGGTGATGCGCATGGCTCTATTGGCGCTCGTACTGGGCAAGATGGAATAAGAAAACCTGGGGCGGAATACCTGCGCCCTATTGAGAGGACCCTATGCAAACAGATCTTCGTAATCGTGACTTAATTGGCGACCTGGATTTCAGCAAAGAAGAAGTTGAAACTGTGCTGGATGTCGCCTTTGACCTGAAGCGCAAGCGCGCTTTAGGCGAATCGCATGCCTACTTGCGCGACAAAGTGCTGGCGATGTTGTTCTTCTTTTCCAGCACCCGCACGCGCGGCTCGTTCGAAGCCGGGATGGCTCAGTTAGGCGGGCATGGCGCTTTCATTGAAAGCAAATCCACCCAGATCTCGCACGGCGACACCCCCAAAGAAATCGGCGAGATTTTTGGGCGCTATTTCGACGGCATCGCCATCCGGCATGTGGATTGGGGCATCGGGAACCAGTACTTGAATGATGTCGCCAAAGCCTCGCGCGTGCCGATCCTGAACATGCAATGCGATATCTATCATCCCTTCCAAATTCTGGCTGACCTGATGACCATCGTTGAGAAAAAAGGGCGCGACCTGCGCCGGAAAAAGATGGTGGTGTCCTGGGCTTATGCCGCGTCATACCAAAAGCCGATGTCTGTGCCGCAATCGCTGATCTTGCAGATGCCTCGTTTTGGCCTGGATGTGGTGCTGGCGCACCCGCCGGAGTTCAAGTTAATGCCCGAGATCATGGATCAGGCGCGCGAGCAGGCGCGCAAATTCGGCGCTGGCTTTGAAGTGACCGATGACATGGAAGCCGCTTTCAAGGACGCCGACATCGTCTATGCAAAGTCCTGGGGAGCGATGGTGCACACACCCGATCCTGAAGAAGGCGCAAAAATCATCAAGAAATACGCCCACTGGATCACCGATGAGCGCAAGATGGCTCTGGCAAAACCGGATGCGATCTACATGCACCCGCTGCCCGCCGACCGCAACGTCGAGGTCACGGATGGCGTGATGGATGGTCCGCATTCTGTCGTCTATGATGAGGCCGAAAACCGCATGCACGCCCAAAAAGCGGTGATGGCTCTCACGATGCGTTAGGAGGATGGTCATGAGTGCAAATCCAATTGCAGTCGTCGCCATTGGCGGCAACTCTCTCATCCTGGATAAGCAGCATGAGGATGTTCATTCCCAGATCAGCGCGGTGGAAGAATCCTGCAAACATATCGCGGATATGATCGAACGCGGCTGGAATGTGATCGTCACCCACGGAAACGGCCCTCAGGTGGGATTCATCTTACGCCGCAATGAGCTGGCTTCTCCTGAAGTGCATTCCACCCCATTGGACGTCATCGGGGCGGACACCCAGGGAGCGATCGGTTATATGATCGCCCGATCTTTGGATAACGAGTTCAAGAAACGCTCCATCCAACGCTCGGTCGCAGCCGTGGTGACGCAGGTGCTGGTCGATCGCGATGACGCCGGTTTTAAGAACCCGACCAAAGGGATTGGCGGCTTCACCACCAAAGATAAAGCGGACGTCTTCGCCCAGGAAGGCTGGGTGGTGAAAGAGGACGCCGGGCGTGGCTGGCGGCGGATGATCGCCTCCCCCATTCCACAGAAGATCGTCGAGCGAGAGGCGATTAAAACCCTGATCGACGCCGGTTTTATCGTGGTAGCGGTCGGCGGCGGCGGCATCCCGGTCATCGAAGATGAGCAAGGCCGCCTGCAAGGCGTGTATGCGGTCATCGACAAAGACCGGGCCAGCAGCCTGCTCGCCGCAGATCTGAAAGTGGATCTTTTCCTGATCTCCACTGCGGTGGATCAGGTCGCCATCAACTACAATAAACCGGACCAGAAGTGGCTCGACCGGATGACCCTGAGCGAAGCGAAGAAGCTGTACGCCGAGGGTCACTTCTTGTCAGGCAGCATGGGGCCAAAGATCGAAGCGATCATCGCCTTCCTGGAAGCCAATCCGAAGGGCAAGGCGCTGGTGACCCGGCCCGAATCCATCGCGGAAGCGTTGGACGGAAAGAACGGGACCTGGATCGTGCAAGACTAATCTGATCTGAAGGTGGTTGGTTTATTCGTTAGACCAACCACCTTTTTGAAAACTTGTTTATAATTGAGACTGGTAAAAAAAACCGCACTCCTGGAGGTTATCTAGAAGATGCAAAACGATATTGGCGCCAGCTCGTTGAAAAAAAAGCAGAAAGTCCCGCTTAAGATCCAACTCAAAAATGGCCTTGGTCGCCTCGCCTATGGGAGCGCTTTGCCAATATTAGCTGTGCTTCTGGCTCTACTGGCCGGGGCGGTCATGCTGCTCTTATTAAAGGCCAATCCGCTCGAAGCGTACTCCGCCCTGATCATCGGGGTTTTCGGCAGCGTTTCTGGTCTCACTCAAGCTTTAGTCAAAGCCACCCCGCTGCTGTTAGTGGGTCTGGGAATTTGTATCGCCTTTCGAGCCAGTGTGATCAATATTGGCGCAGAAGGTCAAATCATCCTGGGGGCAGTAATGGGGACCTGGTTTGCCCTGATTTTCCGGACCTGGCCGGGCTGGCTGCTAATTCCAACCACCATCCTGGCCGGGTTTGTCGCTGGCGCAGCCTGGGGGTTTGTCCCCGGAATTTTGAAAGCCCGCTTTAACGTCAACGAAATCTTGAGCACGGTGATGATGAACGCGATCGCGCTGCAATTGATGAACTTGCTGATCCGCGGCCCGCTGATCGATCCGGCTGGCGTGACCGCCGGGACCTACCTGGCGCAGAGCGAGCGCCTGCCCGAGCAGGTCTGGCTGGCGCGGCTGGTGCCGCAAACGCTGCTTCACTCCGGCTTGATCATCGCAATCGTGCTGGCGTTCCTGGTTTATATTTTCCTGTGGCGCACCACCATCGGATACCGCATCCGGGCTGTCGGGCTGAACCCGGACGCTTCACGGTACGCCGGGATCAGCGTTCCTGTTTATCAAGCGCTTTCGCTCACCCTGGCAGGCGGCTTCGCCGGTTTAGCCGGTGTGATCGAAGTGATCGGCGTGCAGCATCGCCTGCTAGAAGGGATTACCAGCGGGTATGGTTTTTCCGGGATTGTCGCTGCGCTGTTTGGAGGGCTTCACCCAATTGGCCTGATCCCTGCTTCTGTGCTTTTTGGCGGGCTGCTGGTGGGCGCCGATAAGATGCAACGAGCAGTGCAGGTTCCGTCTGCACTTGTGGACTCCATCCTGGGGCTGATTGTGCTCTTCGTTGTCGGGTCGGCTTATTTGTCGCAACGATGGGCAGCCCGGCGCAGGATAGCCGCAATTAAAAGCATTGAACCGATCCAGTCCGCCCAGGTGAAGCAATGAACGAACTCTTATCCACCTCCATTTTCATCGGAATACTGGCGTCTGCAATCCGGCTGGCCACGCCTTATTTGTACGCCTCCATCGGCGAGGCTTTCGCCCAAACCTCCGGCGTGGTAAACCTGGGCGTGGATGGCATCATGCTGGTGGGCGGCTTCAGCGGGTTCTATGTGGCTATGATCAGCGGCAACCTCTGGCTGGGGCTGTTGGCAGCCATGCTGGCTGGCCTGTTGATGGGCTTACTGATGTCTTTTATTAGCGTCACCCTGAAAGCGGAACAGGGCATCAGCGGGATTGGACTGTATATGTTTGGCCTGGGTCTGTCTTCATTGCTGTTCAAAACGATGATCGGCACCGTGAAGACGATCGATGGTTTTGCCCCGGTGCGGATCCCCTTGCTGGGAAATATCCCGGTGGTTGGCGAAATCATGTTCAATCAAAGCTTGCTGGTTTATGGAGCTTTCTTATTAGTGCCAGTAGCCTGGTGGGTGTTAGAAAAAACCACCCTCGGGCTGAAGATCAAATCGGTCGGACAGAACCCGGCAGCCGCGGACACCCTCGGCGTGAGCGTCGATAAAATCCGCTATTTTAGCGTCTGCCTGGGTTCAGTGCTGGCCGGTTTAGCCGGCGCCTCGCTGTCTCTTTCACTGGTCAATCTATTCCAGGAAAATCTGACTGCCGGGCAGGGCTTCATCGCCGTCGCGTTGGTTTATTTTGGCGGATGGAGACCTCTGGGCATCCTGGGTGGAGCGCTGTTATTCAGCACCGTCAATGCGCTCCAGCTTTGGATGCAGGTTTTGGGCGTAAACATCGAATCGGACGTGATGGTTATGCTGCCATACCTTCTGACGATAGCAGCGCTGGCGATTGCCGTTAATCGCACCCGCCAGCCGGCTGCTTTAAACAAGCCTTTTGAACGAGGCGAAAATTAACCCAACCGTTTTATTTACCAAGAGGAGAAAGAAAGAGATGACCACGAAACGAACGTTCTTCATTTTGTTGCAAGTAGCTCTAGTCGTCATGCTGCTGACCAGCGCTTGCGCCCCGGCCGCTGCCCCAACCAGCAGCGAGGCGAAGAAAGTGCGGGTTGCAGTCGTGATGCCCAGCTCGATCACCGACATGGCCTTCAGCCAATCGATGTTCTCAGCGTTGAAGGCTATCCAGGCAGAGATGGGCGGCGAGACCGCGATGGAGATCGTCTATTCCGAGAATATGTTCAAAGTCCCGGATGCGGCGGCTGCGATTCGCGATTATGCCAGCCAGGGATACGAAATTGTGATCGCCCACGGCTCGCAATATGGCTCTTCGGTTCAGGAAATCGCCCCCGATTTTCTCAAGACCACCTTCGCCTGGGGCACAGACGTGAACACCTTCGGGATGCCCAATGTGTACGCCTATACCGCCGCGGCTGAAGAAGGCGGTTATGTCAATGGCGTATTGGCTGCGCTGCTGACGAAGAACAAGTTGATCGGCGTGACCGGGCCTGTGGAAGTGGGCGACGCCAAGACCTACATCGACGGCTTCACCCAGGGCGTCGCAGCGGTGGATCCCGCCATCAAAGTCTCCAAGACCTGGACAGGCTCCTTCTCGGACGTGGCCTTGATGACCGAGGCCGCCAAGACTCACGTCGCAGCCGGAGCGGATGTATTGACCGGTTCATCCCAATCGGTTGTTGGCTCAATTGGCGCAGCCAAAGAGGCCGGGAATGTGCTCTGGTTCGGCACCCAGGCCGATCAGGCTTCCCTGGCGCCGGCGCTGGTCGTCGCCAGCCAGGTATATGACTGGAAGGGGATGATCAAAGAGATCATCAAGAACCGCGAGAGTGGAAAACTGGGCGGCGACGCCTACAAACTCCAACTGAGCAACGGCGGTCTGATGATCGCCTACAATCCAGGCTACAGCCTGCCCGCCGACGTGAAAGCAGCCGGCGACAAGGCGATCGCAGACATCAAGAGCGGCGCCATCAAAGTAGAGCCGTAGAATTTCACAGCAATCGTGGGCGCGGTTTGTCCGCGCCCACGAATTTCCAGCCCTGAAGAACGAAGGGCCTGCCCACGGGTCAACACCAAAACAAGTCTCGGATAGAGGACAAACCATGTTAGCGGAAACCAACCTCAAAACATCTGGAAATCCCTGGATCCAAAGAGTGGAAATGCGAGACATCGTCAAGAGATTTCCCGGCGTTTTAGCCAACGATCGGGTGAGTTTTGATGTCAAAGCAGGTGAAGTCGTCACCTTGCTGGGCGAAAATGGCGCTGGAAAGAGCACCCTGATGCGCCAGCTATATGGGCTTTACCGACCCGATGAAGGCGAAATCCTGATTAATGATCAACCCCAGGTATTTCACTCGCCAGCAGACGCCATCCGCGCCGGGATTGGGATGATCCACCAGCACTTTATGCTGGTGCAAACCCTGACCGTCGCCCAAAATGTGGTCTTAGGGATGCGCTCCAGCCGCGAGCCGATGCTGGACCTGGATAAAGTCGCCCCGCGCATCCTGCAATTGAGCGAGACGTACGGCTTGAAGGTGGACCCAACCGCCTGCATCTGGCAGCTCTCAGTCGGCGAGCAGCAGCGAGTCGAGATTATCAAAGCGCTCTACCGCGGCGCCAGTTTAATCATCCTGGATGAACCGACCGCAGTGCTCACCCCGCAAGAAGTCGATGATTTTTTCGTCACACTGAGGAAAATGACCGGGATTGGCCATGCCTTGATCTTCATTTCCCACAAATTGCACGAAGTCCTGGCGATCAGCGACCGGGTGACCGTATTGCGAGACGGCAAGGTGATCGGGACGAAAAAGACCAGTGAGGTGGATCGAAACGAACTGGTTCGCATGATGGTTGGCAGAGAGGTCAAACCGCTGGCGCCTCAGCCGCACAAGGCTGGAGAGACGCGCCTGCAAATCAAGAACCTGCGCGCGATGGGAGATCGCGGGACGGAAGGCTTGCGCGGCGTAGATTTGGAGATCCGCTCTGGCGAAATCCTCGGGCTGGCAGGAGTCTCCGGCAATGGACAACGCGAACTGGCTCAGTGCCTGGCAGGGCTGCGTAAGGTGATTTCGGGCGAGATGATCATCAACGGCCAGGATATGACTCAAGCCTCGCTGAAAGCGCGCATTTCTGCCGGCTTAGCCTATATTCCCGAGGAAAGAATGCGGGACGGCGCCATTCGAGATTTCTCGGTTGAAGAGAATGTCTTTCTCCATGAGCACGCCGCGCCGGAATTTACCAACGGCATCTTCCTGAATCTCAAGAAAATGGCCATCCACGCCCAGGACCTGGTGAATCAATTCGCGGTAAAAACGCCGGATCTGGAGACCCCGATTAAGAACTTGTCCGGCGGCAATATCCAAAAACTGATCCTGGCGCGCGAGCTTTCTCGTTTACCCAAAATCCTGATCGCAGCCCAACCCACCCGGGGCGTGGATATTGGGGCGACAGAGTACATCCATAAGCGGCTGTTAGAAGAACGCCAGAACGGCACCGCCATCCTGCTCATCTCGGAAGACCTGGATGAAATCCGCACATTATCCGACCGGGTGGCTGTGATTTTTGAAGGCAAGATCATGGGCATCCTCGACCGGCAGAACGCCAGCGTTGACCAAATCGGCCTGATGATGGCCGGTGAACCAGCCTGAAAAGTCGGGAAGAAAGACCATAGACGGATGAGCGTTCTCGTTGTATGCTTAATGGTTGTGAGAAATCGATCATCTGTGAAACCAGTGAATATTGGGTGATCCGATACTCGTATAGAACCATCGCCGGTGTCATTTGAATCGCTTTAATCACCAGCAGAAAGGAGGCGAAGCGAAAGCAAGAAACACCATGAAAGAAGGCGATAAAACAACATCGCTTTGATCCCGTCCTTCATTTAGGAAGGATATCCGCATAAAATTTAGACAATCAGTTATGGAGGAGTAGTATGCAAACAAAAAGCCTTTGGCGTCTGTTCAGCCTGTTAGCCGTCATTGCTCTGGCGGTTTCTGCCTGTGGACAAGGCGCTAATC
>Ga0172368_10008726_pt1 | contig 10274 bp, 9 predicted proteins | sample Lak11m_FD_114540 | JGI IMG/M metagenome (GOLD analysis project Ga0172368, IMG submission 114540) | Freshwater microbial communities from Kabuno Bay, South-Kivu, Congo - kab_022012_11m | ecosystem: Environmental > Aquatic > Freshwater > Lake | place: Democratic Republic of the Congo: South-Kivu...
GTCATGAGAGAAGGCCAAAAACCAATTCCGATATGTTGTCAAGAGAATGATGGGAAAACGACGCGATATCGCGCGACTACGAAAAACGAAGAAACCGCCGCTCCCCACATTTCAAGCAAAAACCGGGGGCGCCCGGTGAACGCTTACCAAATTTTAATCGTCTTGTATCACCAGTTCACGCTATGACGCGTTGTCGCTGTATCATGATTCCGGTTTGGTTTCCCAATACATTATCACTGAAGGCCAAGTTTTACAGAGTATCAGCCCTGTTTATGAAGACACGATTTTATTACCCGGCTAATGGTCATTCCAGCGCAACCTGTCCAGGATACTTCGGGGCCAATTTTCCAGAAATTGTTCACTGAATTGACTGAAACTGCCGCAAGTTGAACACCAGGTGAATAACTTGACCATCCCTTCACCAGTCTGCAGACGAATTCTCTTGAGCTCAATCACTTAACCACCGCAGTGTTGACACGTCTCGCTGAGGGCACCAATCACGTTCACAAAGTATCGTCCATGGTCTGATTGCGATCTTATTTTGTCCAGACACACAGGAGGCATGACTATCAGCGCCGCATACTATTTGTCTAATTATTTTGGGAGCGGGCAGACCCCCGACGTTCTTATTTGTCAATTGATTAAGAGAATCAAGAGAAATCTAAAAAGTTTGAGGAAAAAATCTTCTCAAAACCTATGCCCAGAATTCACCGCTCGTAAGTGAATGGTTACGGTTACTTCAGAGGCTTTCAGGGACAATCGTCATTTTCACATCTGCACCAGTATTCGCTTGGCAATATTTACAAAAGGTGCTTAGTTTAAGGGACTGTCACGCTGGACAACCGCTAGAATCATTAGTCGTGGATGGTCTTCATGACGGCCTTGGGCTGAACAATGTCCCCTCAAAAAATTCCAACTAAGCATGTTCGATGCGACCTGTGCGGTTCTGAAGACCAAACGGTACTTTATATCAAGACGGATCACATCACGGGCGAAGATTTCACGCTCGTGGAGTGCTCTTGCGGTATGGCTTTTGTCAACCCTATGCCCACTGAAGAGGCCATTCCGAGTCTCTATCCTGAGGACTATCTCAAGGACAAGCCACACTCAAATACCTTGTATGACGCGATGCTGAGGCTGCTTCCTAGTCCGGCCTCCGGAACATTACTCGATGTAGGCTGCGGTAGGGGAGACTTCATCTCTAGGGCACGAGACGCTGGCTGGGAGGTTGAAGGTGTGGACCTCCTAGCGTGGGAGCGAGCCACGGCGCTTCCTATACGAATAGGGGATTTTCTGACAATGGATCTGCCTGAGGATTATTACGATGTTGTAACCGCGTGGGCGATTCTGGAACACGTACCTAGACCATCCCTATTTTTCAAAAGGATTTCTCGATTGCTAAAAGACAACGGCACCTTCCTCTTCACAGTGCCAAACTTCACTGCCTTGGGCATGAAAACAAGCTGCACGGAAGATATTCCGAGACACCTCTCTCTTTTCTCGAAAAAATCTGTTTTCAAACATCTCAGCGACGCGGGGCTCGAGGTTCAAAAGATCTATCACAGCGATATCCTTTACACATGCTACCCGTTTGGTCTGGTTAGGTACGCTCTCGCACTATTAAACGGCCGAAGAGAAATTCATTGCGGCGCCTACGAGAACCGGGCTGTCCGATTGCTCAAGAACCGACAGTTCAGGGGGAATGCTTGGGCATGGCTCAAAGAGGTGTCCAAGACATTGGGGCCTAAAGACATGGCATTGGATTTTGTAGATCTGGTAGTTGGCGTAGCGTTGGCCCATGTATCCAAACTGTTGAGGGATTACGGAGTCATGACGGTGGCGTCCACGAAGGCCGGGCAAAAAAAAAGCAATCCGTATGAGGAGGATTGCTAAGAGGGTATGGTTAGGAGTCGTTGTCGTTTAGGGAGTAGCAATCCGCGTGCCAAAATCATATTCACCCGAAATACCTAATTTTTGGATGTGGACTGGACTCAACCCGATGCGCTAAAGTGATCACTTTGTTCGCACCTTTTCGCTTTTACCATTCGAGCTGCGAAAAAACCATCCACCAACACGTTCTCAGGCGCGGGAAAAGTTTCAAGACACCCATCTTCGCTAAGGGCATAAGCCACATCTTCAAGTTCCCATCTTTGAATCCCGTCTTTACGTAGATTCGGGCACTCGGCCAACACTTCTGAAATGACCTCTCGCGTCTCCTCCCAGGTTACTGTACAGACCGAATACACGATCTTGCCTCCTGGGCTGAGCAGGCTCGAGAGCGCTCGCGTTATACCCACTTGCTTGGCGGCAAGATCTCTTAGATCCTCTTCCTTCACCCTGTAGCGGGCCTCGGGGTTCCTACGGAGCACACCCAGCCCTGAACATGGAGCGTCAACTAGGATGCGATCAAATAGCCCTAAGGTAGAGACAAACTCCCTTTGGGTCAAATCTCCGACTCTATAGTGGACATTTTTCACCCCCAATCGTCGGAGGTTTCTTCGGGCGTCAGCCAGCCGAACTTCGCTTGAATCCACTGCTGTGATATGGGCTTTGTTTTGGGCTAAATCCGCGATATGGGCAGTCTTGCCGCCAGGCGCGGCGCATGCGTCAAGAACCTTCATACTGGGCCTCACTTGTAACAGCCGCGCTATGATCTGAGATGCAATGTCCTGGACGCTGAATAAACCTCTCTGATACGACGGGGACGATCTCACCGATCTACCCCGAGTCTGAAGGTGAAACGCGCCCGGAGACAGAGAAGGCTCGAAAGCCATTCCCTCTTTTTCCAGGGATGCGAAAAGATCGCGCAGCGTCGTTTTGAGGCCATTAAATCTACACATCAAGGGGGCTGGTTCATTGTTCGCGGCTAGCGCTCGTTCGGCCGCGCCTACGCCGTACTGTTCAATCCAGCGCTGAACCAGCCATTGCGGATGGGAGTACCAGCGGGCCAGACTCATAGCGTCGGGACATGGACTTGAATTGTTAGGAAATTCATTGCCCAAGACAGTGCGGAGGATGGCGTTTACGAATGAAGCACTTTTTTGATCCACGCCTATTCGAGTCTGATTCACCGCCTCGTTTACTATGGCATGAGGAGGTATTCTGCTCAGGAAGAGATATTGGTAAACGGCAAGTCGCAGTATCTGTCTAAGCCGCGGGGCCATTTTTTTGGAAGGCGCTCGCGCATGTCGGTCGATAATGTCGTCCAACCTATGTTGCCATCTCAGCACACCGTACACGAGCTCAGTGGCCAGAGAATGGTTTTTCGCAGCGACACATCGAGAGTGGAGCATTTTATCGAGCTCCTTTTCAGCGAACGCACCCCTTTCCACGCGCATGAGAATACTAAGCGCTATATCTCGAGCCTCGGATACCTTCGGATTGCTTTCTTTAGGACTTCTCCAGGAAATGGTGGGCTTCCTCAACATTTTTGAATAAAACTGGCAATACCCGTACGAATGAGAATGCATAATATCAATTGAGTTGTGCCCTCTGACGACAAGCTGGGACTGACCGTTGTGGAGAGGTCTTTTAGTGCGGTTGTCTCTGCTCCGGTCATTCAGAACTCAGCAGCCTAGAGCTATTGCTGCCGTAGTGCGAATTCGTACGCGGGGTAATTCCTGGCTGTTCAGACCAGAAGTCATGTCTGGGATAAGACATTTCCGTTCGAAATACTGATACCTCACTGCAACATTTTCATCCGTAAGGGCGGGTCTGACAGCGGGTCCAGTTAGCCCCGCCGTCAAAGCCATGGACTTATCGTGCAGCCATGTCTCGCAGCCGCTTAATCCTTTCTTCAACGGGCGGATGGGTCGAAAACAACCCCGCGATTCCGCTTCCGGAGAGAGGGTTCACAATAAACATCGAGGCCGTGGCCTGGTTGGCATCCATTGGAATTGCTTCTGCCCCCTTGCTGATCTTTGACAGAGCGCTTGCAAGCCACAGAGGACGGCCGCATATTTCAGCACCCGTACGATCCGCAACATATTCCCGGGATCTTGAAATAGCCATTTGTATGACCAAGGCTGCCATAGGAGCGAGGATCATCATGAGCAGCGCGCCGATAAAGGACCCCCCCCTGTCTTCTTCGTCAGATCGGCCCCCGAACAAGAAACCGAATTGGGCAAGGTACGTAATGGCGGCGCCAAATGTTGAAGCAACGGTCTGAGTAAGAATATCTCGGTGTTTAACGTGTCCCAGCTCATGACCAAGGACGCCTGCCAGCTCCTCCCACGACAACATCCGTAAAATTCCCTGCGTCACTGCCACCGCGGCATGGGAAGGATTCCTGCCCGTGGCAAAGGCATTGGGAGATTCGTCAGGGATGATATAAACCTTAGGCATTGGTAGCCCCGCCTTGTCCGCGAGCTGCCTGATCAGATTGTACAATTCAGGCGCTTCTTGATCCGTCACTTCCCGAGCCCCGTACATGCCGAGAACGATTTTGTCGCTAAACCAATAGCTCCCAAAGTTCATGATGATGGCGAAGATCAGGGCGTATGTAGCCCCGTTTTTCCCTCCGATGTAGCCCCCGAGTACTACCAACAAAGCAGCCAGGGCAGCCATAAGCATTGCTGTCTTGATTTGGTTCATACAGATTCTCCGCACTCAAATAATGCGCTCTGTCATCCTACCAGAGCGGTTAGGCAAACACGTACCCAAGGTTCAAGCGCCTTCCCCTGGCAAAGGCCCCAGCGCTCATAGAGGGTTTGCCGGGCGGCTGTACTATGTTGAGATTTAGTCTTCCGCTGCCGGTTCCAATTTCCAGGACCTCTCCATCAATGTTTTCTATTCGCCCCGGGATTCCCGATCCCGGAGCCGAAATGACATCTAAAACCTTCAGAGGCTGGCCCTCAAATTCACAATATGCGCATGGCCAGGGATTCATGGCCCGTACCAGCCGGTCGAGGTGTTTTGCCTCACGGCGCCAATCGATCTTTCCATCGACTTTGGACAACCGCCTGGAGTAAGTGGCCTGTGAATGGTCTTGCGGGATTGGCGCAACACTCTTGGACAGAATGCCGTCCACGGTATCTAGCATGAGCAGAGCTCCTTCTTCAGCGAGCTTGTCATGCAGGGTCCCCGCGGTATCTCTGTCGCCTATTTCGATGCTCCTGCTTAACAGGATGTCTCCAGTATCAATGCCTTCATCCATCAATATGGTTGTGACCCCTGTTTTTGAATCCCCTGCCAAGATCGCGGCGGGAATGGGAGACGGGCCGCGATGGAGCGGCAGCAAGGAAGCATGAAGGTTCACGCAACCGATTACCGGCATCTTCAATATTGCAGGAGGCAAAATGTAACCAAAGGCTACTACGATTATTAAATCGGGCCTAAGTCCTGACAGGAATTCGGCGGCGCCTTGAGATGACATGGCGTCGAAATGCGCGACGGGTACCCCCTGCCTCAGCGCTTCTATTTTAACGGGAGTCGGCGATAGTACACGGCCCCTACCTTTGGCTTTATCCCGCTGCGTAACCACTGCAGCCACGTTGTATACAGCCCCGAGCCCTTGAAGGGTATGGACAGCGAATTCTGGTGAGCCCATGAAAACGATCTTGGGGTTCACTCTTCTTTCCTCTGCTTCTTTTTCAGGCGCCTTTTGTACAAATTCCTCTTTAGCGGCGATGCATGGTCCAAGATGGTGGTACCATTCAAATGATCGATTTCGTGCTGAAGAACCCGTGCAAGCAACCCTTCGGCATCCATGGTAATCGGATTGCCATCGAGATCGAGTCCCACCACCTGAACGCGTTCAGCGCGGCGGACCTCCAGGCCAAACTCAGGAACGCTAAGGCAACCCTCTTCTTTGGTGCATGACCCCTCTGCCGTGGTCACGCGTGGGTTCAGGATACAGATCGGATTTTTCTTTTTTTCATGCGGTTCGGCATACGGATACACGATGTCAAACACAATCAATCTTACAAGTTGTCCTACTTGATTCGCGGCCAGCCCTATTCCAGGGACGTGATACATCGTGTCGGCCATATCTTTGGCCAGAGTTCTCATCCTATCGTCTATATTGGTAACATCCTCTGCTCGCTTCTTGAGAACCTCGTTGGGTACCACTACAATGGGAAGGATCACCACACTACACTCCGTCTGCAAATTGCTCCAATTGTTGTCTATTGAAAGATCGGTGTCAAGAAATGAAGAACATTCATCACTGTGAGGCTAAGACTAGAGGGGCACTGCACTAGCTTAGCATATACCCATTACTGAAATTAATGACAATATCGCTTCGCTTGCAATGACGCAAACCCAGATCCAGCATTGCGAGGATCCGCGGGCGGCAAAACAATCTCAGTTCGCCTTAATTGATCAGCAAAGTCGTTGTTGAATTCGCTTTTACCTTGTAGCACCTCTAGATACTAGAGCCGGACAGTATGGCATTATCGAGGCTTTCCATACCTTCCGGCTCTTCCCGCGGTCTAGTTTCCCTTTTTCATTAACTTGCAGTTATAGGTATCTTCCTCGGCACTGCTTTCTCTACCTTGGGCAGCACCAGGGTCAAGACGCCGTCGGACATTGAAGCGGTAATCTTTGACTGATCTACTAGCTCGGTGATCCGAAAGCTTCTAAAGTAATTGCCAGTCTGATATTCAGTCAACAGCGCTTCGCCTTCGGGAATGTTAGGTGTGACCTTTCCCACAATCGTGAGTACGTCATCCCTCAGGTCCACTTCCACGGATTCGCTGTTGACTCCGGGCAGATCTGCCAACAGAACTAGCTCCTTATCGGTGCCATATATATCAACCGCAGGAGTAAAATATGTACCTTCATAGGTGAATTCCCCTTGGGTGGGTCGCACCTCTTTTTTTTCTGTTACCTGGAGTTCCTGGTCAGCCATTTTTGCACCTCCTGTTCTGTACACTCTTATTCAGAGGTAATCGTTATCTGCCTAGGCGTTGCAGCAGCACTCTTGGTAAGGGTTATCGTCAATATTCCGTCTTTGTAAGTGGCCTTGACATTGTCCGGGTCAACCGTTTTGGGGAGAGTCAGACTTCTCTGAAACATACCTAGGGCGCGTTCTCGTCTATGATAGCTGGCGCTTTCGGCTATCTCGGCAGCCTTCCTTTCGCCCTTGATCGTGAGCGTATCACCCTCGATCTTTATGTCGAGGTCTCCGGTCTTAATACCTGGAATCTCCCCGGTGACAACGTATTGAGCCCCCGCTTCTTTAACGTTCAACAGGGGAAAGAGGCGAGCATGACCCCAAAGAGGCAGCTCGGCAGAAGGCCGCCATGGGCTTACGGCGTTCATAAGGCCATCCATTCTCCTCTGGAGATTGTCCAGCTCATTCCACAATGGATCTCTTCCTATTCTCCAACGGATCATCTTGCACCTCTCCTTTCATCGTGGTCTCGTCCTGAACACATTCGTTCAATTTACATCGCATAATCAGCGCCTCGCTGGGCTGAGAGCAACGCTCAAGAAGTTTGCCCGTGCAGCGTTTCACTGAGGTCATGGGTTCACTCCTTGACCTCTGTATGTAATAGATGATCATCTTCTGTGTTGGTTTCCTGGTGCCGACGGTTTTCGGCGCTGACGTTTCAAAGGAGCCTGTGCTGGCTCCGAAGAAGATCTAAAACCCCACCGCGCACGCTGAAACTGACACTGCCTCATCAGTCTGCATCTTCGCCCGTCGTTCAACGGTCTTCCGTCAGTCGTTAAATTAGATCGACATTACGGCCGTCCATCGTACCAAAGCTCTTATCAATATGACCCAAAGGCTATCCGGCGGCGGCGCCTTCAACAATTGTTACTTCGGAGTTGTGTATCAGAGGTTTCATTGTCAAGGGGCTGACAGGACTCGTCAGCCAGAGTATTTCTCTAAAGCTCTGTCGCAATCGAAACTTGCTTTGCGTGGTCTTCCAATGCAGTTGAAGTTACAATGTTCCTCTAAAATTCTGGCGAAATCAAAGACCATCTTCTTGGGGTTTTCCATTACTGCTTTGAGCATCTGAAAGATGTTGGCGCTTCACGGAATCGGCGCTCTTGACTGCCTTGTTATGCCCGACGTGATCGGACATCCAGTATTAATGGATTGCCTTTTTCATGGGAATGACAAAAAGAATCCTTGTATGAAATTCGCGTCTGATTTCGAGAATCGCGTTACGGCGGGGATGGTGACGTCTTGGGCAATTGGCTCATCACGTCATACCTTGCCAAGGCCTACTTGATTCTGGTTCCACGAAACTAATTGTGGATGCCCGTTTCCGCGGGGATGATATGATTTGCTAGCAGGTATATTACGTCGTGATCACTCTCGATACCGGATATAGATTAAGACACGTTGATAGTGTATGTCTTAGTATCGGTCAACACGCCGCCTGCTCCAGTGTTGCCGTTGTCCGAAACGGTGATGGTCAGAAAATCAGGTCCAACGTAGGAAGGCAAAGAAGTATAGACGATTGAGCCTAATTGTGTATTTACATTGCTCAACGTGTCGTTAAAAGTAATGGGGGAACTTGATGGTTGCACCGGCGTGGACAGCTTCCCGTGCAACACTTTCATATCCACCGACATGACACCGGTCCCCACATCAGGATCAGAAACTGCGATGCCTCTGATGGCAGCTTGCGACCCAGAAGCGGCACTATAGGCTGATGTCATAGCCAGCGCTGGAGGATCATTCACGGAATTTATGTTCAGATTGATGATTGTTGGTACAGGTGCCGTACCATCCTGTGGATCGAAGGTTATCCTGAGTTGATCCGTACCAAAATAATCCTGATTCGGGAAATACCTGACGCCGTCCAGACCGTAGTTTATTGCACTCAATAATCCGGTCATCTCCAGTTTAGACGTGCCCTCGCCGATGTATGACGAAAGATATCCCTTCCATCCGGCAAGCACTGTCCCGTGGGTCGCCTCGAGGGTTATCTTCAGTTCTTTATTAGGGTCGGCGTAACTTACGTGGATGGGTGGATTGATCTTCAGGGTGGTATCTTCGTTGACGGTCTGCGGGTCGGGTGCGGTCACAGACGCCGTAGCCGCAGTGCCAATCAGTAAAACCACGTCCTGGGAACTGGTTCCTGGAGTGGGTGTGGATAGGTCATCTGCGGTGATGTGTAGTCTGTCCAAACCTATGTAGCCTGTAGCCGGGATATATTGCAAGCCGGATAGTAATTGGTTCACATTTGAGATTTTGTCGCTGATGATTACATTGGACGTTTTGTTGCCAGTAACCGAAGAGGACGTCGGAACGTTCAAAGTTCCTATTGACGCCGACAGTGTGACCGTCATGGTCGTATCGTCGATGTCAGTATCGGACACGGATACCCCATTAAGTGGTTGGGTCACGTTCTGCAACAAAGTCGCCATGGTGGGCGCCGTTATGCTGGGGGCCACGTTGCTAACTGTTATGTCAACGGTCTTGTGGTCTGAACCCGGTGTAGGAAGCGATTGATCCACAGCTGTGATGTTCAGAGTGTCAGTCCCGTCATACTTTTGAGTAGGCGTATATGTCAGTCCTGCCAGGGCCGTGTTGATGCTGGTTAAGGTCTCGGTAAAGGTGATGACGGAACCGGTGTAGGGCGTTGGCTCAGCGGTTGGATCGCTGGAAGAAGGGACCTGCACCGTGAGGCTCCCTTGGCCCACGCCTAAGGACATGCTCAGCTTCCCTGTAGCTCCCGCATCGTCATCCGAGACAGACACCCCCGGAATAAGGCTAGTGCTGTTCGCCGGCGTCGTCTGAGCTCCGGGCACAATAACCACAGGTGGAACTGCGGTCGGGGCAGTCACCACAATTGGCACAGTCTCTGTGGCCACTCCCGCCGTAGGGACAGACTGGTCGCTAGCGCTGATTACTAAACTGTCACTCCCCGCATAGCCCGGTCCGGCAGTATATCTGAGGCTCCCTAAGAGTCGGTTGATCTCGCTGAGTGTGTTGGTTATGCTGACGCCAGAACTGTTGTTCCCCGTTATTGATGTCGAATCCGGAAGGCTCAAAACCCCATGGGACACGGACAAAGTCGCTGTCATCGAGGTGGACCCGATGTCAGGATCTGATATGGAGATCCCATTGATAAGCGTAGGGTTGTATCCGCTGACAGCCATTGACGCCGGCGCTGATATGGATGGGACTACGTTGGTCACCGTAATAGGGACGGCCTCCGTGTCATAACCAGCAACCGGTTGCGCCTGGTCTATAGCTGTGATGTGCAAAGTGTCTGAACCGACGTACTTTTCCGTCGGCGCGTAGATCAAGCTAGACAGAGCGTTGTTTACCCATGCCACACTGTCATTCAGGACAATGCTCGAACCCGTAA
>Ga0172368_10008729_pt1 | contig 10271 bp, 7 predicted proteins | sample Lak11m_FD_114540 | JGI IMG/M metagenome (GOLD analysis project Ga0172368, IMG submission 114540) | Freshwater microbial communities from Kabuno Bay, South-Kivu, Congo - kab_022012_11m | ecosystem: Environmental > Aquatic > Freshwater > Lake | place: Democratic Republic of the Congo: South-Kivu...
ATGTTTCCCAGAATCAGCGATATAATCAATTACCTTCTTGGGACTAACCTGAACATCCCGATCCAGAGCTATGGATTCATGGTAGCAATAGCATTTCTTTCAGGAGCGGCTGTTTTATATGGTGAATTGAAGCGGAAAGAGAAAGAGGGACTGATACCTGCCCAGGAGAAAGAAGTCCTGAAAGGAGGTCCTGCAACCGGTCAGGAACTTTTTTTTTCCGCAATTTTTGGTTTCCTCCTTGGCTGGAAAGGAATCGGGTTGCTGATTGATTACGGCTCTTTCACACTCAACCCGCAGGAATACATCTTATCCACCCAGGGGAGTCTTATCGGAGGGGCACTCCTTGCCGCAGGATTTGCAGGATACCATTATTATAAAAAAAACAAAGAACGCCTGGATCCTCCTGTGGTTGAGAAGGTAACTGTTCATCCTTACCAGCTTACGGGTTCTATCCTCCTGGTTGCAGCAATTTTCGGCATCATCGGATCAAAAGTCTTTGATACCATCGAACACCTCGACGACCTCATCAAAGATCCTTTGGGTACAATCTTCTCATTTGCCGGACTTTCATTTTACGGCGGACTTCTGATTGCTGCGGTTGCAGTGGTATGGTACGCCCGCCACAACATGATCAAGTTCCCATATATTGCAGATGCCATTGCTCCTGCCCTGATCCTGGCGTATGCCGTCGGCAGGATCGGATGTCAACTGTCGGGAGATGGTTGCTGGGGAGAACCAAATCCAAATCCAATGCCTGGATGGTTGAGTTTCCTCCCCGACTGGGTGTGGAAATTTACCTACCCCCATAATGTCATCGAAGAAGGTATTCTGATCCCCGGTTGCAGAGGTGATCACTGCTTTGTCCTCCCATATCCGGTCTACCCTACTCCTCTTTACGAAACCCTGATGGGTCTGACGATTTTCGGGATCCTGATGTCCCTACGTAAAATCCTGAAAATCCCGGGATATTTATTCTGTATATATCTGATATTGAATGGCTTTGAACGCTTTTTAATCGAGGAAATCAGAATTAATAAGCCGTATAACATTATAGGGATCCAGGTAACACAGGCCCAGGTAATCGCCATTGGATTGATGCTGGTCGGGATACTTGGATTTTGGTATTTCAGAAGGCTGGCAAAAGGGAATGAGGGGAAAATGGTATGTGAATAAGGGAGTATGAGGGTGTGAGGGTGTCAGGAATAAATCGTAAATCGTAAATCGTAAATCGTAAATTGTAAATTGCAAATTGTAAATTGTAAATCGTAGTTCGTAATTCGTAGTTTGAGATGTTTGATCTTGAAAAATTAACCTTGTCTGTTTGCCGTCTTTGTAAGGAAACCGGAATTTTTTTACGTCAGGAGGCCACCAGGCTCACCCGGGCGGATATCAGGGAGAAGAGCCACGCCAATTTTGTTACTTATGTGGATGAGCAGGCCGAAATGCGACTCGTTGAGGGGTTGTCAAAACTGCTGCCAGGCAGTGGTTTCATAGCTGAAGAGAGCCCCGAAGTTATCCGGGGTGAGTTGACATGGATCATTGATCCGCTGGATGGGACCACCAACTATATTCATGGGATTCCTGTCTACTCGATCAGTATCGCTTTGCGGCACCAGGAAAAAATTATTGTTGGAGTGATCTATGAAGCCGGCCAACATGAATTGTACTATACATGGGACGGCGCCCCTGCCTGGCGGGATGGGGAGGTGGTAACAGTGTCGGGAACGACCAATCTGAAAGACAGCCTTTTTGCCACAGGTTTTCCTTACTATGATTACAGTCGGCTGGATGAGTACCTTGGGTTTTTCAGATTTCTGCTGCAGCACACCAGGGGTGTTAGAAGGTTTGGATCTGCTGCTGCCGATCTTGCTTACGTTGCGTGTGGCCGGCTTGACGGGTTTTATGAATATGGACTCAGGCCCTGGGATGTAGCTGCCGGAATCCTGCTTGTAAAAAATGCCGGCGGAACTGTCTGCGACTTCTCGGGGGGAGATAATTTCCTGTTTGGCAAGGAGATCATCGCAACAAACGGTCTGGTACACCAATCGTTTTTGGACAATTTCAGCATTTATTTTTAAGACATCTGTTATGAGGCCCCACATTGAACTGATCAGAGGAGATATCACAAAATTATCTGTTGATGCCATTGTAAATGCAGCCAACCATTCATTGCTCGGCGGAGGAGGTGTTGACGGTGCCATTCATCGTGCAGCAGGATCAAAGTTACAGGATGTCTGCAGAATTCTGGGTGGTTGCGAAACCGGGAAAGCCAAAATTACTGATGGATTCCTGCTCCCTGCAAGGTTTGTGATTCATACGGTTGGACCGGTCTGGAAAGGGGGGCAAAGCAATGAGAAGGAACTCCTTCAAACGTGTTACAGAAACAGTTTGGAACTGGCTCGTGACAATAGATGCCGAAGTATTGCCTTTCCGAACATCAGCACCGGTTTGTACAGGTTCCCCAAGAAGGAAGCGGCCACAATTGCAATTTCTGAAGCAATGAACTATCATAAGGATAACACTATGCCGGAAAAAATTATATTTGTATGCCTTGATGAAGAAAACTACATGCTGTACGAGATGTTGCTAGAAGAATGAGACTTTCCTTCCTGATTCTGTTTGTTGTACTTGTAACACTTGATTGCATTTCCCAGAATGTAAAAAAAAGCATTCCCGCGATCTGCACTACAGAAACGATCAAAATTGACGGCATTCTTGATGAAACTATCTGGGGTGTAGCGCCGGCTGCAGATGACTTCATCCAGCAACGTCCTTATAACGGCGCTTCTGCCTCCCTGTCGACCGATGTACGGTTTCTGTATGATAATACCGGGCTGTATATCGGAGCCATGATGTTCGATTCATCTCCCGACAGCATTCTGACCCAGCTTGGCTTAAGGGATTCGGATAACCTGAACGCTGACTTTTTCACGATCATGCTGAGTCCCTTTAACGACGGGCTGAATGCTTTTGCTTTCAAGGTCTACGCCTCGGATGTTCAGACCGACTACAAAGTTTCTGACGAAACAGATTTCGATACAGATGTAAGCTGGGATGCCGTATGGCAAAGCAAAGCAAAGATCAATGATACCGGATGGGTGGTTGAAATGAAGATCCCCTATTCCGCCATCAGGTTTTCGAAGGCTGATATCCAAATCTGGGGGATGAATTGTCAACGCGACATCAGGCGGATCCGCGAGTTGTCATCCTGGAACTTGATTGATGCCAAAGTCCAGGGAATAGTAAATCAAATGGGTCTTCTACTTGGGATCAAGGAGATAAAACCGCCACTTAGACTCTCTCTCACTCCATATGTTTCAGGGTATGTGGAGAAAAATCCGGATTTCAAAGAATGGCAGTTTTCTTACAATTACGGCGCCGACCTGAAATATGGGATCAACCAAAGTTTCACGCTTGACATGACCCTTATCCCTGATTTTGGACAGGTTCAGTCGGATGACAGGATCTATAATTTTACCCCGTTTGAGATCCATTATTCGGAAAAGAGGCAGTTTTTTACGGAGGGGGTCGAACTCTTCGACAAAGGGGGTATCTTTTATACCCGCCGTGTCGGAGGTACTCCTGAGGATCATAACGAAGTCTATCAGAACCTTGACAGCAATGAAGTGGTTCCTGAGAATCCATCACAAACAAGACTGATAAATGCAACGAAGGTTTCTGGCCGTACCAGCAAAGGATTGGGCATCGGTGTCTTCAACGGGATATCGGCAAACACCTGGGCAACCATCAGGGATACAGTTACAGGAGAAGGGCGTAAGTATCTCACTCAAGGATTCACCAACTACAATATGCTTGTATTTGACCAGGCCCTGCAGAACAACTCCTACTTTTCTCTGCTGAACACCAATTATTACCGGGCCGATAACGGATACTGCGCAAATGTTTCGGGAGTTGATTTCAAATTTGCCAACAAAGCATACTCCCATGCAGTATATGGGAATGCGTTTGTAAGCCAGAAATACTATGCACACAACATACCTGAGTTTGGTTATGCTGCAGAATGGGTGGCAGCAAAGATCAGTGGTAATTTCAGGTATGCGTACCGGATGGAGGTTCAAAACGATACCTATGATCCAAATGACATGGGATTCAATTCACGTAACAACCGGTTTGAGAATGAGATCACCCTTGAATACAATATCTATGAACCGTTTTGGAAAGTTCTCGATTGGTATAATGAACTTTCTATAGAGTACAATACGTTATACACCGGATTGAACTACACTTCATTTACAGTCACTGGTTCCACACGCACCAATACAAGAAAGTACCTCACACTTGGAGCAAACGTTGAAATCCATCCCGATGCCTATGATTATTATGAACCGCGCATAGATGGGTGGAAATATAACTCGGCCGGATATCTCTATGCCGGAGGATTTACCTCTTCCGATTACCGGAAAAAACTGGCGCTGGATACCCGGTTTGGTGTTGCCTATTCCTCCCGGTATCTAACCTCCTATTATGAACTGCAACTGAGACCGCGATTTCGACCGTCAGACAGGCTCTTCTTCATCTACACCTTTTACATGGATCATTTGAATAACGATGCCGGTTATGTGTTGGATTCCATAGATAATTCAGGAGGCCAGGTCATCCTGTTCGGTCGCAGGGATGTGCAGACCATGACCAATGTATTGGAAGGCAATTACATGATTCGCAGCAATATAAGCCTTAACGTCCGGCTGCGTCACTACTGGGTGTGGGCGCATTATCTGTCATTCTACAGGCTTCGTCCTGACGGATTTCTAGATCCAACGGATTACACAGGTAACCCTGACGTTGACTACAACAGTTTCAACATCGATTTCAGTTTCATCTGGGATTTCGCTCCCGGAAGCCAGATCTCTTTTGCCTGGAAGAATGCCATTTACACACAGGATAATCAGATCGACTACAGCTACTTCAGCAATTTCGGCAATACGATTTCCTCACCCGCCGCCAACAGTTTCTCCATCAGAGTACTATTTTATATAGATGCGATGTATTTTAAAAAGAAAAGGGTGCCGTGAATTGTGCATCAATGAGCATCATTGAGATCCCTGGAAATATTGAATATCAGGAGAGTGGAACTGTGAAGATGAATGTGCTTCCGTTGCCTTCTTCGCTTTCAGCCCATATTTTTCCACCATAGATTTCGACAAACTCCCTGCAAAGGACCAACCCCAACCCGGTACCTGTTTCATTTGAAGTTCCCAGGCGACGGAATCCCGAATTTATTTTAAATAGATGACCCAGGTCGGATTCTGCAATACCCATTCCATAATCAACAACTGCAATACCGATAAAACCATCAGGGACATTTCCGGTCTCTGAAGCAGGTATCGTACAAATCCTGATCGTTTTACCGGGAGGTGAAAATTTCAGGGCGTTGAAAACCAGGTTGCGAAGGATCGTTTTCAGAATGTTCTTATCGGTAAAAACTGTAATGTTCTCCGGGATCTCAATCTTCCACTGAATCCTTTTTTTCTCAAGGTTCAGTTTAATGTCATGAATGATTTCATAGGCAAGTAGTCCGATATCTACACGTTCGGGATGGAACTCAATGCCTCCCAACTGGATCCTGGACCACTCAAGCAGGTTTTCCAGCAATTTATAAACATTTGACAATCCATCGACAATGCGTCTTATAAACATCAGGTGCTGTTCAGCTGTAGTAGTATCGTATTCTTCCTGTAATAATTTCGAAAACCCGAGAATAGCGCTGAAAGGGCTTTTCAGATCATGTGCGATGATCGAAAAAAACTTATCCTTGTTTGAATTAAGTTCCAATAATTTGCTTTCCGACTCTCTAAGACGGCTCTCAACCTGGCCCCTCATGACAGATTCCTTCTCCAACTGGTCCAGCATTTCGTTCAATGACATGGCAATGGAGCCGATTTCATCATGGAAGTAAACAGGGACCCTTTCCTTTGTAACACCCCGCATCCGTTTAAGCATGACATTCTTCATATCTGTTGCAGGCTTCAGTATAAACCGCCGGATAATTAAAAAAGTGACCATGGCGATCAGGATAGTGGAGGCTGCGAGTCCTGAGGCCATCAATAAAATCGCTTTAAACATCTCGTCCATGAATTTACTCACGTCGAGGTCCAGCAGAAGCGTTCCGTTACCAATCAATCCGGCGTTTCCGTCAGGGCGCAGTACTTTGAAAGAGGTTATGTAGATAAACGAACCTTTGGTTCGTTTTTCATACCTGTACCCGCTGGCCGAATTAATGGATTCACGCAAAAATTTTTTTTCCGGTACTTCCGGGAGAGAAGAGAGAGATTGATCTACCCACTGAACACGTGTAGATGCAAAAATAACAGGCGGGTCTCCTGCCACGGTCACGATCAGGTTGATGTCAGGTTCAAGATTGAGGGTCGTAACAAGTCTTTGAACCTGTCTCGGATCCTGGGAAGCATCACTGGAATATATGATCATGCTGGCGATGGTTTCAGCCCGTTTCCTGATCTCATTTTCAAAAGAAGCTACAAGATACACGTGAAATATCCAGAAAAGAATACAAAATACAATAAATGAAAGGGATATCAGAGGGATAAGGATTTTCAGTTTCAGGGACCACCCTGAATAAAATGGAAATATCCTACTCATCCTTTTTCAGATTTTTAACGGCACTGGTTACAGGTTGGCTATTAATAATTTTGTTCACATCGATGTCCTTCCTGATAACCCCTGTCTCCATAAGAACCTCCAGTGCTGTTTCTCCTGCATTAAACAGCTGGCCTCCCGGCGAAAAATATTGAAGCTGGTTATCAACGGGTTCAACAATCATCCCTTCGTAGGCTACCTGTAAGTCACCGACTGAGATCTGTTCATGATCGGCAATAACGGGCAATGCTTCTGCAGGATTCTCTGAGGCAAATTGAATCGCCTTGTTAATGGCCCGGATAACTTTCACCAGATCCTCATTTCTTTCATTGATAAATGCTTCGTCCGCCATTAGCACATCAACAATGTAACCAGGAATAAGGGAACTGTTAAATAAAATATTGGCATCCCCCTTATTCAAAACTTTTACCGATATAGGCGGATATGTGCAAATGGCATCGACCTGATTCTTTTCAAAATTGTTCTCCATGCCATTTTGGGCCATTGGGACCAACACAACGTCTGTCAGAACCATTTGGTTTTGCTTCAATGCAAGGTTGATCGTCAGGAGATCCATGGAGGCAGGTTCCACACCAACCCGTTTGCCCTTCAGTTCATGGATGGTGCTGATAGGTTTTTTCCCAAGAATAACATCGGCGCCATTTGAAAAATCCGTCACATAAAAAGCCTGCGGGAATTTATTTGATGATTCTCTGATTATCAGCAACTCTACAATGGTTCCTGCTACGACATCAATTTGTCCACGTTCAAACGCCCTCCGGGAATCACTCAGGGAAACGAAATCATATAACTGGACATTCAATCCCTCATCTCTGAAAAACCCCTTCTGATCAGCGAGGTACAGGAATTCGTATCCGGGCCAGAGACACATGCCAATGCGGACGGGAGGGGATTCATTTTTACAGGTTGAGAAAGAAAGTGCCAGGACAATCAGCATCAGGGTGCTGAGAAATTCAGTTATTTTGATTTGCTTCATTTCCCTTGAAATTTACATTTCTTAAATGGCCTTCGTGAATAACCGTCTCAACAAGTGAACCAAAGATAGACAATAAATTATATATCACCTCTCACTTCTCAGACTTAACTCCAGCCACCTGTCACCTTTTTCTTCAAGATCCTGAAGGATAGTTACCAGGCGCTTCGATTTTGACTGAAGGTCCACTGCAGAAAGTTCACCGGAACTTAACGTGGCCTCCAGTTCAACTTTTTCTCTTTCCAGTTTCTCTAATTCAAGTTCAAGCATCTCACGTTCCTTATTCTCTTTAAATGAGAGTTTGTCCGGATCAGCTGGCTTGTTTTGAGTTTTTGCAACGGGTACCGGTTTTGTTGCTGCTTTAAGCTGCCGCTTCCGGCGTTCACTGTAATCCCTGTACTGCGTGTAATTTCCGGGAAAATCCTTCACTACCCCGTTGCCTTCAAAAACAAACAGGTGATCAACAATTTTATCGAGAAAGTAGCGATCGTGGGTAACGATCAAAACACAGCCGTTGAAGGACTCAAGGTATTCCTCCAGGACATTGAGCGTCAGGATGTCCAGGTCATTGGTAGGCTCGTCAAGGATCAGGAAATTCGGACTCCTCATTAAAACGGTGACGAGGTACAGACGTCGTTTTTCACCCCCGCTAAGCTTATATACAGGCTGATGATGACTTGGATAGGGAAACATGAAATAATTCAGAAATGCAGATGCCGAGATGGAATCCCCGTTTCCAAGTTTCACTACATCGGCGATTTCCCTTACCACATCGATCACCTTTGTATCAGGATTGAAAGATATGCCATCCTGGGTATAGTATCCGAACTGAATTGTCTCCCCTTTTTTCACCGATCCCCAACCGGGTTTTAGTTTACCGGTTATCAGATCCAGGAATGTAGACTTCCCGCTTCCGTTGTCCCCGATGATCCCGACTTTCTCGTACCGTTTAAAAATGAACGTGAATTTTTTCAGAATGTGCACTTCACCCCATGAAAAGGAGAGGTCGCTCACCTCAAGGATCTTCTTTCCCATCCGTTTGCCTTCGATATGGATCTTCATCCGTTCATCAGGCACCTTCCTGTCCGCGGTCTCTTTCAGTTCATAGAAACTATCGATCCTTGCTTTCGACTTGGTGGCGCGGGCTTTCGGCATCCTGCGCATCCATTCCTGTTCTTTGCGCAACAGGTTCTGAGCTTTCTCCTTCTCTTTAGTCAGGTTATCAAGCCTTTCTGCCTGCTTTTCGATGAAATAGGAGTAGCTACCCTTATAACGGTGAATCCCGGTATGGTCCAGTTCCAGGATCTCATCGCATACTCTGTCGAGAAAATACCGGTCGTGGGTTACCATCAGAAATGTGATCCTCCTTTGAGAGAGGTATTCTTCCAGCCATTCGATCATCTCCACATCAAGGTGGTTAGTCGGCTCATCGAGGATCATAAAATCGGGTTCAAGGATCAGCATCTTAGCCAGGGCCACACGTTTTTGCTGTCCCCCCGACAATTCATCGATCCGTTTATCGAGGTCAGAAATTTTCAGTCTGAAAAGGATCTGTTTGATCCTTGTTTCGTATTCCCATCCGTTGAGGGCATCCATCTGTCCTATCGCCATCTCAATCTCCTCCTTTTCAGCACCCCGGATGGCATGTTCATACCGGTATATCGCTTTCAATACCTTGTTAGATGTTGTGTACACTTCGTTGAAAACCGTGTGCGATGGAGTTAAATCAGGTTCCTGTTTAAGATATCCCAAAGAAGCTTTATTGAAAAGGATTACCACTCCCCCATCAGCGGGTTCAAGACCGGCAATTATGTTAAGCAGGCTTGTCTTCCCTGCTCCGTTGCGGGCAATCAGTGCTACCTTCTGGTACCGGCTGATCACAAAAGAGATATCATCAAACAGAATGTTGTCCCCGTAGCTCCGGGAGAGGTGGTCAACGGTCAGGATGGTGGACATGCAGGAGGATTTGTAGCACTCAAAGGTACGGGATTATTTGGATCCTGGATCCTGGATCCTGGATGCCGGTAACGCGAAAATGAGGAGAAAATTCCGGGCGGGAGGTTTCCGGGATTCGCCGGGTGTTTTCCGGGATTTATCGAAAAAGCTCAAAATATCAGGCAGTTAATGTAACGTACCGGACTGTTATCCGTCATATGTTCCAGAAAAGCAAAAAGCAAAAACAATGAAATCAATAATTCTTCTCGCGGCAATTTTCAGTTTTCAGATCAGTTCAGTTTTCGCAGGAAAAACCGAAGTTAAAAGTTCCGGCACTTCGGAAGCAGAAACGATTTGCGTTGAATGCCCTCAGTTAATCCCCATTATTCCGCTGGAAGCCTCTTATGAAGATCTGGATGAAGTTACAAGCCTGATGTCAGAGGATTTTCTGATTCCGGAGGTGCCTATGACAGCTGATTTTTCTGACATTTCACAAGAAATTGGTGCCGGATGCCCGGACTTTTCTCCTGAGGTTCCCCTGGAAGCAGATTTCGAAGCCACATTATAACCCCAATATATCTCCCCTGTATTTGAAAAGAAGGCGGCCTTTTGAGCCGCCTTCTTTCCTTTTTACGGTTTACGATTTACCCCTGCTTTGAAGAGCGGAAAACGGGATTCGAACCCGCGACCCTCAGCTTGGGAAGCTGATGCTCTACCAACTGAGCTA
>Ga0172368_10008731_pt1 | contig 10270 bp, 10 predicted proteins | sample Lak11m_FD_114540 | JGI IMG/M metagenome (GOLD analysis project Ga0172368, IMG submission 114540) | Freshwater microbial communities from Kabuno Bay, South-Kivu, Congo - kab_022012_11m | ecosystem: Environmental > Aquatic > Freshwater > Lake | place: Democratic Republic of the Congo: South-Kivu...
CGCCTTGCCGTTCTGGAATACCAAGGCATCTCCAGTTCCGGTCAGCTGATAAAGGATGTGTCCTCCGTCATATCCGTCATTGGCAGGCGACTCTTTTGCAAACACGACAATTACGTTTTTGGCGGTAAGCTGTTTACCGGTGTTCTTATCGACGTGGGGTTTGCCGCCGTTGGTCCTGGCATACGTGTTCGTCTGCTTGTCATACGTCCAATCGACTGAGAAATCGCTCGAAAGCTGACTCCAAAATCCAAGGCTTACCTTGGTTGCCGGGCCGCGCTCCGCGACCGGGGCATCATCGGCGAACGTCCATTTCGTGAATGTCTTGTCCCAGCTGACACCTTCTTCGTCAACATTGGTCAGGAGCCGTTTGGTCTTGGCATAGTCCCACAGCTTTTTCGTCGCAGAGTAGACGGTATGCTCGGTGGCCCGGTTGGGCAACCGGTCATAATCACGCCAGAATACCGGGAACGGCACGCCGAACTGGTTCATGTCATTGTACCCATCCCATTTTATCTTGCGTATGATGCCCAACGCATCGGCCTTGGCTCCGTTTGCGCATCCTGAGCCGGTCTCCGCATCGCAGTTGGCACCGCCGACATGGGCGTACAACGGATATTCGCCGTACTCCCTGAGCATCTTCATGAAGTGTACCCGTGCCGAACGTACCGGGCCGACGAAAGTCGCGTCCTGGCAATAGAAAATCGCCAGGAAACGTGTTATCCCGCCCTCGGCAACGGCCTCATAAACCACGTCAGCCGACGAAAGTCCCGACTGGGGACGCGCCTCCACATGGTTTTCTATCATCACTCCGAGCGGCCGGCGCGTGACCCACAGGTCTTTCTGCTTTTTCGTCATCATCTGGCCGTTTATCGGACATTCTTCCGTTTTCGGTTCCTCGGGTTCGGATGTCACGGTTGGAGTTGATTTTGAAGCCGTTGACTTAAGTTGTGGAAGTCCTCCGGAAAAATATGAATATGAACCGAAAGCCGATGCGGCAAACAGCAGGACAGCAACAAATACAACTATTTTTTTATCGACCATACGAGACAATCGTGACAATTTATAATGGGTTATTGTGCCTTCTGGATCGCCTCCTGCTCTTCGGCAGAAAGCGAATACTCCTTTGTCTTCCCCTCCGATACCGTTTTCGAATATACGCGGACTCCCTCAGGCGTATAGATGAAATTGATGACGAGTCCGCTGTTTTTCTCCGAAAGGAGGGCGATGACGAAGCTCTGCTCCCCCTGCGCCTTCCCGAATGCGTTGAATCGTATCATGCCTATCTTCCGGAAACTCCCCTGCAGGCGTAATTCCATGTCCGCAAGGTGCTTTTTCAGGACCTCCTGCCCCTTTCCGATACCGGCTGTTTCCTTCATGAGCTCATCCAATACATCATCAATAGTCCTTCGTTTGGTACGCGTCGTGAGCTCGTTATAATGTTTTTTTGTCTGAAAAACGACAAACGTCAACATGACCAACCAAGCAAAAAAAAGTGCCAAGACAAAGTTCGTAAGCATTATGCCCATTGTAACCTCTTTACAAAGGAGTGTCAATATGGTTACAATAGGACCATGCCAAAAAAATCACGAAAGCTCAAAATTCGCGCATCACTCCATAAAGCAACGATTCTGACTCAACCCACACAACCAACACAATCCGCCGAGACACGTGAGGTAAAGAAGATTGAGCCCTTGCAAAAAGCCAAAGCCTCTTCCCTACCCAACCTGTCCGAAGAAGAAAAACAAACCACTTCATATTTCCGCACGGATCTTCGTAAAAGCATCATTTTTATCGCAGGCATAATTACGCTTGAAATTATTTTGTATTTTGTTACTATGAGTACTAATTTCAGGTCAATCCTGAAATTTTGAAATGGAAGGAGGTGAAAAACTATGACATCAATGTATTGCGTAAAATGTCGTGCAAAGAAGGAAGTCGCCAATCCGGAAAAGGTGACCATGAAAAATGGTAAACCGGCCATGAAAGCGAAATGTCCGACTTGCAACACCGGAATGTACAAAATCGGTGTGGCATAATTTTTTAAGAGAAAAACAAAAACCATTCCCTTCGGGGAATGGTTTTTTTTGTCAGATTTTGTCCGGGAATGGAAAGATTTCCTTCGTCTTGTACTCCACTTGTCCGGTCCAGTCAATGCTTTCAAGAAGCCGTATTTCTTTTACTTCAAACGAAAAGTCTAGGTCCGTTTTTTCCAACGTCCTCTGGAGGTGCTGGTATTGCTGCTTGGACGGCAGCTTGAAGCGGGCAAGGGATATGTGGGGTATATATTCCTGCTTGTTGAACACCCTGTGCGGATCCGCCTCCCGAAGTCGTTCAACAAGACGCTCCAACTGTTTCTGGCGGTAAAAATCCGCATAGACATTGATCCCGTTATTCTGGAACAGGTCAAGGCCCCTGACATAGAGATGGAACGGATCCTGGTCGAAGAGGACATCTGAAACGATGGTTTTCAGCTCGGCCGGAAGAAGGGTGTCTCCCGAAAAGAAGACGGTCAGGTGATAATTCTTTTTCGGCACCCAACTGTACTCGGGATGCAACGCCTTCAAGCCGGAAATCTGTTCTTCGAGCGCGTTTTTTACGCGCGGGGGGGGTTCAATCGCCAAGAATAGTCTCATAGTTGTGGATGGATGAACTGGAAAACGGTTTAATAACGGGAAAAACATAGATGTCCGCCCCAATCGAATCTGCCTGCTTTTTCTTCTCCGCCAACCGGGGGTCGCCCTCTGTGACGGCGATTCCCGCAGGTTTTATTTGTTCCACCAGGGAATCATATTCCCGGGGATCCCGGAAATAAGGCAGAAGGATGACGGCAGAGACAAATATAAGGGATGCAAGAAGCTCGGCACGCTGATGTTGGGTATGGACGGGAATCTTTCCTTTGTTCCGGCGTATGAAATCATCCGGCTCAAGTGCAACGACAAGGACGTCTCCTTTACTGCGCGATTGTTTGAGAAATTGTAGATGACCGTAGTGAAAAATGTCAAAACACCCGCCGACGAGGATAGTCTGTTTATCCCTTATCTCTTGGAGGTGCGAACTTAGCGCCTCGTATGTCCAGATTTTCCCTAAGCATGCATCCGTTACATTTGGCATAGGGACATTATACAATGTTATCATGTCAGTTGACTCCCCCCCAAAAGAAATTAAGCAAAAAGCCCTCATCGTCGACCCCGCAAGATCCCCTTACGCGCTCCCCCTCAAAAAGGAGCTTCATAAATACGGATACGATATCTACAGCTCGCCTGAGCTGCCCCGTGATACGCATGCGTTCCAACTCCTTATTGTCATAGGCGATCTCCGTCTTGCCAAACGTTTGGCTCATCAGCCGCTGCCCAACAAGACCTTATTCCTGCTTCCTCAATCCGGAAAGGATGTCCATCATTTGGTTTCTCGCATCCAAAAAGCCCGCGTGACACATATCAAGATTGTGACGGTTGATATCGCCGTTCCTCCCGGCGAATCGACCCTCTCCCGCATCTTCTGGTTCCTTTTCTCTTCCTCGGACGAGGTATATCTCCTCATCCATGCAAACATCACAGGACACAAAAAAACAAGACCGAACACCACGGGCAAGCCGTGGGACGTGCTGTTGGTCTCTTTCCTCGAACGGGTATTTAAACCAAGGGTCTTCCTGACGTTTTTTCTCCTCATTTTTTTCGTATATCACCTCTCGTTCGTGCCGCCGCTCATCTTGGGAAGCTATGGCACATACCGTGCCGTCCGTGCGCTCCAATCCGGAAACATGGAGCAGGCAATCGCCCTCCGTGAGGAGGCCACCCCCTTCTTTGCCGTTGCCCGGGCGTTGTATGGTTTTTCACGTCCCTCTTATCTTCTTTTCTCGCTCGCCCGCATTCCCGATGATGCGTTCCAGATCAACGACCGCACCCTTCAGGTGCTGCTCCGCCTCAAGTTGGTCCAGGGCAACGCCTCGCATATGATGGAGCTCATCATGAAGAAAAACAAAACACCGAAGGAAAAAGACACGCTCCGCTCACTTTTCACGACGATACGGACCGATATGAACAAGCTGGAGGAGGATGCCCTTTTCGTCAATCAAAAAATACCATCCTCATGGCCGGTGTTCCAGAAAACCAAGAACACGATAATAAAGGCATCGGACATCCTCGCAAAAGTGAAGAAAATCTACGCGTATATCCCGACCATCCTCGCCGACAACACCGAAAAAAAATATCTCATCCTGTTTGCCAACAACATGGAACTCCGGCCCGGAGGAGGATTCATCGGATCTTTTGGCATCCTGACGGTCGGCGATCTTACCATCCGGGACCTGAAGATATACGACGTCTATGACGCTGATGGCCAATTGACCGCACACATAGATCCTCCTCCCGCGATCCGAAAGTATCTCAACCAACCGCACTGGTTCCTCCGCGACTCCGCATTCTCGCCCGATTTCTATGACAACTATTACCAAGCCAAATTTTTCATCGAGAAAGAAATGAACATAACCGGTTTGTCGGGGGGAATCCTCCTGACAACGACGACGGTCAAGAATATGCTCGAATCATATGGGGAGATTTATCTTCCCGGCTTCCAGGAACGGATAAACAAGGATAATTTCTACCTCAAGACCCAACTGCATGCGGAAGACAACTTCTTTCCCGGCTCGACGCAGAAAAAAAGCTTCCTCGGCTCCCTTGCGACACAGCTTTTCGTGAGCCTTGACAGCGTGTCCCCCGAGGTCTTCCTCTCCGGCATCATCAAATCGGTGGAGGAAAAACAGCTGGTCATGTATTTCGAGGACGAGGACCTGCAAAAGAACATTGATGCACTTTATTGGTCCGGCCGCATCATAGAACCGCATTGCCCTCCCGACGTCGCCAACTGTTATACCGATTACCTCTATCCCTATGACGCGAACCTCGGTATCAACAAAACGAATGCGTTCATCAGCCGCTCCATGCGGGCGTCCGTGTCCATAAGCGATGACGGCTTCGTCGAGACGACGTTCACCGAACAGTTCAAGAACGAGGCACTGTCGAACGTGTATCCCGGCGGCACTTATCAGAACTATTTCCAACTCCTCCTCCCGAGGGATGCAATCATCGTGGCCGTGCGTAAGGACGGAGCCCTGTTCATGGATTATGACAAAGAGGTCGGCCAATTCCGCAAGATTGGCCTCATGGTGTCGGTAGCCCCCCAATCATTCTCAGAACTAAGCGTCACCTACAAATCCCCGACCGCCTTGAAAAAAGGCAGGAGCATCTATCAATTGTTGGTGCAGAAACAGACCGGGTCAACAAACAGCGAATTTGCCCTTTCGGTACATCTCCCGCAAACCGTTTACATGACAAACCAGAATTTCACTCCCCTTGTGAAACCGGAAGGAATCATCTATAATACAGACTTGTCAGCAGATAAGATTTTTTTTATTGAGTTACTTAAAGAATAATATGGCTACCGCCAAAAAAACTTCGGGCGCGAAACTCGAGCTCGCCGTTACCAAACGTACCGCATTCGGCAAACAGCTGAAGCGTCTCCGCAGAGAAGGAGTCCTTCCTGCCAATATTTACGGCACCGGTTTCACTTCCGTTTCTGTTAGCGTCCCGCACGCGGACTTCATCAAGACATACAAAGTCGCCAAAGCGACCGGAATCGTGTATCTCAAGCTCGAATCAGACGAGATTCCTTCCCTCATCGCCCAGCTTCAGCGGCATCCCATCGATTCCAGCATCCTGCATGTCGACTTCCGCAAAATTGACCTCAAGAAGAAAATCGTTACCGAAGTACCTGTCAAGGTCGTCGGCGTTTCCGAGGCAGTGGCCCAGAAGGGCGGCGTCCTCCTTACGCTCGCCAATACCCTTATGGTCGAGGCGCTTCCCCAGGACATCCCGCAGGCAATCGAGGTCGACATCGCCAAGCTTACCGAGATTGGCCAGGAAATCAAGGTTTCCGATCTTGCCGTGTCCGGTGCATATGTCGTTACCACCGATGCAGCCCATGTCATCGTATCGGTAACCGCGCACAAGGAAGAAAGCATTGTTGCCGAGACGGCTGCCGCTGCCGCGCCTGAAGTGCTGACCGCCAAGCCTGAAGGCGAAGAAGGTACCCCGGCCGAAGGAAAGACCGAGGCTGCCCCGGCCGCCGAAAAAGCGGAAAAGAAGGAGTCAAAGTAACGCCTATTCTGATACAATTAACCCAAACAATATGACGATTATAAAAACCGAATTCGTGCTTGCGCTCAACCAGGTCGCCGGTGAACGCGGGATATCCCCCTCCGAGGTCATCGAATCCATCGAGGCGGCGTTGGTTGCCGCATACAAGAAGGAATATCCGGAACACATGGAGGAAGAAGATATCACCTCCAAGCTGAACCAGGAATCCGGCGAAGCGCACATCATGAAGGGCGAAAAGAATATCACGCCTCCCGGTTTCGGCCGTATCGCGGCCCAAACAGCCAAGCAGGTTATCCTCCAGAAAATACGCGAGGCCGAGAAGCGGACCATCATCCAGCACTACAAATCACAGGTCGGGAGCATCATTCGTGGCCGCGTCATCCGTTTTGACGGCTACAATGCCTATCTTGACATCGGCAAAACCGAGGCTGTCCTGCCTCGCGAAGAGCAGATCAAGGGCGAGAGCTATACCGTCAATTCATCGTTTGTCGTGTATCTCAAGGAAATATCCGATGATTCCTTCGGGAACCCGCGCATCCTCATATCTCGTGCGGATCCCCGCCTCATCGGCGAGCTTTTCCGCCGCGAGGTCCCGGAAATCGCCAACAAGACCGTAGAAATCAAGAAAATAGTCCGGGAACCGGGCGAACGCGCCAAGTTTGCAGTCGCAAGCGTGCACGGATCGGTTGATCCTGTCGGCGCATGAGTGGGTCAAAAGGGCGCTCGGGTCCAAACGGTGACCGATGAGTTCGCGGGACGTGAAAAAATCGACATCATCCAATGGAACAAGGACGACAAACTCTTTATCATAGCGGCCCTGTCGCCCGCGAAGGTCGCGCAAATCAGCCTCGATACCGAAGCCAAGCGGGCAACCGTCACGGTCGATCAGGAACAGGCCCCCCTCGCCATCGGCAAAGGCGGGATCAATGTCAATTTAGCTTCCCGTCTCACCGGATATACCCTGGACATCGTCCAGATTACCCCTCCATCCGAAACCAAACCCACCAATGAGGAACCAAAGGCTACCGCCTGACCCCTCACGTTACCAGTAGGATGATTTTTGTATGAATGCACGATCACCGGTTGTGACTATTTTGGGACATGTCGACCACGGCAAAACCACGCTCCTGGATTACATCCGGAAATCATCCATCACGGCCCGCGAACACGGCGGCATCACCCAGAAAATAGGCGGATACGAGGTCGTGACGGGGATAAAAGGATACCAGACCGACCGCATCACTTTCATCGACACACCCGGCCATGAGGCTTTCTCGCAGATGCGTGCGCGCGGCGCGGACGTTGCCGATATCGCCATCCTCCTCATAGACGGCAAGGACGGGATCATGCCGCAGACCATCGAGTCCATTTCTCATATCCAGAATGCGAAGATCCCCTTCATCGTGGCCATCAATAAAATCGATCTGGAAGAAGCGAACCCGGAGAAAATCAAGAATACCCTTCTCAAGCACAACATCATGGTCGAGGGCAAGGGAGGTTCGACACCCGTCATCCTTCTTTCCGCCAAAACCGGCAAGGGCATTGCGGATCTTCTGGAAAACATCCTTTTCATAGCGACCGATAAGCAGCTTTCGTATGATCCCAATGCCCCTTTGCAGGCATTTGTCATCGAGACAAAAAAAGACAGGCGCGGCATCGCGCATTCCATCGTCATCAAGAACGGCTCTCTGGCCGTCGGCGATACGATCTATTGCGGAACAATACCCGGGAAGGTGAAGTCGCTTATCAGCGACCGCGGAGCCTCCCTGAAGTCGGTCACCCCCTCAACGCCGTGCGAGCTTTTCGGATTCGAGCAGCTTCTCACGGTAGGCGCCACCATAACATCAACAGCCCGGACAGTGCAAGCCGCGGAACAGGTTTCCGAGCCAACGCATACGGATGCATTCACGGCGCAATCCGTGCTCGATGTCCGCGTTGAAGAAAAGAAACTGTCCCTCGTCCTTAAGACAGACGCCCAGGGCTCGCTCGAGGCTATTTCTGCCGGTCTCGTGCGTAACGACAATGTGGAGATAATCCTCCAGGCGGTCGGTGACATCCATAAATCAGACGTATTCCTTGCCAAGGCCAGCAAAGCCATCATCATCGGCTTCGGCGTACGCATAGATCCGGAGACAAAAGACCTCGCAAAACAGGAAAAAGTCGTCATCAAGAACTACACCATCATCTACGAGCTTCTCGAGGAGCTCGAGGAAGTGGCCGGACTCCTCAAGGAAAAGGAAGAAAACGAAAAGATACTGAAAGCCGAGGCTAAAGTGCTTGCGACCTTCACCATAGAAGGTGAAAAGGTTCACGGCGTCAAGGTGACGAAAGGCAAGATTAACGTCGGAGATGACCTCGAAATCCATCGCGGAAACAATCTTATAGGAAAAACGCGCCTTGTATCCCTCCAGATACGGGCAAAGAAGGTTCAGGAGGTCAAAAAGGACCAGGAATCAGGCATGGTGTTCTCTCCCCCACTTGACATACGGGTAGGTGATGTGGTAAAATGTATCCTATAATATGAACCCTACCGCCAACACCCAAACTCGGATAACCGAGGTTATTGCCAAAGGTTCCTCAGGGGTAATCGCACTTCCCCAGAATCCTTCCATGGACGCTGTCGCGGCAGCTACTTCCCTTTATCTGGCACTCATCAAGATGAGTAAATCGGTATATCTAGTATGTGCATCCCCGGTAACAGGCGAATTTGCCGGAGTAGACAAGTTCCAATCATCCCTGAATGTGGGAGGAGACAGCCTCGTTGTCTCTTTTCCCTATTCGGACGGTGCTATTGATAAGATTGACTATCAGATACAGGGTCAGTTCTTCAATCTTGTCATAGCCCCCCGCAACGGCTTTCCCAAGCTGAATCCGGATCAGGTGCGATTCACTTATACGGGTGGATCATTTGATTTCCTGATAGCCATCGATGCCCCGAACCTCAACAGCCTTGGTGCGATTTATTCGGAAAACCAGGCTCAATTCCAGGGCAAGAACATAATCAATATCGACCGTCATCTGACGAATGGCTTTTTTGGAACCATCAATTTTGTCAACAAGACCAGCTCTTCCACGTCCGAGCTGATATACAAGGTCATTACCGGCCTCCAGGCCCCCATAGACAAGGATATCGCGACCAATCTGTATTCGGGCATAAGCCTGGCGACCAACAATCTCACGAGCTATTCTGTCAACGCAGACACATTCGAGACGATGGCGCAACTCCTTAAGGCAGGCGCCATCAAAAAAAGCGGAAGGCCAGCCTCTTCATTTCCCCCTTCCCTTCCGGGACAGCAGTCATTCCAGCCGCGCGTCCAGCCATTCCAACCTCAGCAATTCCAGCCTCCCGCCCCTGCGATACCCCAGCAAGGCGGCTTTGAGCGCCAGCAGGTAAAACAAGTGGAGTCTGTGGAACGGCAGGAAGCCCCTTCAAAGGAAGGAAACAGCCCCCAGGACTGGCTCAAACCCAAGATCTTCAGCGGCGGCGGCCTTGTCTAAACAGTGTATAATGACTGGTGATGATACAAACCATTCTTGTATCCGCCATATTTTTTGTGCTCACCCTTGTTGTCATCCGTGTGTGGCTAAATACCCTGGAAAAACAGACCAAAACCTCCGATGACGTCATCCTCTGGCTCAAGGACGTTGGATCCCGCATTGACTTCGCCAATCGTTCCATCGATGAGAAGCTATCCCATAACATGGACTCTTTCAACAAAAGACTGGATACCGCAGCCAAGGTCATCGGCGAAGTCCAGAAAAACATAGGCGAATTTTCGGCCATGGGCAAATCAATGAAGGATCTCCAAGAGTATCTTACATCCCCCAAACTCCGTGGCAATATCGGGGAACAGGTCCTGAAAGAGCTCCTGGCCCAACATCTTCCTCATAACTCATTTATCCTGCAGCACGCCTTCAAAAGCGGCGAGAAAGTCGACGCGGTCATCAGGACCAGCCAGGGACTTGTGCCGATCGATTCCAAGTTCCCCATGGAAAACTTCCGGAAATATACGTCCGCCGAAAAGGAGGATGAAAAAAATACCGCCAAAAAGGATTTCGAACGAGACGTCAGAAAACATATAACGGATATTTCGCGGAAATACATCCTCACGGCC
>Ga0172368_10008735_pt1 | contig 10267 bp, 8 predicted proteins | sample Lak11m_FD_114540 | JGI IMG/M metagenome (GOLD analysis project Ga0172368, IMG submission 114540) | Freshwater microbial communities from Kabuno Bay, South-Kivu, Congo - kab_022012_11m | ecosystem: Environmental > Aquatic > Freshwater > Lake | place: Democratic Republic of the Congo: South-Kivu...
TCTGCATCGTTGTTTCATCTCGCCGGTTTCCCCGGCCTTTTTCCTTGTCTTCGCTGACTGTCATCTTTATTCAATTTGTAAAGTTCTTTTCGCCGTTTTTAGGCCTTTTCTAAACCGTGCCTGGACCGGGAAGAAGCCGCCCCGCCGGCGGATCGAGGCAAAACACTCGTCGATAAACAACCCCTCGACATAGCTGTCCTTCTCCCCGCAGTAGCGCAGCAGGCGCTCGGCCCAGCTGGGGTGGTCGATCAGCTCCTCAAACGGCGCGCCGCCCTCGACGATGTTCTGCAGCTCGATCCCGGCATCCCCGTTGTTATCAAAGCGCTGGACATTGCCGCGCCATTCCATGTACAGCATGTCCAGGAAGGGGTCGATGGCCCGGTTCAGCCGTTCAATCAAATCGGCGGAAATGGCATTTTCGAGGATGATGTAACCGCGCAGGTCAAACAGGTAATCTTGCATGTCAAACGTGACGCTCATTTCATACGCTCCATTATGAATCATGTTCGTATCACCTCAATAAGAAGGGGGGTTATGTGTAAACTTGACGCTTCGCGTCAAATTCACACACAACTTTCTCTCTTTATTGAGAACATACTAATTTTATCTAATTATGCGTATTATGATTTGCAATTTCTTCCAAATTTTCGACAAATAATTCCTGTATTATAAGAATGCGAAAAGTCGATGGACAGCTTCAAACCTGCGCCATGCAGACCGGCTCAAACCTCCCCCTAAAAGCCCTGAAAGGAATTCCTCGCGCCGGGCTGTCAGCGCAGCTCGATCGGGCTGTCGCCGCAGGCGATCGCCATCTCGGGGTCGAGCCGGTTGCGCTTGACAATATCGCGCATGCCCACGCCAGACTGGTGAAAGAAAATCACCTTGACCCCGGCTTCGTTTAGTCTTTTGGTCAGGCTGACCAGGTCCGACTCGCGCGAGTGGAAATTCCATTCGGGCGAAGCGACCTTGAGAATGTTATGACACGGCTCGCACAACACTGACAGGCTGTGATGCTCATCCTCGGCCAGCTTGGCCATGCGGATCAGGTTGCTCCATTTGAGGCGGCTTTTCAGGTAGCGGTTGGTGAGCAAGTCGGTATCGCTGATAAAAAACACATAGCGGTCGGGCCCTTTGTAATTCTTGAGGGCCGACAGCGGGTAGATGCGCTGGCTCTCAGCGAAGTTGGCCACCCCGGTTGGCCACAGCTTCTGCACCACCGGATCGAGGTGTTTGCCGCCGCGGTCCTGCATCTGGGCATACAGGCTGCCGAGCAGCTCAAACAGGTCATCATTGAGAACAAAGCAGGGCTGCTCGCCGGGCGGCAGCTTTTGGGTCTTGTGCCAGGCCAGCAGGTAGGAGTAGATGGAAAGTTCCTGGACATAGGCCAGGAAGAAGACATCCCGCCTGGTTTCAGAGATGAAAGCGTCGATCGTGGTTTCGGGGATATCTTTCTCGTGGCTGACAAACGAATGTTTCCCGCGCGCCATGACCGAGTCGAGCAGCACGTATTTGTTGTGGGCGGGGTGCGCGCTCACCAGGTTAAACAGGTCATTGGCCTGCTCCTGGTAAAACCCGTTGCTCAGGCAGATATCGCCGGGGTAAAAAACAGCCGTCCCGCGCGGATCAGCGTAGCAGATCCCAAAGGAACCGGGCGTGTGGAAGACCGGGAAAAAGCTCAGCGCTCCGTCGGTCGATTGGGCCTGCTGCGGCGCATGGATGATCACCGCGTTGGCAAAAATCTGTTCGACCACCCGCGCGTTTTTGGCCTGCTTCAGGTAAATGTGGCGCGCGGTCGGGTCCGAAAGGATGACCGGCACGGACCAGCGCCGGGCCACCTCGGGCAGCCCGCCGGTGTGGTCCTCGTGCATGTGCGAGAGAAATACCGCCTTCAGGCTGCCGAGCTGATCGTGATTCACCCCAAACCCGGTATCCAGCAGCAGGGTGCCCTGGCTGCCTTCCAGCAGAAAGGCATTGAAATTATCGGGGTGCTTGCTGCTGGCCACGCGCCGGATGCTGGTCAGGTCACCCAGGCTGAAATCACGCCAGCCAGACGGTTTGCCCGCCTGCGTGCGCGCCATCAGGGCCTCGTAATGGGTTCCGCCCAGGTTGGCCCTGGCGCCCTGGATCAAGGGATACCAGCCGGTGGCGTCGGTGGTCTGCTGGCGGGTCTCGAACAGCACCCGTCTGGTCCAGGGAACTGGCTGGGTGTGGATCACCGCGATGCGCAGCTCGAAGGGCTCGCTGGGAATATTCTGGCAGTCTTTGTAGAGCCGGTCGACTGCCAGCCGGTAAAACGAGACATCCTGAATGTGGCTGAATTCCTCGGGGAAGGTCTCGCCCAGGTAATCCAGAAACTGAGCAGGGCTGCGCACTTCCTTTCCGTGCGCCGCGATCAGGGCCTCGACCGCGCGGCTGACCGGTCCGCGCCAGGGGGATTGCATCAGATAGGCGTCCAGGTCCGGAGCCTTGGGGTAATCCAGTTTTTGATCGGCCTGGAGATCGGTCATGGGGCAGGTATCATCTGCGGATAATTGAATAACGATAAAGGTGTGGTCAAATTTTTCCCGCCTGCAAGTTGGTTTGGCGCTTACGCTGGAACGGAGCCCGGCAAGCCAATTGACCGCCGTTTCCACATATTATTATATGAGAATGAGGCAGAGAGGCAAGCAATCCAAAGGCCCAACCTCGAGAGCGGCCTGGCCACATGCGAAACGGAAAAGACCTTCCGGTTGGAAGGTCTTTTGACCAGTAAATGCGGGGATAAGAAAAGCCAGCCGGCCAACTTCAAAGGCCGTGGCGCGGATCCTTTTCAGGTCCACAAGGAACTGGGCTTCTAAGAAACCCTGGGTAAACTCCAGAATACAAGTCAGATGATCTCCAATCGGACAGGCGGTGATGGGTCAGGACGCTTTATAGGCGGGTAGACATCAGGCGCCAGATATTATGGTCGAGGACGGTGTAGGGCAGGCCGAAGTAGTCGGCGGCGATCTGGATCAGGTCGCGGGCCTGGGCATAGTCGCTGGCGGGACAGCCGGCCTCGGCCAGGAAGTTGAGCAGGTGGCTGCCGACGGAGACAGCCTGCAACCCGGCTAGGATTTTGAAGTAGTCGGCAGTTTTGGGACCAACCCCGCGCAGCTGCAGCAGACGCGGGCGGTTGGATGGGATGCTCAGCCAGGCGGCCAGGTCGGCGAGCGTCTCGACGTGTTCCTGAATGAAGAAGCGGGTGATGGCGAGTAGGCGGCCTGGTTTTTCGGGGTCTTTCCAGGCCAGCAGGCGGGCGGCACCTTCGCGCTCTAGCACGCGCAGGAAACCGCTGGTAGTGGCAGCCTCAGGGAGGGCAAGGACCTTCTTGACGCGCGGCAGGACGGTGGTTTCGTAGCGCAGGCCGGGCTGCAGCATGGCGTCGGTCAGCAGCGCGCCCATGTGCTCGTAGCCGGCATAGTTTTCGCCCGGGTCGCGGACGAGCAGGATGGGGCGGGCGCGGATGTGGGCAAGGAGCGACTGAAAGTTGGGGTTCGTATCTTCAGGCATACCGGATGGGCCTCCTGGCATCGCAAAATATGAGAGTCTGGATACGCCGGTGCGGACCGTTCAGCTGGACTGCTGGGCCAAATCAGCGAGCAGCTTTTCGCAGGCTTCGTTGATCTTGTGCTGGTCTGCGATCTTGCAGTCCGTGTACTGCCATTTGCTCATCTGGGGCAGCAGGTCGGTGTCGAAGAGCAGGATGGGGAAGAGGGTCTTTTCGCCGGTGCGGGCATGCAGCAGGCTGGAAAAGTTGAACTCTTCCTGGCACATCTTGGACCGGACGTATTCTGGCGAGAAGAGCGTGACCACCTTGCGCGCCTGGTCCAGGCTGCGGTAGAGTTTCTCCTGCCAGGCCACGCCGGGGACCAGTTCAATGCGGTCATAGAAGATGCGCAGGTTGGGGTCGGCCGCGCGCAGCTGCTGGATGATGTATTGGGCGCAGTCAGTATTGGCATGCGAGTAGCTGATGAAAACATCGTACTTAATCTGGCGCTTTTTGCGCTCGGCTTCCTGGTGAAAGCGCCGCTTAAGAATGCCAAAGGCGCCTTTGATCTCCGCAGCTTTGACCGGATCCAACTCGACAATCTTGAGCCGCTGCAGCGGCAGGCCGCTTTCCATCCAGTTGACGGCGGCGGTGAAGAGCGCGTCGACCATTTCCGCCAGGGGCGCGCCGACACTGCCGGTGGAGACGAGCGGCATGGCGACCTGGGTGTACTGCGGCCCGCCGATGACGAACGGGACCAGACTGCGGAAGATGTCGCCGACCACGTCGGCCGGTTTGCCTAGAAAGGGCGGTTCAAAGCACAGGATGTGCTTGAACTGGATGCCCGAAGCGGCGGCTGTGACTTCTTTGGAGAGCCAGCAGTGGCAGGCGGCGCGCAGGTCTTCCTGCTTATCCTGGGCGAGGGTCTTGACCGAGACGCCTTTTTCCTGCAAAGCGCCGATCAGCGTGCCCTTGAGGGGGTAGTAGCTGTTGGGGAAGGCAGAAACGATCAGCACGTCGACCGCCTGGCCGACGGGCATGTCGGTCAGGTCGCCGTGCCAGAGTTCGATGGTGCGTTTTTCTCCAGAGCGCTCAATATCGAGTGAATCGAGCAGTTGCATGGTATTACTCCTTATCTGCTGAAAGCTGTGCTGGGTTTTACTGTGATTTGCGTCATGGAGGGTTGAGGGTGCGTCGTTTGGGTATTACGTCTATTAGCCGCGGTAGATGTTCTCGTTGTGCCAGACAAGAAATTCCGCGGACGGACGGTTGCCGGCCAGGGTGGGAATGCGAATTTGGTTGCCATGGTGACGGTAGTATTCTTTGCCATTTTCGAATTCTTCTTTGATCCGCCGGCTTACTTCGATCTGATAAGCAGGTGTGATGGTCAGGTAGCCGCGGTCGTACAGCGCATGCAGGTCACGGCGCATCAAAATGCCATTGTTCACCGATAATGGTCCGTTTTCGGAGAACGGCTTGATGTGCGCGGCTTCCAGGGCTGGCAGGGTGCGTTCATTGGTGATGGCACAGCGGCGCTCGTAGACATCCGTGACCAGCACGCGGAAGGATCCGTGACCAAGCCGCGGCAGAACCAGGGCCGGATTACCATATCTTGCGGGCTGCTCGCGCACCCCTGCCGAGACCGCCAGGGCCGCCTGGATACGCTGCCATAGGGTTAGCCCAGGCTCACCTGTTAAATCATAATCGCGGCCGCGCACAATGTTGGCTTTCCAATCCTCAGGGATTGGAATCCATAGTTCGCGGGGCAGGAAGAAAGGCTGTTCGAGCAGAATGCAGCCGATGGTGTAATCGGCGAAACGATTTTCGGACTGCTCGCGGTATTTCTCCACCTTCTTGCGCATGTCGGATAGGTTGACGGCGCCATTTGAAATGCCAAACGATTCCCAGGCCATCGAGATGGGCAGCAGGCTGGAATGAGCGAAGAACCCGCCGCCGACAATAAAATTATCCGGGCTGTGCAGCTTAAACAGGAACATTTCGCCAGGCTGCAGCGCGCGAAACTGGGTCCTGCCCGAGGGCTGCCAGAAATTCACCTCTTCCAGCCAGGGCTGGTTTCTCAAAAGGTCAAACCAGGCGTGGTCGGTGACTCCTACAAAGATCTTCATCGTGCACCCATTATGGGAAAACCCGAAATCAAGAATGGTCGCTATTCGCCTTGCGTCAACGGCAGCAGGGCTGTGCATAAGCGGCAAGATAGACTCGCCCCTGCGCAGAGATAGGCAAGATACCGCGAGGGGTATTCGGGAGAATGCGACCATCGTCGATCAAACGCTGCTTGGCCAACTGGCAGCTGCCAGTAACCTACCCGACGTTTCAGGTTATTCTGCGCCGCACATTCCGCATACCGAGCATTTGTGAAAGGGTAGCCCGCAATCCAGTAAATGCAAGGCATGTCGAGCACGTGCCGGGGGTTTTCGTCCACGAATTCGTTGTCGCCCATGGCGAATGGCCCAGCCGGCATGCGACAGAACTCCAACCCGTTGCACTTAAAATTGAAATACTCCCAGTGCTCCATCCATCCCCGTCCGTGCCGCAGTATTCCCTCAATTGTATGTCATTTTCCCAGGAGCGCGGCAGAATGAGCGGTATGTTTCGACCTCAGAAAGCTGGAGGAAGTCCGGATGGGAAAGGGTTGAATTGCACACTTTTGCACACAACGGAAAAGACCTTCCGGTTGGAAGGTCTTTTGAACAGTAAATGCGGGGGTATCGGCGTGTTTTCCCGCCATATCTAGGTGAACCACCAGGGACTCGAACCCTGAACCCATTGATTAAGAGGCGTAGAAAGGCCGTTCTATATTCTGTATATACGGCCTTTGCTCTATCTACCCCCCACAGGTACGGGTATATTCTGCATGTTTTGGATGTTTTGTAGCGTGTGCAATTTGAATTGCACACTTTTGCACACGAGTTTTCTTTAAGGAAAGCCAGCCTGCCGCTTCTGTCCAGTAAGGTCTGGGCCATTGCGGCAGATCGCTGGTCCAATTCATTCGCTGTATATGCGGCTTCCACCAACCAATTCGCTTTCACTCAGGGTCCAAACAGCCGAGGGATATGCAACATTTTTATACGTTATCCCAGAACCGCACTCTGGCCTGATCGATCAGATCAAAGATATGCCCATCGTCCCGGTCATTGGTGCGCCCCAGAAGCCGATCCAACCAGCGCTTGGGCAGGGCAGTTTTGCCGTGCAGCGCGCCAACGGCCGCGCCGACAATCGCCGCCACGGTGTCGTTGTCGCGCGTATCATTGACCGCGCGCAGGATGGCTTGTTCGGGGTCATGGCCGAAATGCATCAAGATGTACAGCACGCTGGGCAGGGTTTCCAGTAGATAGGCGCCGGATCCCCAGGTATTGCATGCCTGCAAAATACTCCAGCGAGAGGCAGACGCCCGTTGCAACTGCTGTTCGGCGAATCTCCATAACGGTCCGCTGTAGTCCAATCCCTTCATCCGCGGGGCATAGGCGGTCTGTTCTCCCTCCAGCGGCCTTGCGGCCTGGAGATAGTGCTCCAGCCACCAGTCCGGCTGCGGCGGGGTTTGCATACCCAGAAGGTCCCAAAGCAGTGCCACAAATGCCGTGCAAGCCGCATTCGAAGCGCGGTCATTGTGAGTGACCATACCAGCGAGCACCGCATCCGCCCACAGGCCGCAGGTCGGCGATTTGAGGTGGGGCAGCAGCACCGGGGCGATGCGCATCAGAGCGCCATTGCCCGCCGAAGGCCTGCCGGCCGTGCGCCAATCGCCCGAACTTTTATACGCGGCCAGGAAATCCACGACGCTATGGCCGATGCCAAAGATACGCTCCTGCGAAAAACGCCTGGCCAGGTGATCGGGGTCCAGGGTTCCGTCCTCCAGCAAGACTTCGAGGGTCCAAAACGCCATCTGGGTGTCGTCGGATGGCAGCCCAGCGCTTTGGCCGCCGGCATAGCGGCTCGGCAGGTAGTCTGTTATTTGGCCATAACGCGCAGCGCGCACATCCGGGTTTTGGCCTTCGCTGGTGTTGCCAAGCGCGTCACCCACCGCCAGCCCCAGGAGCATACCTTCGATGCGCTCAAAGCTGAACCAGGCTGGCAGCGCCGGCGGCACATGCCATAGCAGGTCATGGCTGTCCAGCGCCACGGCATGTTGGGCAAATAGTTCTTTGAGCAGGGTGGAGTTGGCGTTATTCATAGGCATCTCGCTGTTTTCCGGGAATAGAACTTCACAAGTTGGATGCTGCGATGTTGATGGAGAAAAGCTGGCGGAAATTATAGATCACGTGATTTTCATGACCGTGCGGCGGTGGAGGTGGTTCAAGCCGGCAGGGGGCAAGTAAGACAAGCACGGACAAAGTTTAATGTAATCATCCCCTGATGGATGCAATTCTACCGACCTCTAGGCGACACGGACTGCTTCCCGCAAAACGGCCGAATGCAGGCGGGGTTTGAGCATTCGCGACGTTCCAATATCCACCCGGCAGCCCAGAATATCTTCGAGAAACAGCTGCAACTCGGCCAGCTTGAAAAGGCCTACTGGTCTGGAAAATTCGACCAGGAAATCCACGTTGCTGTCTGGGCCAGCCCGGTCGCGCGCGACGGAACCGAACAGAAACAAGGAAGCGACGCCAAACTGCTCGATCTGGACGCGGTGCTGTTGGACAATTCGCCTGACCTCTTCCCGTTTCATGTTTTCAGGATAGCATAAAATGGTGTTCCCAGATGCAGCAGTGTATTGGTGGCTTTGCGGTTTCATGATGACGGGCATGGACTTTTATTGAGTGTAAGATGTATATCCAATGTATGCGCCGATGGTTGCGTTGATGAGGGTCAGCACCAGGCCGATCAAACACATTACAATGCCGGCGATTGCCATTCCGCGGCGCGAAGAGTTTTTGCCAACGAACCCAAGCACCAGACCAGTCACTGACATAGGAAAGCCGCAGATCGGAACAAGCCAGGTAAGCAGGTTAAATATACCGAGAATCATTGAAGCGATGGCGAGGCTGTAATGGTCTTTTGAAACGCCGCGGGCAGGCATGGTCATCGTTGAAAGCGTATGAGACACATCTCGCCGGCAGTAGCGGCATATCAACGCTTCATCCATGATCGCTTCAGCGCAATACGGACATTTTTTCATCGTTCCACCCCGTTGATGTCAAATGTTTTGAATACGCACCTTAGGAGGGCAAATCCTTGCGGCAATACCTGCAGAAGATTGCCTCCCTTTTAATTTGTTCTGCGCAGTATGGACATTTTTTTGTTTCCTCGTTCATTTGAGGAAGCTGCTGTCCCTGGGCAGAGCCCTTTTTGGATGAATTTATCAACAAGACGATTACACCAATAACCAACATTGGCCCAACGCAGACCATTGCTATGATAAGAAGTTCTGGAACTCCAATTCGGAATGGCATATTAAATCCTCCCTGACATTATGAAGCACACGCTACGATCATGATTATATTCCACAGTGGCTGACAGATGCAGAAGCGCGCGAGTTTTGCCCACGCCTTTCTTAAAGTCCTGCCGGGCGAACCCCACCCCTCGAAAGCTCGGGCCAGGCCCCAACCCCTCCCCATAAAATCGGGGAGGGGCAAGAAACTTTCTGTCCTATCCAGCGTGAAGTGATGTGAGAAAGCGTGTTCACGTTGATCTGTCAGCTGACTTTAAGAAAGCCCGGGGGGGGTGCCGACATTCGTATCCAACATCCGGTACAGCAGGGTAAATTACTCACCTTTAGGAATCAGCGTACCTTTTGAATGAACGTGTCACTGTTCGTCATCTTTGATGCCTACCCGCTGGTGGATGACCACATTGGCCATGTCGCGCAGATTGGGAGGCAGGTTGGCGATGCGGATGCGGCGGCGGAAAGACTCAGGGCCCAGCTCACCGACCAGGCGGCCAAGCAGTTCGTCCATAAAGCTGCTGGTAGCGCTTTCCACGCCGTTGAAATCGAGGACAAGAGGTTGTTCAAGCGATGGCAGAAGAGCCAGGATCTTGAGGCGCACGGCCCGGCCCGAAATCCGGCTCGAAGCGTGCGGGCATTCATCCAGGATGCGCATGCCGCCGGCATCCAGGATCTTCTCGCCAGCGTAATCGAGGTAGGACCAATCGCTGCGCCCGATAAACGTCTCGGACAGGTCGACCGGGTTGCGCGTGTCGAGGCGGAAGAAGACGCCCGTGCCGGGCAAGACAGGGATCGACGTGAAGCCTTTTTCCTGGCCCTGGCTGACCCGGTAACTGACATTACCGGTCCACAGATAGAATTCACCCCGGTTAAGCGAGGCGATATCCAGCGAGCCAGCCAGCCCATTGCCCTGCCCCACCGCGCTATTGCGCGTGACGCCGCGGCGGACGGCCTGGCGGATGGCGTCGGCATGGGTGGGCAGGATATGCGATTCGCTGAGCGAATCTTTGATGCCCCTGCCCGCGTCGCAGATCGCGATGTCCAGGCGGTACTGGGACGGATAGAACTGGGCGCAAACAACGCCAGGAACCGGGCTTTGGGCATGAATCTGAATGTTGTCGATGATCTCGCACACGGCCCATTCCATCGCGGGCAGGAACAGGCGCGCAGCGGGGATGGTATGCAGAACCAAGTCACAGATGGCGTGGGTGGCATCCAGGACGGAGGGCTCGTCTTCGATCAACTGCAGCGGGATGAAACGGCCGGCCGGGTTGCGGCGCTTACCCCGTTCGGGATAGGCGAACCCGAGATGGTGGAACAGGTCGACCCGGGCGAGGTAGCTGAGTGAGCTGGCA
>Ga0172368_10008740_pt1 | contig 10261 bp, 10 predicted proteins | sample Lak11m_FD_114540 | JGI IMG/M metagenome (GOLD analysis project Ga0172368, IMG submission 114540) | Freshwater microbial communities from Kabuno Bay, South-Kivu, Congo - kab_022012_11m | ecosystem: Environmental > Aquatic > Freshwater > Lake | place: Democratic Republic of the Congo: South-Kivu...
CACCGACGACGAAGACGAGCGCAACCGCATCGCCGACGACGTGCGCCAAAAAGTGACCCGCACTTCGGATGTTGCGCTTCGTAACGTGCAAGTCGTTGACGCCCAGTGGGTGTTAAAAACGAGCAGCGGCAAAACCGCGCGCGCGGCGAATCGAGACAAGTATTTGAAAGAATTTGGTGAGGCATAGTTGGGCATTAAACCGAAATCTAAAATCGTCGTTGACGCTCGCTCGGCTTCACGCTAAAATTTGCCGAAGTTCCCGCCGCAGTTCAACTGCGGCGAGGTCAAGATGCGTTCTCATTTTGAAAACTACGAAAGAGGTCAATCAACTATGTCCCTTCAAGTTCGGCGAACTGTCGTGTGGGTGTTGTCTATCGTGCTGGGTGTTGCCGCCTCCGGCGGGATCATCTTTGGCTTGTTCCAGACCACCATCGAGAAATATCTGACGCTCAATGCCGTCCTGCTCGCGGCTGCATTCATCGCGCTGTTTTGGATCTGGCTCGATTACGTCTTCAGCACCGAGATGCTGCCGAAATAGAATCCCCTTTTGTTCCCGCCGCAGTTTAACTGCGGCGAGAACTTTTTAACGGCTCCACAACTTCACCCAACTAAATCGCACGCGCTGGTTCGCCGCCGAAGCCCGCGCCACGATCCCCACCTCCCCGCCCGTAATCGGTACGCGCATTAACACTTCGTCGTTGATGCGAAGGACGCCCTCGCCATTGGATACGTCTACACGCACACGATTCGATTCGCTGCCCAGCAAAATGTTAGGCCACTCTTGCTGAGGCATCCATGCCTTTCTGTTTTTTTCAAACACTTCCACGTAGCCGTTGCCGTTGATCATCACCGCCGTGTAATGATCCGCCTCGCGATAGTTGAATAGGATTCCGTAGAACGCGCCTATCTCGCCGTTGGCTTGTGACGCCGCCGTTTCGATGGTGAACTGCGATGCGGCTTCCACAGTGGTGACCGCGCCGCCGTAGTCGCCTTTCTGTTTCAAGTTAATCACCAAGCCGCCGCTCTCGAAAAAAAGTTCATCGCCAAACGTGCGCCACCGCGCCCGCGAATCCAATCGGTCTTCCCACTTCAACGATCCTATCGGTTTCGGATCGCCCGCGCCGAGCGCCACGCTGATCACTAACGTGATGATCGCAATGATGAGAACAACGAAGCCCCAGATTGCAGATCGCCATAACCATTTTGGAATTTGGTCATTGGAATTTGAGATTTTTATTTCCTTTGTTTCCATTTATTTCCTTTTTCTCTATGGTATCCTTGCGCCCATGCCTCGAACAAATGTAATCGTGCTTGCTTTGATTCTTACTGCCTGCGCCGCGCCGGCATCCATACCGACGTTGATGCCCGTGCCAACTGTGTTGCTTACCTCAGCGCCCGCGCCCGCGCCAACATCCGTGCCAACGGTGACGCCGACTCTTGCCCCGACCTTTGCGCCAACGGCAACCGCCACAATTGCCGTGCCGTTGATCATCACTCGCGATGCCAATGCTTTCAATCGTGAAGTGACCGTCCCGATTTTAATGTACCACTACATCGAACCCGTGCTGGCGAACAACAAAGATCGACTGCGCGCCGATCTCACCGTGACCCCCGAAAGATTTGAAACGCAATTAAAATTTTTAAAAGAACGCGGCTACACTTCGATTGACCTTTATCAATTCTACGGCGCGTTGGCGCGCGGCGACAAATTGCCCGCCAAGCCGGTAGTCATCACGTTTGACGACGGCTACGGCGACTTGCACGAATATGCCTTTCCGTTGATGCAAAAATACGGCTTCACCGGCACGATCTTTATGATCACCGATTTCACCGACGCCCAAAGACCCAACTACCTTATTTGGGCAAAAGCGTTAGAGATGGCGCGTGGCGGCTGGCGTTTAGAGTCGCACACCAAAACTCATCCATCGCTCGAAGGGCAGAGCGTCGAGTTTCAACGCGATCAACTTAAAGGTTCGATGGACGCCTTGAAAAAAAATTTAGGATACGCCCCGCGCTTCTTGGCGTATCCGTATGGCAAGTTTGATCAGAACTCGATCAAAGTTTTGCAAGAGGTTGGCTATTGGGGCGCGGTCACGACGAACATTGGCCGCCATCATAGTTATGGTTCTCTCTACACCGCGCCGCGTGTGCGCGTTAACGGTTACAATGAACTACCAGCGTTTGCCCAAGCCTTGGGCGAAAAAGCTCCTTGATAGTTTTTGCTAGCCCATCAAAGATAAGGTTTAGCGCGTTATGGCAACGACATCGCGACTCTCCAACTTCTACGACAAATCAATTCAAGATCGACTCGGCGCGGTTGCCGACTCTGCCGCGCTCGCTCCCGATTCACTTGCGGTATTTGATTCGGGACTCACCCTCGATCAAGCCGATCACATGATCGAAAACGTGATCGGCGTTTACAAACTTCCCTTCGGGGTTGCCGTCAACTTTCTGATCAACGGACGTGAGGTGCTAGTGCCGATGGTGATCGAAGAGCCGTCTGTGGTTGCCGGAGCCAGCTTCATGGCGAAGTTGGCGCGTGAAGGCGGCGGCTTCACTGCCCACACCACCGAGCCGCAGATGATCGGGCAGATGCAAATTCTCGATTGTGCCGATCTCGAATCATCTCGTTTAGCATTGCTCGAAAAGAAAAATTATATTCTCGATTTGGCGAATCAGAACGATCCGATCATCGTCAAGTTCGGCGGCGGCGCACGCGATCTTGAAGTGCGCCTTGTTGCCGACTCTCCTATTGGAGCTTTTCTCGTTGCCCACCTGATCTACGACACGCGCGATGCGATGGGCGCAAATGCCGTCAACACCGCCTGCGAGACTCTCGCCCCAACTATTGAACAGATCACCGGCGGGCGTGTGCATCTTCGCATCCTCTCCAACCTTGCCGACAAACGTTTGGCGCGCGCGCGATGTGTGATCCCGACCAAAGCCTTAGCCTTCGGCGATTACAAAGGTGTAGATGTATCTGACCGTATCATCGAAGCGTATGCCTTCGCCGCCGCCGACCCGTATCGCGCGGCGACTCACAACAAAGGGATCATGAATGGCGTGGATGCTGTTGTGATCGCGACGGCTAACGACTGGCGGGCGATTGAAGCAGGCGCGCACGCTTACGCCGCGCGAAGCGGGCGTTACACATCGTTGAGTCATTGGGGCAAAGATAAGAACGGTAATTTAATCGGCACGCTCGAGATGCCGATGGCGGTGGGCATTGTCGGCGGCGCGACTAAAGTGCATCCGACGGCGCAAGCGGCGTTAAAGATCATGGAAGTGAAGAATGCGCGCGAGCTCGCAGAAATTATTGTGAGCGTTGGCTTGGCACAAAATCTCGCCGCCTTGCGTGCGCTTGCCACCGAAGGCATCCAACGCGGACACATGACTCTGCACGCGCGGCAAGTTGCCATCTCGGCCGGCGCAACGGGTGACGAAGTGGAAAAAGTTGCCGGGCGGCTCGTAGCGGAGAAGAAGGTTAGAATTGACAGGGCGGAAGAGGTGTTGCAGGAAGTGAGAGGTTGATATGACTCACATGGAATTACCCAAAGACAAAATCGCCGAGTTTTGCAAGCGCAACCAGATTCGCAAATTGTCGTTGTTCGGCTCAGTTCTCAGTAAAGATTTTCGACCTGATAGCGATGTAGATGTGTTAGTGGAATTTGAAGCAGGCATTCGCGTAGGTCTGATTCGTATGGCGGGGATAGAGATTGAACTCTCAAAAATTCTGGGGCGTAAAGCTGATTTACGAACACCGGCAGATTTGAGCCGCTATTTTCGTGATGATGTTTTGAAGTCGGCGGAGATTCAATATGCGCAAGGATGATAAAACTTTTCTACACCATATGTTGGACTCTGCAAAGGAAACGGTGGATTTCGTTAAAGATCACAAACGTGAGGGTTTGGATACAGATCGAAAGCTGATGTTGGCGATCACAAAAGATATTGAGATTATTGGTGAAGCCGCAAGTAAAGTCTCCAATGAAACTCAAGAGAAATTATCGAATATACCTTGGTCAAGCATTATAGGCATGCGGAATCGACTCATTCATGCTTATTTTGACATAGATAAAGACCGTATATGGGACACAGTTCAAGATGATCTGCCAACTTTAATTACTGAACTAGAGAAAATCATTTCTGAAAATGGCTGATCCCGTCCTCTACGTAGACCAACTCTACAAATCTTATAGCTCCCTCATCGCCGTCAACAAAATTAGCTTTGAAGTGCAACGCGGCGAAATTTTTGGTTTGCTGGGGCCCAATGGCGCGGGCAAGACGACGACGATCCGCATGTTGATGGACATCATCGCGCCTGATTCTGGCACAGCGTTGGTGTTGGGGCATAAGCCGGGCGCGATGCGTCACCGTGTGGGTTACTTGCCCGAAGAGCGCGGCTTGTATCGCGGTCTCAAAGTGCGTGAGACGTTGGTGTACTTGGGTCAACTTAAAGGCATGAGCAAGAAGGACGCAGAGAGAAAGAGCGACGAATGGTTAACGCGAGTCGATCTCAAAGATTGGGGCAAGAACAAGATTCAAGAACTCTCGCGCGGCATGCAACAGAAGGCGCAACTCATCTCCAGCGTTCTACATGATCCCGATCTGATCATCCTCGACGAACCGTTTCAAGGACTCGACCCCATCAACGTGGAAGCGGTGAGATCGATCATTCGTGAATTGCGCGACGCCGGAAAAACGGTTGTGCTGTCAGCGCACGAGATGAGCCAAGTGGAAGTGTTATGCGAGCGTATTGCCCTCATCCATCGCGGGCAGATCGTGTTGTATGGGAATCTGAAAGAGATCAAAAAACAATTCGCGCCCAACGCCATTGAGATCGCGCCGCCGTTGAATCTGGAAGGGTGGGGCGAGGTGGCAAAGGCGGAGACGCTGGACGGCCGGCAAAAAGTTTATTTAACGGAGTCGGCGACCCCGCGCGATCTGTTGAAGAAGATTTTCGAGCGCGGCATGATGCTGGATCGCTTCGAGATGGCGACAGTTTCACTCGACGAGATTTTTGTCAAAGTGGTGAAGGGCGACTCTCATGAACAATAAAATGGTTTGGCTCGTCGCCTGGCACGAATACTCGACCAACGTGCGCCGCCCCGGATTTATTTTTGGCACGCTCATCTTTCCGGCATTGGGCTTGATCGGCTTGATTGTGGCGACGTTCTTCTCAGGGCAGGCGGTGAACATTTTGCGTAATCAATTTACGCCCGACACGAATCAAAAAGTTGGCGTGGTAGATGCCACTCATCTTTACGTGCCGATTGAAACGCGATTCGCGAATCGCTTTGTGGCATTTGATTCGGAAGACGCGGCGAAGAGCGCGTTAGCCGCCTCGCAGGTGGTGGCAGTGGTTATCATTCCCGCCGATTACGTGCAGACGGGCGCGGTGACGATCTATTCGCGCAACGCCAACTTTAGCACGGCGATTGTGGCGGACAGCGCGGCGATCAATCCCTTTTTGATCAACGGTCTGCTGAAGGCAAAAGTGGATGAGACCACGTTGACGCGAGTGAACCGCCCGATGAACGCCACGCGCCTGACGTTGGATGCAGACTCGAAAGAGCAGAAACCGGCGACGAATGACCCTCGTAATGCCTTCTCGTTCGTGGGCGGGATCATCATTTCGTATGCGGTTGCGCTGTTGTTGTTTGTCTCGATTTTCTCTTCGGCGAATTATTTGTTGCGGAGCATCAGCGAGGAGAAAGAGAATCGCGTGATCGAAGTGTTGATCTCGTCGGTCTCGCCGATGGAATTGTTGACGGGCAAAGTGCTGGGGCTGGGTGCGTTGGGGTTAACGCAAATGCTGGTATGGATCGCTTCAGCCGTGTTGTTGAGCGGCGGGCTGGCGGCGGTGGCCGTCGGTTTGGCAGTGGCGCTGAGCCCGACGACGTTTGTGTTAACGGCGATCTATTTTGTATTAGGCTATCTGCTTTACGCCATCATCATGGCAACGGCAGGCTCGTTGGGTACATCGGTGCGCGAGAGCCAGCAAATTGCCGGGCTGTTCTCATTCTTCGCCTCTATTCCGTGGATGATCAACGGTTTTCTTTTTACTAACCCTAATGTGCTGATCGCTCGGGTGTTAAGTTATTTTCCCTTGACGGCGCCTGTCATGATGATGCTGCGACTCGCGCTTGGGCAGCCGCCGATTGAAGACATCATCGGCAGCATTGTGGTAATGATCCTCACCGTGCCGATCTTTTTGTGGGGCGGCGCAAAAATTTTCCGCACCAGCTTGTTGATGTACGGCAAGCGGTTGTCGATCAAAGAGATTATTAGCGTGTTGCGTAATGTGTGATAGAGGATAAAACGATGAAGCATTTTGATCCCGACTTTTTTAATTTATATCTTCAACTCCCGCAAAGTGAACTTGAATGGGAGTTTGAATGGCTTGGTGCGCTTGCTCCTGATGAACCCGGTTATCTCATCAATCCGCGCCGATTACGTGGAAGTGACTTTTTGATGCGTTGGGCGCAAGGGCGTTGGTCAGAAGATGTGGTCATGCGATCTTTGAATAAAACCAAAGAGTTTGGTGTGATCCCTTATGGACCTTCAACGGTCGCGCCAGAAGATGCTACAGAACTTGAACACTTCTTTGAAAAGATGGATGTGATTGCTCAGGAGGGTAAACGCCCTGATTTATTGCTCTATAACAAGAATGATTATGAATGGGCGAAAACAGAGTTGACCAATCGCTTAGAGCATTTGGATAAGATCGCCGAGACGCCTTCTACACAGTTTCGTGATGTAATTAAAAAAGCGACTGTTGCCTTGGAAGTTGAAAATAGTTTGTGGGTGACTGAAAAGATGCCGGGTTTTGGTAAGCCTTTTTCTCGTTATATACGAGGAAAGAATAAAGGGCGGCTTAAACCGGCAGGCGTGATTCCAACGATCATTGTCAAGCAAGAGGATATTCCGCGTTTGCAACATTGGCAATCTGAATATGACATCCCAATCTATGTCGTTCATATCTTTTTTGATCGCGGATACTTCGTCAAGTTTGATGATGTGTTAGCCAAGATGGAATCGGGCGAGATTGCTTTGGAGACACAAAAGTTCACCAACCCTGATGGCACTGCATCGTCCCCGAAGCAAATTGTCAAAGTGCCATATATTTTGTGTAAGGAATTTGGCGGAGTTTCGGGTCCGACTCTTGTCCCTAAAACTTTTGTAGATAAAAACGGCAAGGTGATGACTTACGTTAATTTCTCTGGTGGAGAAGTTACCCTCTCGCCCTCCGTTTTTGAGGAGTGGGGTAGTGTCCGATCTTAAGTTGTTGATCAAGCAGTTTGATGATGCCGCGCAGATTTGCGCGCCTCACGTTAAATTTGATCAGGTATCTGTTAGTGCTTGGGCAAAGTTGCATGGTTGGCAGACGATAGACGCTGAAAGTCAATTATCACTGCTTCGTCAGGCCTTGCTTGATTCTGTTGTTCGTCAAGTTCAATCTACACATGCCAACAAATTCTTCTCCACGCCGCTTGAATCTCTAGGCGTGATTGCGCCTTTAACCCTTGTGAATGCCGCCAGAGAAGTTTCGCAATTAGAGCACTTAAAGAGTTTTAACTTTTGGGGCGAGCTGTATCAGGCACTTATCCCTCAAGCGAAGCGCCGCGAGATAGGGCAGTTTTGGACAAATGAGGTTATTGCGGATTGGATGGCGTCTTGGCTTTTGCAGTTCACTCCTACTTGTGTAGCTGATGTTGGATGTGGGGCGGGTAACTTCTTGCTTAAAATAAACCAACATTTGCGCGGCAACGATTCAATTCAACTACGTGGTTATGACATCAGCCCTCTTTTGCTTAATCTCACTTTGCTGACGTTGCAAGAGTTTCAAGGCAAAGCTAATTTGAGTTGCAAAAATTACCTTGATGAACCGCTTGATGCAAATGTAGACGCGGCGATTTGCAACCCGCCTTATACGCGGCATCATCAGATTCCCCCAGAAGTTAAAGATGACCTTCAAGCATTTTTCAAAAAGCAACTTGGCGTAGATGTTTCTCGCCAAGCGACGTTAGCGTTTTACTTTTCATTAAAGTTGATTGCTGAATTACCTGAAGGAGCGCATGCAGCGGTCATTACGCCCATGCAAGTTTTGGATGCGCGCTACGGAAATGCGATGAAGCGCGTGCTATGCAGCCACACGACTCTGAAGGCTTTGATTCACTTTGCGCCAGAGATGAGCGCATTTCACAAAGTGGATGTAGGCGCGACGATCATGCTACTTCAGAAAGGTTATCGAAAAGGAAATGATGTTAGTAATTTAACGCTAAAATCTTTGCCGACTACTAATGATCTGCTGGCGTGTCTCAACGCATCTCAAAGCGGCGAGTTTAAATTTGGATCGCTAGTAAAGCAGCCACAAGATAGTTTGCTAGAAGTTTCTAAATGGTTCAACATTTCCACGCCAAAGATTGCATATCCGTCACGAGACGATGATTTGATCGTCCCGCTCAAGAAGTTGGCGAAAGTTGTGCGGGGCATAGCCACTGGGGCAAACGAATTTTTTTCCTTGCCGGCCTCTTTGGTAGACCAATATAATCTTGAGTCTTATGTTGTGCGAACTTTACAACGCAACCGTGACATCCAAGACATTTTGTTAGACGAATCTCATTGGCAAGATATGGCGAAGCAAGGCAAACCGGTGTGGCTACTTTACCTCAATGGCGATGAAATTCGATCCCGAAGCTTGCTTCAAACGTATCTTGCGAAAGGGGAAGCTCAAGGCTACTCTAACCGGAGTCTCGTGCAAACACGGCGCAAGTGGTATGCAATGGAACATCGGGAAATCCCCGCGATCTTTTTTACGATTCTCACTCGTGGCAACCCGCGCTTTATCCTCAACAAAGCTGAAGTACGTCCGCTCAATATGTTCTCGCTCATTTACCCTAATCACTGGATTCTTGATGCAGGCTTAACCGAAATACTTTGGGTTTTACTAAACTGTAATTTTTCCACTTCACAACTTCATTCTGTAAGCCGCACGTATGGCGGTAAGACTCTTAAGGTTGAACCGCGTGAACTTGATAACCTACCCGTGATAAACCCATTGGTGCTGCCTGCAAGAACTAGGGAGCAAATTACAAACCTCATAAACGAGTTTTATTTACATCGCCAGTCATCTCTGCTGATTTCACAAGTTAATGTGTTGGTGGATGATCTATTGGCACGGGGCAATGCAAGCCACTCACCATCGGAGATGCCTGTGCAGATTAAATTGCTAGAAGGAAATGAAAATAAATATGCCACCTAATCAACCCATGAAACCTAATCGCCCGGTCGGCATTGTGGGCTACGGCGCGTACGTGCCACGTTACCGTTTGCCCGCCAGCGAAGTCTCGCGTGTGTGGACGGAAGGCACAAGCGGTCTGCCGATCAAAGAAAAAGCCGTGCCGGGACTCGACGAAGACGTGGCGACGATGAGCGTCGAAGCGGCGCGCAACGCGCTGATGCGCGCGCAGATCGATCCGCAAAAAATTCGCGCCGTATGGGTCGGCTCCGAATCACATCCTTACGCGGTGAAGCCGACATCCACCGTGGTCGCCGAATCCATTGGGGCAGTGCCAAATACCCAAGCCGCCGATTGGCAGTTCGCCTGTAAAGCTGGAACCGAAGCAATGCAGGCAGCGATGGGCTTTGTGGGATCGGGCATGGCGGATTACGCGATGTGTATCGGGATGGATACGGCTCAAGGGAGACCGGGCGATGCGTTGGAATACACGGCTGGCGCAGGGGGCGCCGCTTACCTCATTGGACCCGCCGATGAATCTTTAGCCATTGTTCAAGGCTCGTATTCCTTCGTCACCGACACACCGGACTTTTGGCGGAGGCAATACGAAAAATATCCTGAGCATGGTCAACGCTTCACCGGCGAGCCTGCGTATTTTAAACACGTGACTACTGCCGGGCAAACCATGATGGAGATGATGAACACCACTCCACAAAGCTACAAATACGTTGTTCTCCATCAACCCAATATCAAATTCCCGCAGCGCGCGGCGAAGATGTTGGGCTTCGACGACGAACAAGTGAAAACCGGTTTGCTGGTTGGCGTGATCGGCAATACGTATGCCGGTTCCTCGATGATCGGACTCACTGCCGTTTTGGATGAAGCAAAACCCGGAGATCGAATCTTGGAAGTGTCGTTTGGTTCGGGCGCGGGGTCGGATGCGTTTGACATTTTGGTGACCGATAAAATAAAAGACAAAGCCTCACTCGCGCCGATGACCAAAACCTACATCGCGCGCCG
>Ga0172368_10008741_pt1 | contig 10261 bp, 8 predicted proteins | sample Lak11m_FD_114540 | JGI IMG/M metagenome (GOLD analysis project Ga0172368, IMG submission 114540) | Freshwater microbial communities from Kabuno Bay, South-Kivu, Congo - kab_022012_11m | ecosystem: Environmental > Aquatic > Freshwater > Lake | place: Democratic Republic of the Congo: South-Kivu...
AGTACGGCGGCACCTGCAACCTGCGCTTCGACGACACGAACCCCACCACCGAGGACGACGAGTACGTACGCTCGATCCGCGAGGACGTGAAGTGGCTGGGCTTCTCGTGGGACAACGAGCTCTACGCGTCCGACTACTTCGACCGGATCTACCAGTGGGCGCTCCAGCTCATCCGGAAGGGCCTGGCCTACGTCGACCAGCGCACGGCCGAGGAGATCACGGCCACCCGCGGCAACTTCTACAAGAAAGGCGTCGAGGCCCCCACGCGCAACGCCTCGGTCGACGAGAACCTGGCGCTGTTCGAGCGCATGCGCGCGGGCGAGTTCGACGAGGGCACGTGCCTCTTGCGCGCCAAGATCGACATGGCGCACCCCAACATGAACCTGCGCGATCCGATCATGTACCGGATCCGCAAGGCGAAGCACCACCGCACCGGCGACAAGTGGGTGATCTACCCCATCTACGACTGGGCGCACGGCCAGAGCGACGCCCTCGAGGGCATCACGCACTCGATCTGCACGCTCGAGTTCGACGACCACCGCCTGCTGTACGACTGGTACCTGCAGGCGCTGGAGGTGCCGAACCCGCCGCACCAGTACGAGTTCGCGCGGCTGAACCTGACCTACACCGTGATGAGCAAGCGCAAGCTGCTCGAGCTCGTGAAGCAGGGCCGGGTCGAGGGTTGGGACGACCCGCGCATGCCCACCATCTGCGGCTATCGGCGCCGCGGCTACACGCCGGAGGCCATCCGCGCCTTCGCCGAGCGCATCGGCGTGGCCAAGAACGAGAGCACGGTCGACGTGGGACTGCTCGAGTGGGCCATCCGCGAGGACCTGAACGCCCGCGCGCCGCGCGTGATGGCGGTGCTGAACCCCTTGAAGGTGGTGCTCGAGAACTTCCCCGAGGGGCAGGTCGACTGGCTCGACGGCGACTACTTCCCCGACCAGCCCGAGCGCGGCGGCCGCAAGCTGCCCTTCACGCGCGAGCTGGTCGTCGAGCGCGACGACTTCCGCGAGGACGCCCCCAAGGGCTGGCACCGCCTGGCGCCCGGCGCCGAGGTGCGCCTGCGCTACGCGGCGCTGATCCGCTGCCGCGAGGTGGAGAAGGACGCCGCGGGCAACGTGACCCTGTTGCGCTGCACGTGGGACCCGAACAGCCGCGGCGGGCGGTCGCCCGACGGCCGCAAGGTGAAGGGCACGCTGCACTGGGTCTCGGCCGCGCACGCCGTGAAGGCCGAGGTGCGCCTGTACGACCGGCTGTTCACGCGCGAGAACCCGCTCGACGTGCCCGAGGGCCAGGACTACAAGGACTTCCTGAACCCCGAGAGCCTCACGATCCTGCCCGAGTGCCTGCTGGAGCCGAGCCTGGCCACCGCCAAGGCCGGTGATCGCGTGCAGTTCGAGCGCATGGGCTACTTCTTCGTCGATCCCAAGCTGTCGACGCCGGGGCACCCCGTGTTCAACCGCACGGTCACGCTGAAGGACACCTGGGCCAAGCTCGAGGACAAGCTGGCGCGCGAGCCCGCCAAGCCGGCCGCGCCCGTCGTCGACTCGTCCGCCGAAGCCTCGGCGAAGGCGGAGCCCGGCAGCACGCTGCACGCGGCCCGCAAGCCTCAGCCGGCCGAGATCGAGTTCGCGGACTTCGCCAAGGTCGACCTGCGGGTCGCGACGATCCGCGAAGCGGGGCTGGTCGAGGGCGCCGACAAGCTCTTGTGCCTGAAGGTCGACCTGGGCGAGGGGCGCCTGCGGCAGATCTTCGCGGGCATCCGTAAGAGCTACCAGGACCCGGCCCACCTGGTCGGCAAGCAGGTCATCGTGGTCGCCAACCTGAAGCCCCGCAAGATGCGCTTCGGCCTGTCGGAGGGCATGGTGCTGTCGGGCGTGGGCGGAACGGCCGAGGACGAGATCCTGTGCGTGCCCTCGTTCGAACGTCCGCTGCAACCGGGCGACACGGTCAGTTGACCCCCTGCGGGAGCCGGTTCCGTCAGACGCGCGAGCGACCGGCCTCGGCCAGGAAAACGATGTCGGGCGCCTCGAGCACGCCGCCCTGCTTCATGCGCTCCTTCAACTCCGGCGAGGACGCGAACTCGCGCGCGCTCGCCAGGTCTTCCCACTGCATGAGCACGCAGACCTCGGTGGGATCCTCGAGGTTGCGCAGCACGATGACGCCCTGCGAGCCGCCCTGGCGGCGCGTCTCGGCGTGATGGTCGAACACGACCTTCCAGGCGTCGAAGTTCTCGACCTTGTGGCGAACGAGTACGTTGATCAACGAACACCTCCCGGTCCCGTGGCGCTCGCGGAAGCGCTACGGCGCCTGGTGCAGGCCGACGCGGTTGCCCTCGCTGTCCTCGAAGACCGCGATGGCGCCGTACTGCCCGATGGACGTGCGCGCCTGCAGCACCTTGCCGCCGGCGGCCAGAGCACGGTTCAGGCTGCGATCGAGGTCCGGGGTCGTGAAGTAGATCAGCGCGCCCTCGGACGACGGCACGTAGCCGGGACCGGTCACGAGGCTGCCCGACGAGCCGGCGGCGTCCTCCCGGGAGGGGAACGTCGCCATCTTGCAGGGCCCCATCTCGTTCCACTGCAGCTTCACGTCGAAGGTCTTCTCGTAGAATGCCTGCGCGCGCGTGAGGTCGGCGCACGGGATCTCGAACCAGCACACCGCATGGGTCGGCTGAGCCATGGCGGCCTCCCTACGATTGGTTGTTAGCTCACCCTAACAATAAGGTCGCCCAGGCGGGCGGGATCAAGTCGGACGAAGTCTTACAGGAGAGGGGTCAGGCGCTCGCGACCTCGTCGAGGAGGACGAGCGCGGCGCGGTACTTCTCGAACCGGGCGCGATCGCGCTCGGTTGGCGCGGCGATCCGCGTCGCGTCGAGGTTGTCCTCGAGATCGGCGCGCTTCACTCGTCGGCCGACGGGGTGGGCGGCGGCGCGGCGCACGAAGTCGTCGTACGTCTCACCCCCGCGCCGGGTGACCGCCTCGAGGCCTGCCAGCACCGCCGAGGAGAAGCCTTCAGCCTCCAGGGCCTCGAAGGTCCAGAGCGTGTCCTCGACGACGTCGTGCAGCACCGCCACGACGCGTTCGTCGGCTCCCTCCAGCCGCAGCATGACCCGCAGCGGGTGCAGGATGTAGGGCTGGCCAGCCTTGTCGACCTGCCCCGCGTGCGCCCGGGCGGCAAGGGCGATGGCGTGCTCGAGCGGGCTCATCTGGCCTCCTTGCGGACGGACGCCTGCCAGCCGGGCTCCACCACCAGCAGCAGCCGGCCGTCGGGCAGGCGCTAGCGAATCGGAGGGGGCTCGATGGGGGGCTTGGCGCCCCGGCGCTGGATGTGCGTGGGGCGACCGCCCCTGGCCGGACCGGCCGGCATCTCGCGAGCGCCGGGAGCGCGGAGCGTGGTGCCGGGCACGGGCGAGGGCGCGGCGGCGGCAGGGGCGACCTCGACCACGGCCGCGCGAGCTTCGCGCACCACCACCTGCTCGAGCGCGCGCGTGGACCAAGCCGTGAGGCGCGCGGGGAACACGCCCGCCCACAGGATGGCGAGCGCCAGCAGGGCCAGCGCGGCGTGGGCGGGCGCCCAGGGCTTGGCGGTGGCCGACTGCGGCCCCTCGTCGTGCATGTAGAGGTGCACGATCGGGCGCAGATAGTAGTACACGCTGACCAGGCTCGCGAGCACCGCGACCAGCACGAGCGGCAGGAAGAGCGCCGTGTCGGCCTTCAGGGCGTCGCGGAACACCGAGAACTTGGCGAAGAAGCCGGCCGCGGGCGGGATGCCGGCCAGGGACAGGAGCGACAGCGAGAGCGCGGCGCCCAGCACCGGGTGACGCCGCGCGATGCCGTTCAGGCGCTCGACGTCGGCCTCGGCGCCGTGCTCGTCGTCGAGCAGCGAGAGCACGCCGAAGGCCACCAGGTTCGCGAGCACGTAGGCCGCCAGGTACCAGCCCACGGCCGCCGAGACGGACTTGAGCCCGCCCTGGCCGGCCGTGACGGTGAGCACGCCGATGAGCACGTAGCCGGCGTGCGCGATGCTGGAGTACCCGAGCATGCGCTTCACGTTGGTCTGCACGACGGCCGTGACGTTGCCCACGATCATGGTGAGCATGGCCAAGCCGTAGAGCAGGGCCATCCAGTTGCCCTTGGAGGCGTAGAAGGCGTCGGCCTGGAACACGTGCAGGAAGACGCGCACCAGGATGGCGAAGCCCGCCACCTTGACGCCCGAGGCCATGAAGCCGGTGATGGGCGTGGGCGCGCCCTGGTAGGCGTCGGGCGTCCAGAAGTGGAAGGGCACCAGCGCCACCTTGAAGCCCATGGACACCACGAGCAGCGTCGTGACCAGCCGCGCCGAGGCCCCCCCGGCGCTGGCGGGGTGCTCGCGGAAGAAGGTCGCGATGCCCGCGAGCCCGGTGGTGCCGGTGATCCCGTAGAGGAACGCGATGGCGAGCAGCAGGACGGCCGCGGCGACGCTCCCGAGCAGGAAGTACTTGATGGCGGCCTCGACGCCCTGGTAGCTGCGCGAGCGCTCGTAGGCCACCAGCACGTAGACGCTGAGGCTCATCACCTCGAGGCCCACGAACAGGGCGACCAGGTCGCGCGCCGCGCCCATGGCCAGCATGCCGACCACGGCGAAGGCCAGCAGCGCGTGGAACTCGCCGCGCGCGAGGTTCCTGGCCTTCAGGTAGGGCACGGCCACCAGCGACGTGGCGGCCGCCGAGACCAGCACCAGGCCCTGGATCATCAGGGTGAAGCGATCGAGGACCAGCATGTGCTGCAGCCAGGGCATCCCCAGCCGGAGCTCGCCGCCGTGCTTCCACATCCAGGCCACGGCGAGGCCCGCGAGCCCATAGCCGAACGCGCCCACCAGGCCCAGGTACCCGCGCTCGTCGCCGGTACGGAACACCTCGAGGGCCAGGAAGAGCAGGCCCAGGAAGGCAGCGATGAGGAGCGGCGAGAGGAGCAGGAGGTCGTGTCCCATGTCAGTGCTCCTCCGCAATCATGGGCTTGCCCGCCGGCTTGTCCGCCGTAGCCTCGGCGGAGGCGGGCGCGTTGCGCACGGCCGTCACCCTGGGCCGGTACGTGGCCAGGTAGGCCTCGACGGCGGCCTGGCTCTTGCCGAGGAAGAGGTTCGGCACGAGGCCGATGACGAAGATGGCCACGAGCAGCGGCAGCATGACCAGCCCCTCGCGCAGCGTCGTATCGGTCAGCTTGTGGTTCTCGGGGTTCGTGATGGGCCCGAAGAAGACCTTGCGGACCAGCGTCAGCATGTAGACGGCGCCGAGCACGACGCCCGTGGCCGACAGCACGGCCAGCACCAGGAGGGTCGGCTTGTAGAAGCCGCCGGCCGAGGCCCTCAGGCCCTCCTGGAACGTGCCGGCCAGGATCAGGAGCTCGCCCACGAAGCCGTTGGTGGTCGGCAACCCGATGGACGACAGCGTGACGATCACGAAGAGCGTGGCGTAGACCGGCACCTTGCGCGCGATGCCGCCGTAGTCGGCGATGAGGCGCGTGTGGCGGCGCTCGTAGATCATGCCGACGAGCAGGAAGAGCGCGCCCGTGGAGATGCCGTGGTTCACCATCTGCAGGATGGCGCCCTGCACGGACTCGGTCGTGAGCGCGAACAGGCCCAGCATGACGAAACCCAGGTGCGACACCGACGAGTAGGCCACCAGCTTCTTGATGTCGGTCTGGGCGAAGGCCATGAGCGCGCCGTAGATGATGCCGATGACCGCCAGCACCATGAGCGGCACCGAGCAGAGGCCGGCGGCCTCGGGGAACAGCGGGATCGCGAAGCGCAGGAAGCCGTAGGTGCCGAGCTTCAGGAGCACGCCCGCCAGGATGACCGAGCCGGGGGTGGGCGCCTCGACGTGGGCGTCGGGCAACCAGGTGTGGAACGGGAAGACCGGCACCTTGATGGCGAACGCCAGCCCGAAGGCCAGGAACAGGAAGAGCTGCTCCTTCGTGGACAGCGCGAGCTTCAGCGCCTCGGCGAAGCCGAAGCTGGAGGAGCCGCCCTTGACGTACAGGTACAGGATGGCGACCAGCATGAGCAGCGAGCCGACCATGGTGTACAGGAAGAACTTCACGGCGGCGTAGATGCGCCGCTGCCCGCCCCACACGCCGATGATCAGGTACATGGGGATGAGCATGAACTCCCAGAACACGTAGAACAGGAACAGGTCGAGGGCCACGAAGGCGCCCAGCATGCCGGTCTCGAGCATCAGCATCGAGATCAGGAACTCCTTCTCGCTCTTCAGGATGGAGTTCCAGGCGCCGAGCAGCACCAGGGGCGTCAGGAAGGTCGTGAGCAGGAACAGGAGGATGGCGACGCCGTCGAGCCCCACGTGGTAGGTGATGCCGCCGAGCGCCCAGGCGGCGCGCTCGACGAACTGGAAGCCGGGGTTGGCGGCGTCGAAGCGCGCCCAGACCACGAGCGACGTGGCCAGGGGCACGAGCGACACGAGGAAGGCCGCGCCCTTCAGGAGCGCCTTCTCGCCCTTGGGCAGCAGCACCAGGAGCAGCGCACCCGCGAGGGGCGCGAACACGGTCAGGCTGAGGAGGTGGTGTCCGGGCATCATCGTCGCCTCCCCTATCCGAAGACCAGGGCGCCGAGGACCACCAGGCCCACCAGGATGCCCGCCAGGTACTGCTGCGTCTGGCCCGTCTGCAGGAAGCGCAGGGTGCGGCCGAGGCCCACCACCACGGCGCCGGCGCCGTTGACGCCCAGGAGATCGATGACGATCACGTCGACCACGCGGTGCAGGAAGCCCGCCAGCGCCATGAACGGCCGGATGACGACCGCGAAGTACAGCTCGTCGACGCGCCACTTGTCGACCAGCAGCGCGTAGAGGCCCTTCAGGTCGGCGGCCAGGCGCGCGGGCAGGTCCTGGTTGCCCCCCACGTAGAAGCTGCGGGCGATCAGGATGCCCAGCAGCGCCACCAGCACCGACACGCCCATCAGGCCGTGCTCGACGGCGTGGTCGGTGGAGACCACCACGACCTTCTCGGCGGCCTCGAAGACGGGCGCCAGCCAGGGGTGCAGCACGGAGAGCTCGCCGGGCAGGCCCAGGAAGCCGCCCACCGTGGCCAGGAAGGCCAGCACCATCAGCGGGATGGTCATGCTGAAGGGCGACTCGTGCGGGTGCACGGTCTCGGGCACGCGCGATTCGCCCTTGAACGTGAGGAAGTACAGCCGGAACATGTAGAACGCCGTCATGAGCGCGCCGCCGAGGCCCAGGGCGAAGTACAGCTTGCCGAGCCAGGGGGCGAACAACCCCGTGTTGCCGAAGGCCATGAACAGGATCTCGTCCTTCGAGAAGAAGCCCGAGAAGATCGGGATGCCCGCGATGGCCAGGCACGAGACGAGGAAGGTGGCGTGCGTGATGGGCAGCCTCGAAGCGAGTCCGCCCATCTTGCGGATGTCCTGCTCGCCGCTCATGGCGTGGATGACCGAGCCGGCGCCGAGGAAGAGGCAGGCCTTGAAGAAGGCGTGCGTCATCAGGTGGAACACGCCCGCGCCGAAGGCCCCCACGCCGACGCCGAGAAACATGTAGCCGAGCTGCGAGACCGTGGAGTAGGCCAGCACCTTCTTGATGTCGTTCTGCACCAGGCCGATGGAGGCCGCGAACAGCGCCGTGAGCGCTCCGATGCCCGCGATGACGGCCATGGTGACGGGCGCGGCCACGAACAGGAAGTTCAGGCGCGCGATCATGTACACGCCGGCCGTGACCATGGTGGCCGCGTGGATGAGGGCCGAGACCGGAGTGGGGCCGGCCATGGCGTCGGGGAGCCACACGTACAGCGGGATCTGCGCCGACTTGCCGGTGGCGCCCACGAACAGCGTCAGGGTGATGACGGTGATCCAGACGCCGTGCAGGGGATCGAGCCCGCCGTCCCTGGCCCACGCCTCGAGGAAGGGGAAGCCGAGCTTGCCGCCCGTGAAGTAGAGCAGCAGGAACAGGCCGATGATGAAGCCGAAGTCGCCGATGCGGTTGACGAGGAAGGCCTTCTTGCCCGCGATGGCCTTGTCCATGTCCTCGAACCAGAAGCCGATCAGCAGGTACGAGCAGAGGCCGACGCCCTCCCAGCCGACGAAGAGCAGCGGCAGGCTCTCGCCGAGGATGAGCAGCAGCATGGCGAACACGAACAGGTTCAGGTAGGCGAAGTAGCGCGCCGGCGAGCGATCGTGCGCCATGTAGCCGATGGAGTACAGGTGGATGAACGCCGACACGCCGGTGACGATGAGCAGCATGACCGACGACAGCGGGTCGAGCAGGAAGGCCACGTCGACGGACAGGTTGGGCGACGCGATCCAGGACCAGGCCGTGAAGACCAGGCGCGGCGTGCCCTCGGCGCCCGCGTGGGCCAGGCCGTAGACGCCGAGCACCGCCAGGATCGACAGGGCGAACGAGGTGAAGATGGTGGCCGTACCGAGCAGCCCCACCGCGCGGCGGGACAGGCGTGCGCCGAACAGGCCGTTGACCACCGCCCCGAACAGGGGCAGCAGCACGATGAACGGCAGCAGGCGGGTGGCCAGGGCGGGTGTGATCATGGGCGCCTCCCCGTCCTAGTGCTTCATCTGGGCCGCTTCGTCGACCAGGACGGAGCGGCGGTGGCGGAAGAAGGCGATGACCAGCGCGAGCCCGACGGCGGCCTCGCCCGCGGCGACCGCCATGACCAGGAAGGCCACGACCTGGCCCTCGGCGTCGCCGTGCCAGCGCGAGAACGTGACCAGCGCCAGGTTGGCCGCGTTCAGCATGAGCTCGATCGACATGAGCTGGATCAGCAGGTTGCGGCGCGTGGCCACGCCGACCAGGCCGATGGCGAACAGCGCCAGCACCACGGCCAGCCAGGCTTCGATGGGTACGATCATGGGCGGCTCCTCTAGTACTCTTTTTTCGCGAGGACCACCGCGCCCACGATGGCCACCAACAGGAAGATGGACAAGAGCTCGAAGGGCACCAGGTAGTCGGTGAAGAGCGGCCGCGCGACCGCCGACACCCAGCCGAAGCCCTCGTCGACCGTGGCCGCCTGCCCGAGCGGCGGGTCGTTCCACAGCCGCAGCGCCACCAGCCCGCCGAACGCCAGCGCCGCCACCGAGGCCAGCACCTTGGCGAAGGTGACCTTCGGGTGCCCGAGCTCGGCGGGGCCCAGGTTCAGGAGCATGATCACGAACAGGAACAGCGTGACCACGGCACCCACGTAGACCAGCACCTGCAGGACGGCCAGCAGGTGCGCCGCCAGGAGCAGGTACAGCCCGGCCACGCCCGTGAGCGATGCCATGAGCGCCACCGCCGCGTGCAGCGGGTTCCGCGCCATGGGCGGCAGGATCACGAGGATCGCGGCCCCCACGGAGAGCGCGGCGAAGAGGACGAACAGGGTCCATTCGACCATGATGGTCTCCCCCGACCTATTCGACGTTGTGGTCGAAGGGACAGCCGCCCTTCTCGACGTGCGCCTCGAGCTCGGCGCGGAACTTCTTGACGATGGCCCGCACGGGCATGGCGCACGCGTCGCCCAGGGCGCAGATGGTGTTGCCCTCGATGTTGCCGCAGATCTTGAGGATCAGGTCGATATCCTCGAGGCGCGCCGAGCCCTCCTCGAAGCGGCCGAGCACCTTCGAGACCCACGAGCAGCCCTCGCGGCACGGCGTACACTGGCCGCAGGACTCGTGCGCGTAGAAGCGCGCCATGCGTCCGGCCAGGCGCACCATGCACACGCCCTCGCCGATGACCGTGACGCAGCCGGTGCCGAGCATGCTGCCGGCCTTCTGCATGGCGTCGAAGCCGAGGGGCACGTCGATCTCGTGCGGCAGCAGCACGGGGGTGGAGGAACCGCCCGGGATGACGCCCTTGAGCGCGCGCCCGTCGGGCAGGCCGCCGCCCACCTCGTAGATGAACTGCTTCAGGTTGAAGCCCATGGGCAGCTCGTACAGCCCGGGCTTCTGCACGTGGCCCGACAGGCCGAAGACCTTCACGCCGCCGTCGCGCTCGAGGCCGAGGGCGGCCCACGCCTCGCCGCCCATCTCGACGATGACCGGGACGGCCGAGATAGTCTCGACGTTGTTGATGACGGTGGGGCACCCGAAGGCGCCGACCACGGCCGGGAACGGGGGCTTCAGGCGCGGCTTGCCCGGCTTGCCCTCGAGGGACTCGAGCAGCGCGGTCTCCTCGCCGCATACGTAGGCGCCGGCGCCGCGGTGCACGTGGATCTCGCACGAGAAGGCCGAGCCCGCCACGTGGGGCCCGACCAGGTGGGCCTTGCGCGCG
>Ga0172368_10008742_pt1 | contig 10261 bp, 14 predicted proteins | sample Lak11m_FD_114540 | JGI IMG/M metagenome (GOLD analysis project Ga0172368, IMG submission 114540) | Freshwater microbial communities from Kabuno Bay, South-Kivu, Congo - kab_022012_11m | ecosystem: Environmental > Aquatic > Freshwater > Lake | place: Democratic Republic of the Congo: South-Kivu...
ATATTGCGGTACCTCCAGTAGTCAACGCAATTATAACTAATATTAACCAATCAAATCCGCTAACATTATTTACTGTAGAAATCCCTCCAAAAAACATCAACACAAGCATCATCATCAAGGTAGTAATACCAAATCTTAGATAAGTACCAATTCTATAATTAACCTTGTTAATGGCATATTTAGACAAAGCGGTGCTCGAACCAAACGCAGCCGCCGCAATCAAAGAAAACAAAGAAGCAAGAAATACCTTGTCTCCCACATTAAAATTAGGAATACTAAATCCAAATGTAACAAAATAACTACCAATTAAAGCAACTATTGCCCAAAGATAAAACTCCATCTTCGGTCTTTCCCTAAGTAAAACAACGGCGACAAGTACTGCAAATATGGGCTGTAATTTCTGTAAGAAAGCAACTACACTAAGATTAACATAACCAACAAAAAACAGTGCCTTAGTTATAGCCATTGTACCTATAACTCCTCCAAATAACGCAACACAGCAGAATACAATCCAATCTTTATAATTAAGTTTCTTTAACTCTTTACTCTCAATAATAAATGGAATAGCCATAAAAACAAATGCAACTGCATGCATCAAAAACACTGCCAATGGCACTCCGAGATGATAAAGTTTAGGTGTAAGAAATATTCCATCTACCGCCCATAGAAAAGCAGCAAACATAACTGCGATAGCCCCCATACCAAAATGTCTATTCATGCTCAATAGTTACAACATCTCCATCATTTAAATTTAATGCTTTTCTTAATTTAACCTCAGAAACGAGCTCAATCACGTCACTGTTATGCTGAGTTCTCTCCGGAATAATCAGCACACAACTAACATTATTGATATGAACTCTAAAACCAATTAATTTTCCAAAACTTCTTCCATTTGCACTAAAACCTTCAATCAAAATACTCTTCCCCGTTTTAATAAATTGTTTTATCTCATTCATATCTGCTCTTACGTTCAATGTTCCAGGAAAAGGAGTAAAACCGAAGAGTTTTTCAAATTGTTTAATATATCCTTCTTGAGACATGTAAAATTCTCCTTCTCCAATTCCAGAAAATACTTTTCCTTTCAATTTAATCATAAAATTCAAAGCTAAGAAACCCTTAAATACTCTTTGAAAGTAAAAAATTGATGAGATATAAATATTTACCTGCGATAGCCGGTGTTACTTTACTAACTGCTTTAGCTTTATCAGTAGTAATCCCTAGAAGCTCTTCCGAAGTAACGTACTCTCAAGAAGCAATAAGAGCATTTTCAGAGCTTCCTTCAAAAGATACAAATTTAACTAAGAGGTTAACCATTAACGACTTAATGAAACATAGCACAAATAATATTGGCTATCCCACTAAAACAATTTCCTACTAAATCCAACCCTTCTTCTTTATCCCGGCATTCTTAATTTCAAACTCTAATTCCTTTTCAGGCATACTCCTATGTTTTCTCAATATTGCTTTCCTGTTTCCCCTATCATTAACCAATTCAATTAAACATTTAGCCCAATATCTTATTATATCTCCCCCAACCATTCTATTCTCATTTTCCCATCTATAAACTTGATTAGTCAGGATAATCGGAATTTCCCTCTTCCTCGCAATTTCAGCTAACGTTCTCATCTGCCTTACTAATTCATCATTAACCTTTTGCATCTCTCTCCTATCCTTTTCCTCCAAACTCTTTTCATCATTGTCTCTCGCAGAAGCAAAATCCAACCTATAAAGCATAGTCATCCCATCAACAACAATCAAAGATATTTCTTGCTTGAGATATTTTAACAATTCTTCGAACGCTTTCTTCTGCTCATTAAAATTAACAGGTTTAAGTAAAAATATATTATCCAGAACCTTCTTGTAATCCTCTGCTTCGTTTCCATTCTGTGCCGTCTCACATAATTGTTTAACTCTTTCAACACTAAAACCTCCCTCCGTGTCCATATATATTACTTTATTACCCTTCTTTGCTTGACTAACAGCAGCAAGTAAACAAAAATTAGTCTTTCCAGTTCCCGGAGCCCCATATACAACAGTTATAATGTCTTTCTCATAACCTCCAAACAACCATTTATTCAAATCGTAGCTTCCAGCACTTATCTTTGCCATTTTAATAACATCAAATTAACCTATAAAAATATAGTCGTTATCTCCTACAATAATTTAATCTTCCCACTCAAGCCTTCCATCAGGATATCTCACTAATCTAAGATTATAAGTTACAGTTGGTAAAACGGCTACTTTTCCATCCCCCTTACTTGTTTTGCCAGAAGTACTTACCTGCCTCGTTGAACAAATACTCGCATGAGCTTCATTAGCAATTATATCCAATAACTCACTAGCACCATTCATAATATGATTAAATCAAATAACTATAAAAATATGATCATAATAAAATCAAACAAAAAGAAAAAGTCAAAATAAAATAAAAATTACTTTCTCTTTCCTTTCTTAATTGGCTTGCTGCATTCATCACAATCACCACAACAGCAACTGCATCTCTTGCACATAAAAGCATGTACAATTAGCACGGCAGCTAATATTGTAATTATGACTTGTGAATTCCAATTCCAATAGTTAAAAATTAATATAAGAACCGCAAGAATAATTTCACACCATTCAGTTTTCATTTTTTACCTCCTTTTGATTATAAGTCTATTTCTTCTTTATTCCACCAACAATCTTGTCCAAATCTTTCTTTATAGCGTCAACCGCTTCAGAAACTGCCTTCTTAACCCCTTTATCTTTAGATTCTATTCTCATTACAGATGGCTTAAATGGATGTTCTCTTCTCCAAGCAGCAAAGTCAACACCCTGCTCATTTAGATAAACTCTAAGAATTTCAGCAATAGTAAGATTATCCAGCTTAAATTCAACTTCGTGCTTGTCTTCTTTAATAACTTCAACATTCATACAAACAAACAAAAAACGTGATTTATAAACCTTTGTGTAAGCAAATCCTAATAAAGACCTAATCTAGTATATCTATCTCATTACCACTAACATCATTGGATTTTCCAGGTTCCCCCCTTGGAGATTCCTTCTTACCTTCTAAAAGTCCCCTAGCAGACTCTTGATAGTTAATACTTCCCTTTCTAAGACTTATACCATAAAACTTCTCTAATTTATTGACAAGAACATAATTCCCAAATGGAATAACTCCGTTTTCCATGAGCTTTATAGAATTCTCGCTCTCCCCCAATGCATTAGCAAGCTGTTTCCTAGTCATGTTCCTCGCCTTTCTCTTTTCAATTAACATCCAATGAAAATTACTTACCATATCTTTGGCCACATCATTTTCCTTAAATCTCAAAGGCTTCCTAAAGTCGTCAAATAAAGGTCTCCCTTCCTCATCTTTATTCTTTTTGACGGGAGTAGCAATTACAGATTCATGTTTTCTAAGAATAAACAAACCCTCCCTCTTCGCATACCCCTCTGTAACTCTTACTATTCTGCCACTTTCGATAGCATCAACGAAGGAATCATCATATCCCATAGAAAAAGCTCGTTTTTATCCTTTTTATTGTTTATTGCTGTCAAGAACCCTATATTTGAGAAGAGGGTTTTTCAAAAACAATCTTTTCGAGTTGAACCAAATTACTAATCTCAACGCCTTGATTGTCATTTATTAAAACAACTGGAGCATAACTAATATTATACTTTATTAAAAGAGAGTCAATTAAAGTCGAATTTAGATTGGAATCAAAAGAATACACCATAACCTCATCAGGATGTCTCTGTTTGAAAACCCCCAAGATATATCCCATATTATCACTCTCATCTTGCTTTTCCTCGCTATTTGAATAAAAGAACAATAAAGTAGTAAAATTCTTTCCACAAAAGTCATTAAGTTTCTTAATCAAGGCATAATGTCTCATCTCTATTTCACTATACAAAACTTTTTGTTCAACAACCCTTGAATCTAACTTTCCAAAACTCTTTTCAAGAATATTCAATTTAGCACCAACCTCATCTAGTTTCTTCGAAGAATCAAGCAAGTATGTATGCTCACAAGAAGATGATTCAATATAAACATTCAAATCAGAAAGAGCAACACTCATAGCACTATTTTCTGAAGAGATACCTGAATAATTAAGATAAGAAGTAAAGTTAGCAACTGAAAATATCATTACAAACAAAAATGTAGTAATAATAAAAGTAACTATAAACGGCAATGCTTGCATCTCCCTATGTTCCATTATTCCTTCCTCCATATAACTTTTCTATTAAATATTACATAAAACAAGGAAACCATCCACCAAAAAGTATACAATACCGAATAAAACAATAAAAACAAAAAGAAATTAATTATAGAATTCTTCTTATATTTCATATTCCTCTTTGAAAACCATACATAAAACGTAAGAACCCCCAAAAACACAAGTGAAAGAACCAAAACTGGCTGGCTAAAGAAATTATAAAAGAAATTACTAAATACGAAAGAATTAAACTCAATTGGATTATTGAAAGTGAAATTTATAGAACTCAAAGAGATAATCTGTTTTTTAACATTGATAAGACTTTTAACGAAAGAATAAACTGTAAAGCTTATTGTTGTTAGTATAGATATAACTGCTACTGGAAGAACAACCGAACCGAGGTATCCGTTTTTGAAACCAAACAACCCTCTATAACTCCAAAGATTATTGAATAATCCGGTATACCATCTTCTTCTCTGAACAAGAAGGGCCCTAAAGCTTTTTGGGGCAATGGTATAAACCGAAGCATTTGGAGCATTTTCAATTATAAAATTTTTACTCTGAATTCTCAATGCAATCTCAAGATCTTCAGTAATATTATCTTCTTGATAGCCACCATATTTAACAAAGAATTCTCTTCTATAAGCTGAAAAAGCTCCAGGAGTAATATGAACTGCATTCATTGCAGCAAAGGCATTTCTAAGAAAAACACCCATATGATATTCAACTTGTTGTATTCTTTGCCAGAACCCTCTCGCATCATGAAGTGCCATTGATGGTGTAACTGACATTACTTTCTCGTTATAAAAGAGAGCAATCATTTTTTTTAATGCCTCTTTTTCAACAAAAGTATCGGCATCCATAGTTACAATAATTTCACTCTTCGACTTTCCAATCCCAAAATTTAGAGCAGAACCCTTCCCGCCATTCTTTTTAGTAAAAACTCGAATAGTATGAGATTTAACTCTCTCAAAGGGTTTTGCAAGTTTGTAAGTTTTATCTCTGCTACCATCATCTACAACAATAATCTCCATTTTATTAGCGGGATAATCTAAAGAGAGAGCAGATTCAATCGTTTTTTCTATACTCTTTTCTTCATTATAAGCGGGAATAATAATACTTACAGTTTTTATCCCTCCAGATTTGGGCTTTCCTTTTCTTGTATGAAGGAAAAGATTAACTGCATAAAAAATGGTAGCAAATAAACCTATATAAGCAGATAAATAAACTAAAAGATTATAGCTGTCCATCTTTACTCTCCCCTTCTTGCTCAGCATTATCTAAACCCTGTCCAGAGAGATGGAAATAATCATGAAAATCATCACTTAAAGATAAATCAGCAGTATGCCCTATTCTTTTCTTTACAATCAACCCCATTTCAACAAACTTCTTTACATGATCATACGCCTTGTTTCCCCTTATCTTCACTATAACTGATTGTTTTATCGGTTGTTTGTATGCAATAATTGCCAAAGTTTCCTGCTCCGCCTTAGAAAATTCGCTGCTACCTGTCGCAAGCTTATTAACCATCCAAGTATACTCTGCGGAAACATCCATTTTCCAAAGATTATCTTTATTCAAGACGTCTATTCCCGAATCCTTATACTCATCACTCAAATCTTCAAGTATTTTTTTAAGTAGAATGGGATTAACCTCAGTCAGTGCTACAAGTTCCTGCAAACTCATAAACCTTCCTGAAACAAAAAGCGCAGCTTCAATCTTTCTCCTGCTCTCGTTCTCAAGCGCATCATCTATTTCCTCAATACTTTCTTTTGATATGTCCATTTTTATTCTCCTAAAATGGATATTTGAAAACGTTCAGTTTTCATTATGTCCATATTACTTCAAGTATTAGCAAGAAAAAAGACTTTTAAAACTATACTATTCCACAACGCAATTATTTAAACAATGCAATCAAACTTCCCTCAATTATAGCAGCAATCAAAAGCAAAGGTATGATAATAAACACAAACACATTTAATCCTTCAAAAAATCCCTTTCTAAAATCCTTCATTTTATGTTTAGAAAATATAAACATCCCAAATCTAAATCCAATTCCTAACGCAATAAATATTGCTGGAAGCTCAAATATCCCATGGGGAAGCAATTTTAAAGTCTGCATAAAGCCCATACTGCTAACTGCTTTTTCCATAACATATCCAATCATAACTCCATTAGCCAAAGCAGTAAATATAGAGAATATACCTAAAATAACCCCATATAGAAACCCAAAAAAAGCACTCTGAAGATTATTCCAGAATATAAAACCAATTAACCCTATTCCACTAAGCCCCTCAGTTCGCTCAATTATTTTCTTTATTATCTCATCTAACATTCCGAGCTTAGAAGCATTGAAATATCCAAACAACCCAGCAATAACGAATATAATAACCATAGAATAAATATAATTTCTCGAACCATAAATGTAATTCAATGCCCTCTTAAAATTATTCCCGATATTCATCTGAAATGTCTCTGTAGAACCATAACTTTCTTTTTATATTTTGTCCTTAAGTAATAACCATAAGCCAATCCACATATAAATCCTCCAAGATGAGCAGTATTTCCTATAGGTAAATTAGTTACATATGCAAAAACCCATGTCAAAACGAGTACTAAAGGAATCATTACATAAGCTGGAAGAGAAAAGAAAGGAAGAAACATTATGCCAAATCTAACTCTTGGTAATAAAATAACAAACAAACCAGCTATAGCAAATATAGCACCAGACGCACCAACCATAAACGTATCGGGCGAACCGAACAGCCTTTCTCCTATTCCATTACCAAAAAAACCAGATAATATCACCGCACATAAACCTGCAAACACGCCCGAGATTAAATAAAACCAAAAGAATCTCTTTCTGCCTATTATTCTTTCGCATAATCCTCCAATTGAAAACAATGCAAGCATATTTATCAAAAGATGTGCGAAGCCACCGTGAACAAAAATGTGAGTCACAATTGTCCATATATACATCCCAGATAAGATATTTGAAGGTTCAAGAGCAAGATATTTTATAAAATTGTCATTAACATAAAAAAGAATAAAAGATATTAAAGAGATAATGGATGTAAACAAAATTAATAAAAAATTTACTGACCTGCCCCTAAGAAAAGATTTAATCATCTTATTTTTTACTCTTTTTCTTTTTCTTCTTAGCCTTTTCGAGTTCTCTCTCTAATTTCTTAGCAAGCTTAATCCTCTCTTTTTTCCTTTCAGCCCTTTCTTTCTCTTTCTTCTTAGCTTCAGCCCTTAATCTTCTTCCTTTAACTTTTTCCTCTTGAACTAGTATCTCACCAATATCTTTAGCTAACTCTTCTAATATGCCCGAAAGCTTATTCGTCTGCCTATCAATCCCACTAATTTCATCAGAACTGTCCTTTAATTCTAAAACCTCACCACATTCAGGACAAGTATAATCATTAAGCAAGGCACTCTCACCGTTATATTCTATATGGCAATTTTTGCAACCGAAAAACTGCTGACTCTTCTTCAATGCCATTTGTTGCTGTAGTATCTCAAACTCTTTCTGAAGTTTTTCCCTGAATTTAATCAAACTCTTTCCCGAATTAAGAGTCCAGAAATAAATATACCATCCTCCCTTCTTCCTATCCTTCTTCCTAATAAAACTTACAAGTCCCTCATCTGCTAGTTTATACAAAATATTCCTTGTTTGATTAATAGTCAGCTTTAAACTCTTAGCAATTAAGAACTCATTAACATTTTTCTTACTGTACAACAAATCAACAATTTTTGCAGAGCTTGGACCAACAAGATTGGTAACTATTTCCTTAAGAAGTTTAACTTGCATATACTCTTCTGAAAAAATCCAATTAAAAACTTTTCTAAAGTAAGTTACTACTATTAAATTAATATAAAGCTATATAAATTAATTTTGGAAAATACCTCTATGTTCTTCAAAAAAAAGGATGATAATAAGGCACTTCCAGACTTACCGCCTTCTCCAACTCTACCTAAATTGCCAATAAGTACGAGTAACAATACAAAAGCTCCATTAGACGACTTCTCATCAATTCCTGAGCTTAAAAAAGCCCCTGTTGTTGAATCAGAAGAAGAAAAAGAAGAAAATTATATTCCTAAAAACTTTAAAGCAGTAGAGATGGAAGAATGGGGCCCTGAAAAGGAAGAAAAACCTGTCAGAATAACTAAAATAGATAAAGCCCCAAGCATGGAAGAAAGAGAAATACCTCTCCAAAGAGAAACTCCTCCCTCTCCTGCAGAAAGGAATACAGATATCTTCGTAAGATTAGATAAATTTAGAAATGCAAGAAGAGCCTTAGAGGAAATAAAGATTAGAACAGAAGAAATAGATGCTCTCCTTAAGAAGATAAGAGAAACTAAGTTAAGAGAAGAACAAGAATTAACTGGTTGGGAAAAAGAGATAACCAGTATTAAATCAAGAGTTCAAGAAGTATCCTCTAATATATTCGAAAAGGTAGAATGATATGTCTAAATATAACTAAACAGGGAAGATTTCATAGAAGAAACCGTAGGTGTCGTGTATGACGGAGTATACAAAACTTTCTCGCGATGAGACTCTTTATGGAAAAAAGAATATGCTTCAATTGCAGTTAGAGCTGTTAACAATCTTAAAAAGAATAAAAGAATACCGCTCATTAAGAAATGACGAGTTTGCACTTAAAATATCCTTGAAGAACAAAGTTGACGAAACCCTTTTGGCAATTCAGAACTTCGAGAAATTAATACCAAAAATGAAAATCCCAGATATGCCCAGAAAACAACAACCAGCAGAACAAGATTATGAAAGCACCCCTTCAATTTTCCATAAAGACTTATCAATTGACCAAGAACTAGAAAGAATAAAAGCTAAGTTATCTAAGTTGAGATAACCATACTTTTAAATAAGTTATCTTATCTATATAAAAATGGCATTCAAAACAAGACAAGACTTAATAGAAGCATACATAGAATTCTTCAAAGAAAAAGGACACAAACACATTCCTTCCTCTTCTTTAATCCCTGAAAATGACCCCACAGTATTATTCACGACAGCAGGAATGCATCCTTTAGTCCCCTTTCTTTTAGGACAAAAACACCCATTAGGAAAAAGATTAGTTGACGTCCAGAAATGCATTAGAACTGGAGACATAGATGAAGTAGGAGACACAGTACATCACACCTTCTTTGAAATGCTTGGAAATTGGAGTTTAGGAGATTATTTTAAAAAAGAAGCAATTCAATTCTCTTTTCAATTTCTAACCGAAGTTTTAGAAATTCCAATCGAAAGACTTGCAGTCTCTGTTTTCGCAGGTGATAAGGATGCAAAAAAAGATGAAGAGTCTTCAACAACTTGGGAAAATCTCGGAATTCCAAAAGAAAGAATTGCATTTCTTCCAAAATCGACAAATTGGTGGGGTCCAGCTGGAAAAACAGGCCCATGCGGTCCAGATACCGAAATGTTTTATTGGAAACCAAATAATCAAAAAGCACCTAGAAAATTCAATCCAAACGATGACAACTGGGTTGAGATATGGAATGATGTTCTGATGCAGTATGTTAAAGATGAATCTGGAAACTACATTCATGCAAAACAAAAGAACATAGACACGGGTATGGGTGTAGAAAGAACTCTTGCAGTTTTAAACAATTTAGAAGACAATTATCAAACTTCAATCTGGCAACCAATAATAAAAGAAATAGAAACACTCTCAAATAAAACCTATGGAGAAAACACAGAAGAAACAAGAGCGATGAGAATAATTGCAGACCATATAAAAGCCGCAACTTTTATTCTAGGAGATGTAAAAGGAATAAAGCCGAGCAATTTAGGACAAGGTTATGTAATAAGAAGACTAATAAGAAGAGCAATAAGATATGGGAAACAATTAGGAATTAAAGATAACTTCTCTTCTAAAATAGCAAAAACCATTCTTCCGATTTATCCAGACTACCAAGAATTACATCACAATCACAAATTTATAATAGAACAACTAGATGAAGAAGAGTCTAAGTTTAATAAAACATTAGAGCAAGGTATAAGGGAATTTAATAAAATAATAAATTCAAGAAAGGAAAAA
>Ga0172368_10008743_pt1 | contig 10259 bp, 14 predicted proteins | sample Lak11m_FD_114540 | JGI IMG/M metagenome (GOLD analysis project Ga0172368, IMG submission 114540) | Freshwater microbial communities from Kabuno Bay, South-Kivu, Congo - kab_022012_11m | ecosystem: Environmental > Aquatic > Freshwater > Lake | place: Democratic Republic of the Congo: South-Kivu...
CGATAGCGCCGAGATGGCGAGCGACGTTGTGTGCATCCGCCGGTCCTCCCTGCTAGTGGTGTAGTCGGCGGCGGGTCCCGGCGCTCGCGCTCGATGAACCGTGAGAGTGCTTGGTCTAGATCCTGCTCGCCCGGCCCTGGCGGCCGCCGCCGACTACACCGCAGGACCAGACCGATTCCCGCAAACGCGATGAGCACCAGCACGTTAGCGCACAGGTCCCAGTCCATTAGTCGTCCTCCCCGAGAGCCCGGAGCAAGCGGGCGATACTCGCACTCTGCTTGTCGAGTTTCGCGTCATAGGATTTCAGGAACTCGCGCACCTCGCGCAGCATGAACCACAGCAGCAGAATCGTGATGACCGCAAAGCCGCCCTGCTGAGCCCCGGCCGATATTGCAGTGCCTAGCGCGGGGTCCATTTACCGGCCGTAGCCCACGCCGGGGTGAGTATGTGGCACGGGCACCCGCACCCACGCGTACCCGCCCGCGTATGTACGCTGATAGCGCCACTCATAGACAGCGTGTGCCTGCACCCCGGACGCACCCAGCGCCAGGAGCAGCGCCGTGCTTGCGATGGTGGCTGCGATTTTCTTCTTCATGTTGCCTCCTCATGTCAAATACTAGATGCCCTTTTCCTTACGCATCTGCGCAAGCGCGGATGCGGTACGGACAGCCAGGTCTCCCGCCGTGCGTGGCGAAAGCGAGTAGTCGCCGATCTCTACCGTCGTCTCTGCCGCCTTGAAGTCGTGCGTGATTTTGCGTATGGGATACCAGCCGCTCAACCCGCTCCGCGCGTGCGAGATAGCCAGCAGATGCCCCCGGTCGAGCTTGAGGCCGTCGGCCAGCCGAACTTTCAGGCCACTGACGTATACCCGTTCTTGCCGGCGGAATGCCAGTTGCTCGGTGGCGACCGTCGCGCACAACGTCGTGTCGCCCTCCTTGACGAACACCACGTCCTCGCGCGGCGTCGTCGCATATCGCATGGGGTCGCCTGCCGTGTCGTAAGTCGCGTTCGCGCTTACCAGAGGGTCAGAACCCTCCACGATCACATAGATCTTGTTCGCGGCCCCCAAGACCGTCTTCTGCACCTGAGTGCCCGCCAGCAGGTAGAGCACCTCGAACACGTAGCAGGTCACCACGTCCGACCATGACGAGTAGTTGCCGCCGTCGTAGGCGTCCCATGCCCGGGTGCGCAGGTACCAGGTGTTAGCGTCGAGGTCCGCAAGCACCACGGACACGGCGGCGCCGGAATCATTCAGGCCGGTGATGATCTGCTGATAGTTTGTGCCCGCCGTGGGCGGGTTGTCCGTGTCCACTTCCCACTCATAGGCGATCTGCGCCGCCGTCGGGTGGGTGAATGACGCCGTGGCCGTCGTATCCCCCGTGGGCAGATTCTCGCCTTCCGTCGGCGCTGATATGACCGGCGCCCCAGATATGACAGCCGGGACCGCAAACGCCGCCGCGAACTCCAACGCCCAAGCGCACCCCATGGATTTATACGTGTAGTAGTCGGCGTGCACGAACACGTTGTAGACGGCCGCCCCTGCAGAGTCATCAACGAAAGTCGTCTCGGGTCCGTCCGAATACGTGTCGTTGCCCCAAGCGCCGGCGTCCGCCCCGTCGTGGTGATAATGTCCTCGAGCAGAGGTGTTATCCGCGATGTAGCCGAGGCTATACGTACCCGCGGCCAGCTCTACGGGCGGGGATATCGCCAGATCGACCCAGCCCGCCGCCTGCGTGTCCGTAATAGTGCCTTCGGCACTGGTGGCGACGAGGGTCGTACCCGAATAGACGACCAGCTTCACGTGAGTGTTCCCAGTGCCCGAGCCTCCGCCGTCCACGTAGACGCTCATGGTGTGCACGAGCGCCCGCTCGGCTAGCGCATAGGGATAGATGCGGCACACATCCGCCGCCATCTGTACGGCGGTGGGCGTACCGGACGTCAGTCCGAATGTACCCGGCATCAGGCGGTGATATCGAGGGCGCCTATGGCGAATTCCACCACGTCGCCCAGATTGACGGTGACCGAGCCGCCCGCTAGAGTCTTCCAGGCCGTGAGCCGGTTGCCCGCTGTCGCAGCGTCGAACCAGGCGGCGTGTGTCACGGTGCCCCAGTTGCCCGAGGCGGCCGCGAACTGGCAGACGGCCGCGTTGGTGGTCGCGCTGGCCGCCGCCGTGTCCATGACCCGCGATACCCGGGCGTAAGCGTTCCCCGTGATCTCGTTCGCGCCGTCGGTACTCAGGCCGACGTAGCGCGTGATGTCCTTGAACATCGCGTCCAGCGCCGCATTAGCGAGCGTCGCGGTTGCGTCCGATGCCACTCTACCCCTCCCTCAACACGTATTCCGGCACGCCCAGGTCCGCTTCAGCCTTCCATGAGATATCACCCGTCGCATCCACGTACAAGTGATACCGCAGCGTGTCCGACCAGTCGCCGAAGTGCTCACGTAGGCTCTTGTATCCGCCCGTGAGCGCCGCCGTGAGTCCGGTGGAGCCGTCTATCCCTGTGCCGGTGAGAGGCGACCCGTAGGACGTGACGAATGCCGCCAGGTTGGCCCCCACGTCGGCGCTCGTCGCGTCTCCCGTGGCCAGCTTGCGCGAGAGGTACGCGTCATCTTGGATGCATGCGAGGCGGACGTAGGGACCGTCATAGACGATCTCTTCCAGCGTCCCGTTCCACACGCGGGCGGTGCCCTCGATGTTGCAGGCCACCGACACCGAGTCGCCCCGTGTCGGCGGGTTGGCGGCCGCCTCCATGAGCAGGGTGGGTATTGTTAGCGCCATCGGCGACGGTTCGCCGCCGGTGCATTCCGTGATACTGCACTCTTCGAGCCACCACACTACTCCGTCGATAGTCGCGAAAAGCGGCTCGGCGCCGGAGTAGGCGATGAGCACGCGAATGGTGGTAGTCCACTCCCCGTATAGATGGCCATCGAAGGCTCGTGCCCGCAGGTAGTAGTAGTCGTATCTGAGTGCCGCCTGCACGGTGTAGCGCACGCGGTTGGCCGCGGTGGCGCCGGTAGTGGGTACAGCCGTCCAGGCGGTGAACGGGGAAGACGCCTCCTCCCATCCGATCTGCGATTCCCGAGAATCGGGGTTCTGCCCGCCGGAGAAGTCGGCCGTTTCGGCGAACTCGATTTCCACGTGACAGGCGTCGGAGTCCGCGTCTGTCAGCAGCAGTGTGAGCGCGGGGAGGTTGGTTGTCAGCGTGTCGCCGTCCGAAAGTCCCACCCATGCCACCACGGGCGCGGTGTTCTCGATCACGGTGAAGGCGGCCGAGGTCGACCAGGCGGAGACGCCGTTGAACGAGTCGCGCGCCCGGATACGTACCTTCGACACGGCCCGGTCGGCCGTGACCAGATCGGCCGTGAGTGTCCAATCGTAGAGCGTCGTACCTTGCGCGACGCCCTCAAAGATAGCCACGGCATCGGCGAACGTGCCCAGCTCCGAAAACTCGCCCTCATAGGTGACGGCGTTTCCCTCGGGGTCGATCGGGGCGGCGTGCTCGGTCCACGTAATGGTGAACGTATCGCCCTCGGTGAGCGACTCACCCCCAGACGGCTCAACGATGGTCGGTTCCCCGGGGGGATTGTTCGCGTAAACCGTAAAATAGTCAGACGTCCGCCATGAGCTGTAGTCCGTGCCGTCATATGCCCGCACGCGGAGCTGTGTGGAACCGGCAGTGGCAGGCGTCCAGTAGTATTCTGTGGCTGATATACCCGTACCCACCATCGCCCAGCCGCCGCCGTTGTAGTCCACGGCTAGATCATAGGTGATCGCGTCTCCGTTGTAATCGATGCCGGGCGTCCAGCGTACCCGCAATTCACCGCCGACACCGGCCAGCCCGGAGTAGTAGGGGACGCCCGGCATGGTGGGCGCGACATTCTCCGCCGTCCATGCCCATGTAGGCGAAGTGCTCTCATTCCCGTTTATGTCGGTCGCCACGAGATACCAGCTATGCGCGCCCACCGACAGCGTCGATACGGTATAGCTGTAGCTGTAACTAGTGTCATCTAGACCGGTGACGCTATTCACCTGCGCACCGTCCACCCAGAGTGAAACTGACGCCACCCCGTACGCATCGGCGACAACGGCCGTGAACGTCTTGGGCGGAGTCCCGGTCGTGGCATCCGCCGGGTAGCGCGAGGAGAACGTCGGGCCGGATGAATCGGCCGCGACGGTGAATGACCGACTGGCTGTCATGGTGGCATAGGTGTACGTCGCCGGTTCCCCGATGTTTCCGATCGCGTAGCTGTACCACGATACCGAGTCACCGGGACGTAGGCCGGTCAGCTGCTTGTTGACTGTGGCCTCCGTCTGCAGCGTGGAATACACGGTCGATTTAGTAGCATAGGCCGCGCTGTTGATGCGCCACTGTATGACGACCTGCTTGATACCGGCGTCGACGCCTATACCGTACGCCGCCAAGGCGTCAGCCGCATTGGTGTCATGCCAATGCACCGACATCGTTTGATGGCTCGCCGCTACCGACGTCCCGTCAGCGGGCGTCTGCGTTACGCAGGTGAGCTTGGTCTCCCAGCTATCAGCCGGCCAGGCCATCTAGGCGTATATGTGCGCCCCGGTGGCGCTGTCGTAGGGGATGGGGTCGGCGGCGTAGGCGTCGAACTCGACCTGGTGAAGATTTGCGGACATGGGGGTCCAGCGGAGCGGCGACGTGTAGACGATGTAATACCTGTCGTCCGCATCGACATTGCCGGAGACGCTGGGGTAGTACAGGTTCTTGGCCCCCGTTTGGCGACATTTTGCCTCCAGCAACTCCCGTTCGGCCGTGGTGCAGACCGATGTCACCTTCACATGCGTGATGCCCAGCCCCATCTCGCTGATTACGTTGGTGTCCAGCCAGGGGTATTCGTGGAACACCATTTTCCGCGAGGGGGCGATACCGCCCATGTTGCCGCCGGGGATGGCGACGGTGTCCAGCTTCATACCGTCACCATCATGGCCGCCAGTCGGCTGTACGCGGCGTTCGCGGCTTCTTCACCCTCCGCACGGGCGCCGGTGATGTATTGGTTCAGGGTCAGCCCGCGGCCGCCCGCGCCACGCTCCAGGGCTGCGACCATGCGCTCGAATAGCGCGGTTTGTCCGCTGGTAAGCACACGCTCACCGCCGTGGGCGATGATGGGCACCGCGCCCAAGCCCCGGACGATGCCGCCCTCGGCAAAGACGCCCCGGTTGGTGTGCACGTTGCCCGTCGGACTGGTGCCTATCCAGTTGCCACCAGTGCCCTCGTGCGCGCTCTTCGCCTCGATGTTAGTGCTGTTGTATGCGTGGATTTTGTCGATAGCCCACTGGACGGCATCGCGGATGGCGATAAAAGCCTTCACCATCAAACCGAGCGGGCCGGTCGCGACCTCCCATGCCTTCTTCACGATCGGACCGATAGTCTCCCAATGGTCCCTAATATATTCGACGGCCTTCGCGGCTGCGTCGAAAATGGCCCCCAATACTTCGGAGAATGCCCATAGCACGACTTTGATTGCGCCCCACACTGTCCCCAGGGTCTTCTGTATCTCCGGCCAATGCTCGACAATCTTTGAGATGACGTATCCGGCCGCGTCTCTGATGGCGTCGAACACCGTAGACACGGCGGCGCCATGCTCTGACCACCAGGTACGGAATGCGCCAAGTGCCCCCTGGATGCCCGGCACCACGACGTTGACGATGAAATCCTTCAGCACCCCAGCCACCGTCTTGATGGCCTCCCATACCACGTTGACGGCGGGACCGGCGTCGCCCTCAAACCAGCCGCGGAACGTTTGAATCGCCGTCTGCAGCGCTGGAACAACCGCATTGCTGATCCAGTCTATCGCGGCCCCGATGGCCGCAAACGTTTTCTCGAACCCAGCCTGAATCGCCGGCATATTGGCCGTCACCCAGCCCAGCAATTTCTCGAGCACGGGAAGAAACACCGCCCCCAGCGACTCTTTGGCCTCCCCGAACATCTCCCCGATGCGCTGCGCCTTCCCGGCAAGCTCGTCCGCCGCATCCGCGGCCGAACCCCCAAAGGTAGTCGCGGCGTTCTTGACGATCTCCTCGAATGATAGAGTCTTCCCTTCCGCGTCCTTCGTCGCGATGCCTAGCTTGCCGAGAGCGCCGGTGTTCCCGTCGTGGGCCTTCTGCATAGCTTTGGTCACAGTTTCCAGATTGAGGCCCTTGGCGACGCTAATGTCCATAGCGACGCCCATCAGCCCTTGCGCGGCGGACACGGAGCCGGTAGCCACGACGAGATTCTGCAAGGCGGGCCGCAGGTCCGAATCAGAGATACCCGTAGCCATCTGCGTTTTGGCGATCCACGCTTCCATCGCAGCTACCTGCTGAGTGGTCGCACCGGTGACGTTCTGTACGACGGTCGCAAGTTTCTGCTGCGAGGCGGCGTCCTCTACGGCGGCCTTGCCCGCGTCCCACAAGAAACCGGCCGCCTCTTTGATGGCGTAGAGGCCCGCGAAGCCGACGGCAATTTTGCCGAGATGTGAGCCCAGCGTGTTCAGTTTGCCCGAGAGCCCATGCGCAGCGCTGTCCACGTCCCTGAATGCCCTGGTTGCGCCCTTGGCATCGCCGGTGAGGATAAGCTCGACCTTGTTCTTAGCCATCACTCACCTCCTGGATGTACTCTGCGAGCACGCGGAATTCGGCCACAGTCAGAGCGTAGAAGTCAGCCAAGGAGAGGCCGGGGTAGAAGCGAAGAAACGCGGGCGCGTACGCTAAGAATCGGCGGTCTCGGGCGACGTAGGGTCCGGCGTGTCGACCTGCAGGTCCATGATCTTCACGCGGCGCGCATCGTCGATGGTGTACTCGGGATTCTGTCGGTGTTCGCTGATGTACACCAGCGCGATCATGGCCTTGACGGAGAGCGCCCCCCCGTCCAGATGTGTAATGTCCACGCCACTGATCTCCTCGAACTGCTCCACCTCGCCCAGGCTCATGCTCTCGACGTCGAAAGTGATCTTCACCGAAATCCGTTCCTCCTGAGATTTGCGTCTAGCAGGTCGGTATACACTGCGAGATACTTCTCGGCGTTGGCTTCAACCGTGGGGTATACGTACCGCCCGTCAGGGCTACGCGGCCGCCTGATGCTCATGTAGGAGACGGTGCGAACGATGCCGAGTGTCTCGATGTTCGCCTGCGTCATTCCACGCGACTTAGACTTCCACGTGACTGTGCCGCCGAATTCTATCCAGCCGGCGTAGGGAACCGACGCTTTCCCCCAGACCACCTTCGCGTATCTCGGTGTTCCGGCTCCCTTGATCGCCCTCGCCCATGCGCCGGTCTTCTTCGGCACCGCCCGCCTGATATCCATGGCGGCGACGTCGCCGAGCTGCTTGTGCGCCCGCGTCAAGTCCTTCAGGTCCTGCTCACAGGCTTTCATGCCGGCGCGCACTTCCTTCATGCCCTTGACTTCGATTTTCATCTAGGCCTCAGAGTCAATGTAGAAGATATCTCCCTTGCCGCTGTAACTGACATTTTCCTTGATGAGTTCGCCTACGTCGACGGTGACGCCCCAGTCGCTGATGGCACCGTACCCAATCCACACGCGGTCGGACGGCGCGTCTTCATAGAACTTGAAGATGGGCGTGGAACCAGCGGCCACAAGCGCCGCCCACGTATCGTCTTCGTAGAACCGCTCAAAGCTGCCGGACCAATCGACCAGCCCGGTAGCCATGAATGAGCGAGTGGTGTCACCAAGCGCCGTCGTCTCGAACACGCCCGTCTTCAGATCAAGTTTCCATCCGGTGGCATACGCCACCTGGACGGTGTCGTAGTACTCGCCCGTAACCGTTACGGGCGTAGTCGGCGCGGACGCAAACACGATGCGCCCAATGGGGTACTGCACCGTGTACGGCGTGGTGGCCGAAGCGCCGTCCTCGAATACACTCACGGTTGTTGCCGAGTCCCATTGCCGCTTCGACGCGCTCGTGATCTTGTACGTAGTGGTGGCACCGATCTGCGTGCAGGCCTCAGTGGTAAACGACGTCGCCGAGCCGGTCTGCACCCATAGCTCGCCCAGTCTTCCGACTACAACGCCCATGGCTTAGGTGTAGGCCGGGGCCGCGGCGCACTTGAAGTCGAACGAGCCGGTGACGAGTCCGTCCACGCTCGTCTCCGTCGCGAAGTTCTCCAGGTACGCAGACGTGATGTCCCAATACTTCGTGTCGTCCTCGTACAGCTTGAGCGCCATGCTGGTACCCGCGAGGATGCCCGCCACCAGCGCGGCCTCTCCGGTACCTGCCATGTCGAGCGCGGTCCATTCCACCGACCCGCTCGATTCCGTGAGCCCCAGCGGGGTGAACACGCGCGCGGTGGCCCCCAGGCCGGTATAATCGATCGTAGTGTCCTTGATATCGAGCTTCCAGCTCTTCACGTTGACGAGCGTGTTAGCACCCTGCATCACTTTTCCGGACTTGCCGGCTTTGATAGCCACGTCCTACCTCCTGCTACGGATTGACAAACGAAGTGACCGCGACGGTGAACTCAATGGAACATATGCGCCCGTCCTGGAAGTATCCCTGCTTGACGGTGCCCTTGGATATGTCGGTAGTGGCACACGTGCCACCGACAGTATGGTTATCGTTTAGATACGTCTCGACCTCGGCGAACAGGTCGAACGCCCGGTCGCGGGCGGCTCGGATGGCGGCCTCCGATGCGCCGGGTTTGATCGCGAACACCGACCCCTCCACGTCGAAGCGCTCGTCGCGGATTCCGCCCATGCCTGCGGCTGACTCCGTGATCTGAATCTCGGATCCAATCTCGATACACTCCACGACACCTGAATCACCGGCCGGACCAGAGAACACACCGACACCGGAGAGACCGGGCACGGCTTTGAGCGCATCGACCAGGGCGTCAAGCACGGCGGGAATGGTCGAGGTACTCATGCGATCCCGGGCAGCATGCGCCGATACCGCGCGAGCACGCCGTCTACCCTGTCATTCCCATACCAGCGATTGCGCGACGGATCCACCGTAGCCGTCCAGTTGAACCCCTCATAGTTGCCACTGGTGACCTCCCAGGGCACGTCGGTTGCGCACAGCCTGCGTACGCACACCATGAGCGCCGCGCGCTGCAGATCGCCGGGTACCGTGGTGAGTCCGCTGATGTAGGTTACAGCGACGTTCTGGTGGCCAAGAGGAAAGTAGCCGCCCGTTGTGCATACCAGACGGCCACTCTCGTACACGGCGACGTCGGCCAGCTCGTCGAGGGTCCAGGTGTCCGCTACGTGGTCGGTGTCAGTGACGACAATAGCCACAAGCGTCGTGACGTACGGGCGCACAAGCATGAGTTCTTCCGTTCCAGTGCCGTCGTAGATTTCCGCCGTCGTCACCGTAGACACAGGGTAGAACCCGAGGATGTCCGCAAACTCGGCGCTGATGTCGATCTCAGCCGCCTCGATGGTGGCGGCCGGGTAGGCTGCCCCATCCGCTAGCTGGCCCTTATCGAACGTCCGCGCCTCGGCTGCTGTGAACACTGTGAGTGGCACTGAGCCACCACCTTTCTTGTATGGCTCAGGGCACCGGGAGTCGGTGCCCTGAGCCGCTTGCGCTACTTCTTGACGGCCGTAGCCGCTCGGGCGCCCTTGATGGCACGCTCAGATTCTTTCGGCACGGCTTCCGCAAGCCCTGCGTCGATGAGGAACAACGCGCGTTCGTCGTCCACCTCGCACACGGAACCGGCGGGGACGAATCGACGCGGCGTGTTCTCGTCTTTGAGGTAACGGACCTTCATTTCGTCACCTGTCTACGCGTGAAGAGCCACGACGTAGAAAGCGCTCGTGTCCAGGCACTTACCGTCGATCCTCTGGTGGAAGGCGAACGTGTCACCGTACTCCGTCAGCACCAGTCGCTTCACGTTCATCGGGCCGCGTTCACCGATGAGATAGAACTGCGGGTTGCCGAAGCAGATGATCTTGGCGCCCGCGGCCGCATCGGCGATGTTGCTATTGGTCATGACGGGGTAGCCGAGCAACACCGGGTTTGCGCCCTGCTGCGCCTGCGGCCACCAGTAGGGCGTAGTGCCCGAGGTGGTGACGGCTTCTTTCAGCTTGGCGATGACAAGTGCGATGGAATCGTCCATCATCCACATGGCGCCGTCACGGTAGTGTCGCGCGAGGCCATACGCGATCTCAACCAACTCATCGGTCGTCGGCACCGAGGTGCTCGCCAGTGTCTTGTCGGCCGTCTTGTTGAAAATTCCTGTCGGCTGCGAAGAGCCGGTGCCCGTGAGGAAGTACGCTTCCTCGGCCGCGCCG
>Ga0172368_10008744_pt1 | contig 10259 bp, 8 predicted proteins | sample Lak11m_FD_114540 | JGI IMG/M metagenome (GOLD analysis project Ga0172368, IMG submission 114540) | Freshwater microbial communities from Kabuno Bay, South-Kivu, Congo - kab_022012_11m | ecosystem: Environmental > Aquatic > Freshwater > Lake | place: Democratic Republic of the Congo: South-Kivu...
AACTCTATCGCCCGAGGCATACTCTTTTGCGCTCGTTTTATCCAAAATTTTGAGAGATAGATCTCGTTTGACCATTTTCGACTCAATAATATCTATCATGGCATCTACTTTGTAGTCACTATCGCCAAGGAGAACCAATCCTTTTTTGTCCTCATCGAACTCGATAGATGAGTCTGTGCCTTTGAAGTCATATCTTTGAGAAATCTCTCGTTGAGTTTGGTCGAGCGCATTTGTCATCTCCATCATGTCGAAATCTGACTCTATATCAAATGAGGAATCCTTCGGCATACTGCCTCCTTACCAATTACTAATTTTAAACGAATCTACAATATTACGAATTTTGTCATCCTCGAAGCGAAGCTGAAAGATCTCGAGATTCTTCGTTTCACTCAGAATGACGTATGTGCATTATACCACAAAATCCAAGCATAAAAATGTTGACAAAATAAAAAGTTTGAAGTATAATTACTTAAATTCGGCTATATCTACCGATAGGAGGTGTACCTAATGCAAACTGTTGCCGAAATTGGAAGTCTGGGAGTAGGAGACCTTATCACAGGCCTTATGAATAACGATCCTGGTTGGAAACGCAAGCTTGTAGTAATGTGTAAGTACGAGTCCGGGAGGATTCGGGTCATAACAACGGATGTCCCTCTTGGGTGTCCCGGAATAGATCCTTGGATGCTCAATGGTGACGTACTGGAGGCTAACGATAAGGGCGCATCCTCTGACATCAGGGTCTTAGAAGTGGAAAAAGGCGCGGGCAAGAGGACCCTTGAGCTTTGGTGGTGGTATAACGACGTCATTGACTCGTTCCATCAGGCACTCAGGGAAAGGAAGACGAGCTTCGAGTTTAAAGACGAAGAAAAGCTTACGCGCGAGGAAACGGTTTTCATGTTCGACCAATTCATGTGGCATGTCGTCAAATGTCATAATTGGCGACCATGGGTTGAGCCGCTCTTCGTACAACTTCTCTTCTACTTTCTCGAGAAAATGAGCCCGGATCAGCAGCAGGAAAGCCTTGTCAAGGTTTTCCGAACCTTTCAACCAAGGGATATGTAAATTCAGCCTCGCTAATTTGGTAAACAACAGCCCCCGCACTAAGCGGGGGCTTTGCCTTTTGAAATTTATAATTGGAGATTTGATTAGAAATTAGAAATTGAGAATTGGTCATTTAGATAAAAAGTTTACTTCGAAAACTTTTTATCCTTAATCGCCTGTCCTTCTTTACCCATCGGTCCTAAGTCTTTACCATTTAAAGTAATTTTTGTACTGCCGGCATTATTAGTGGAGACGACTATATCATTTTTTGCATAAAAAACTTGAGTCGATCCAGCCAGCATCACTCCAGAAACATTCAGTTTCTCACCGTCGCGGACTATTTCAACTGTCGCCGGATTTGGCCCTATGATTACTTTCAGCTCAACTGGATAAATAGTCCTATCAACAGTTGCTGTCGTCAAAGGAAGCTTGGCTGAGATTTTGCGCTCAACTGAAGTCTCACGATCCATTTTGTTTTTGGCTTTAATCGTCAAAATGTTCACTCCGTCCTGGAGAGAAACCCTTTCTTTGAAGATACCATTGTCATCTGTTCCAATTTTAACATCATTGATATAGAGATCGGCCTCACGATCGGTCTGGCCTTCTACATAAACGTAATCATCTGTAACATTCAAACCATCAGTGGGACTTTGAATAGTCAAAACAGGCGGAGCGGTCAGTATCTTTATTTGCCAGCCAATGAAAACAAGCACTGCACAGACCGCCATAGCCGAGCCGATTAAGATCATTTTCTTTTGTGTAATAACAAGCTTTGACTTTTTGATAGTCGGTTTTGGTTTTGCCTTTGGTTGAGTATGCTTTTTAACTCTCTTTTCAAGGCCCCTCTCTTTATCGTAGAGGTTTAATATTTTTTTTGGGTTTAATCCTAAAAAAGTAGCATAGTTTTTTATAAAACCGCGAGTGTAGACATCTGGCGGAAGTTTAGAATAGTTATCTTCCTCAATATTTTTGATGTGGCGCGAGGGTATCTTTGTTGCCTTCTCTACATCTTTCACATCTAAATGAAGCGAATTTCTTTTTTTCGCCAACTTCTCGCCCATCGACTCTCTCTCTGAGATAGTCGTTCTTGTGAAAATAGCTGCTGCCATTAGGGAGTAGCCTCTTCTCTCTCGTCAATAATTTCCGATATATCACTTATCAAAACATCTCTAGGCCTTGAGCCGTCAGCCGGTCCGACCACACCACGCTCTTCAAGCAAATCAAGGAGACGAGCTGCTCTGGCATAGCCAATTCGTAATCTTCTCTGAAGTAGCGAAGATGAAGCTTTGTTTGAACGGATGACACAGTCAACCGCATCTAAAAACATATCATCATCTGGTACATCAAAGTCTCCACCTTTGACCCCGCCGAGTTTTTGCTCCAGCACTTCTTTGTTATATTCCGGTGTTCCGTTTGACTTCACAAAGTCGGTAACTGCCTTGACTTCTTTCTCGGCAATAAATGTACCCTGTATTCTCTTTGGCTTGGAAAACTCAGCTGATGTAAAGAGCATATCACCGTTGCCAAGAAGTTTCTCGGCACCTGACTGGTCGAGAATTGTTCGCGAATCCACCTGCGAAGCGACAGCAAAGGCGATTCTGGTCACAATATTGGCTTTAATTAAGCCCGTGATGACATCGACGCTTGGGCGCTGAGTAGCAAGAACGAGATGAATACCAACTGCTCTAGCCATTTGTGCCAAACGACAGATCAGACCTTCTACTTCTTTATATGCTACTGCCATTATGTCAGCCAGTTCATCAATAACAATCACAATATATGGCATGCCTTCGGATTTTTTGACAGCATTGTAGTCAACAATGTTCCTTTTGCCGGCGCCTTGCAGAAGCTGATAGCGTCTCTCCATCTCAATAATTGCCCACTTAAGCGCTGAGACAGTTTTTTCTGGCTCAACTATTACAGGAGCCAGTAAATGCGGCAGGTCATTATATAGAGAAAGCTCAACTCTTTTTGGATCAACGAGAATCATTTTTAACTCATTCGGAGAATTCTGATAAAGTAAACTCAGAAGCAGTGAATTGATCGAAACCGATTTACCTGAGCCGGTAGAGCCGGCGATGAGTAAATGCGGCATCCGTGTAATATCAGCTATCTGCGGATGACCTGATACATCAAGGCCCAAAACAACAGAGAGTTTTGAACGGCGATTTTTAAATGTTTCGCTTGTTAAAATATTTTTCAGTCTCACGGTCGCTGCTTTTTTGTTTGGTATCTCAACCCCAACAAGAGCTTTCCCGGGAATAGGCGCCTCTATACGGATAGGGTGGGCAGCAAGAGCAAGAGCAAGATCGCGGTCAAGATTTGTAATTTTTGAAAGCTTGATGCCATCAGAAGGTTTTAGAGTATATTGCGTCACAGTCGGTCCGACATTTACGTCACGCATTGCTACATCGATAGAGAACTTTGCTAAAGTTTCCTGAATAATTGCCGCATTTTCCTTCACATTACCGCTATCAGCTTTGGTAGTTGCGTCCTCAAGCAAATCAATGCTTGGAAGTTTCCAGTTTTTGTCATCGCCAACCATCATGACTTCCGGCTCTTTAGGCTCTGACTTCATTCTCTCCGGCACGCTTTTGGCAACAGCTACACCCTCGTTGATTTTAATCTTTTCTTTTGGTTTCTTTTCTTCACCATCCTCCTCTTTATTTTTGAAGAAAGCGAATATGTCTCGAATTGAAGTATCTGTAGCAACCAATGTCCCTACAATAAAAAAGGCCGTAAAAACTAAAAATGAAATAGGAGCGTTGAAAATTTTCAAGATTTGGGTTGCAAGCAACGAGCCAATCATCCCTCCGCCATTATCTTTTTTGAAACCATCAAAAATTATTTGAGACACTCCGCAAAGAGATATCAAAGAGATTCCAAAGCCGGCTGCGGAAATTTTGTTAACCGGAAATCTTTCAGGGAAGAAAAGCGCCACACCAACCCCGATTAAGATAAAAGGCATGAGGTAAGAAACAAAACCAAATATATCTTTAATATTCGTAAAAAGGGCAAGCGCCCAACTACCGCCAAAGTGAAAAGCGCCGGCAAGTAGTATTACCGCTATAATGAAAAGACCAACCGCAACAATCTCACCGACTATTTTCGGATTTAACGTTGGAGCAATCTCCTTCTTATTTCTTGACCCCTTAGGCCTGCCTGGTTTCCTATGCCTTGCCATAATTTCCTAGTTAAGTTCACTATGATTATAAACTAAATAAGTCTTTTTTAGAATGCTGAAGTTAGCATTCGGGGCAAAACCCTAAGCGCTAAATCCTAATTTCTAAATAAATGAGAAATTATAATGACAAAAGTTTTTAATCTTTAACATTTGAATTTAGATATTGTTTAGAGTTTCGATATTAGGATTTCGAATTTAAACCTACACCTCTATAAGCACAGCAATAACCATCGGACTGCGTTTGGTATGGCTATAAAGGTAGCTGCTTACGTGATCGCGAATTTTCAGTTTCATCTTTGTCCAGTCGGGAAGAGGTTCACCACCCGAGCGCACCATCATTTTTTTCACTTCATTGCGAGCATTATTCACTAGCTGTTCATTTTCCCTCATATAAATGAACCCGCGGGAAATAATATCCGGAGAAGTCAGTAGTTTGCCGGTTTTTTTGTCAATCGTGCAAATCACTACAAACATTCCTTCAGTTGCCATAACTTTACGGTCGCGGAGAACTATTTCTCCGACATCACCGATGCCAAGTCCGTCAACGAGTACAACACCACTCACAACTCTTTTTTCAGCCTTTTTGACTCTTCCTGGCGTCACTTCCAAAACATCACCATTATCTAAAATGAATGTATTTTCTTTTGGTATACCAATGCTTTGGGCAAGTTGGGCATGATGAACAAGATGATGGATCTCCCCATGCCAGGGGATCAAATATTTTGGTCTGACCAGCTCCATCATCAGCTTCAACTCTTCCTGTCCCGGATGACCGGTCACATGAGTTCTGGAACCGTTCTTCTCGTCAAATATTACCTCTGTACCACGCCTGAAAAGGTCATCAACTACAGCTGTAATAGATGCCTCATTGCCCGGAATCGGTGAAGATGAGTAAACAACCGTATCGCCTTTGGCAATCTTGATTTGCTTGTGCTCACCGCGCGCCATTCGCGATAACGCCGCCATCGCTTCACCCTGCGAACCGGTACTCATAACTACCACTTTCTCCGGTGCGTAAGTACTGATGTCTTGAATGCGCATTGCAATACCTTGTGGAATCTTTAAATATCCTAGCCTTTGTGCTACTTCTATATTCCGAAGTAGGCTTCTTCCTGAAAATGCAATTTTTCTATGATGTTTCTGTGCAGCATTGATTACCAGTTGAATTCTGTTAATTTGAGATGCAAAAGATGCGACAATAATACGCCCTTGAGCTTTTTCAAATATCTGATCAAAAGTATCTGCGATAGTTGCCTCACTGATAGAAAACCCCGGTATTTCAGCATTTGTACTATCGGAAAGAAGCGCGAGTACACCTTCATCACCAAGTTTTGAAAGCTTGGAAATATCGGTTTTTTTGCCGTCAACCGGAGAGTGGTCAAAGCGGAAGTCACCAGTATATACAACTCTACCGGCAGGTGTATTTATTATTACACCAACCGCATCCGGAATAGAGTGAGTCACTCGAAACCACTCCACCTCGAATACTCCGAGCCGGATTCTATCCTTGTCCGGATCTATGACATTTAGTTTCAAGTGTTTAAGCTGAGGATGCTCACTGGCTTTTGCCTCGATAAGCCCACAGGTTAGTTTCGGCGCATATATCGGCGCATTTATTTGCGGCATTATATAAGGAATACCGCCAACGTGATCCTCGTGTCCATGGGTTATAAAGACACCCCGGATTCTGTCTTTTTTATCCTGAAGATATGAAATATCAGGTATTAGATAATCAACCCCCAGCATATCGCCGTCAGGAAATATGAAACCCATATCGACAATGATAATGTCGTTTTCATACTCATAAACAGTCATGTTTTTACCGATTTCGCCAAGTCCGCCGAGAGGGATAATTTTCAAAACCCCTTTTCCGTCCGGTGCCTTGAGCGAAGTCTGCATAACCGTTTCGTTTTTAGTTTTAATATTTTTTTGTTTAATGGCAACGTCATGTGCCGTCGGCATTTTTTTCTTTTGTTTTGCCTGCCCCGTACTTAATCTTTTAAGTGCGTGGGTTTTTGTCTGTGTGTTCATTTTATTTTGTTTAGTTTCCTTTCTGCCCATTTCAAAAATGGGGCTTTATTTAAGAGTTCTTTAATTTTTTAAAATAATTTAGTTTGTTCTATATCTTCTTTACTATTAGAATTAGAATCTATGTTTTCCTCATCAATTTTTTTCAAAACCTTGGGGATTCTATTGAAATCTGCTTGTAATGTTTCCTTCATATTGGAGTTATATATTGCTACCGCCGGGTGATACAGCGCGTAAAATACCTGCTTCCGGCCGTTAAAATCCTTGCGAAATGCCTTGCCATGACATACCGAAATCTTTAGTGTCGGGAAAAATCTATTCATTGCATGCCGACCCAGAAATACTATTAGTTTAGGGTCAATCAGCTCAATCTGGCGCCTTAAATATAGCCAACACATTTCCGCTTCCTCGGGTAAGGGATCTCGGTTTGACGGCGGACGGTGCTTCAAAACATTTGCAATATAAACGTCTTTTCGCTCCCAACCAAGCCCTTGAATTAGCTCTGTGAGCAACTGTCCGGCTCGTCCTACAAAAGGCTCACCTTGAAGATCTTCGTCTTTCCCCGGTGCTTCACCGATAAACATTACATCAGCTTTTTCGCTACCAACCCCGGGAACATCCTTAGTTTTTGTTTTATATAAAGAACATCGCTCGCACTTTGCAATGAGCGCGTTAATCGCTGATAAACTATCAGCACCACCAATATCCTCGTCGGTTATTTTCATTTTATTCTATAGCAAAGGAAGTAGAATAGAGAAGTAATTTTTAATGTCATCCTGAGTGCAACGAAGGATCTCATGAGATTCTTCACTCCGTTCAGAATGACAAGCCTAGTTTGAATAACTTAAAATAAATAATTCCGCAAATATAAATTCATTTCATAGGTTTTTGAGAACTTCAAAACGTTGGGTCAAGTATAGCAAACTAGTGAGTAAATGTCAATGCTTATTTTAGAATCTTGAGTTCGGCTTTCATCTTTTTTAAGTCATAAATGTCAACGATAAAATAATAATAAACCGAAGCTAACCCAGTCTCATTATAACTTAGAAGATTTGCCCACCACCCAGATATCTTATTACTTTCTCTGGTTCCCCCTTTAAATACATAGGTCTAGTGGTGACATCATTATAATTTCCTATTTCATCTTCTGGAAATAGTATATTTTCTTCCAAAAATTGATTAACTGAATCAAATACCCTAATTACTTGTTCCTCGTCTAATTCTTCTTCACGGTCACAACACTCTTTTTCATCTTGCAAGCTTCTTTTGAAATACCCTTCTACCAATTGAATTCCACCGTCGTAATAATAAAGTAACTCATCCTTTAGCGCTCCCTTCTCGTGTTTTCTGATTTTTATAAGGCCAACTCCAGTTTGCTCACAAAACTCAATAACATTTGTTTCTAACTTGGCTGATATATGTTTAGCAAGGTTCTCATTAGTTGCAAGACCATTAAATGAACCATGTGGATATGCAAAAACCTTCCATATTCTATTCTTATTTAGATTTTCAAAAAAAGTAAAGTTTGTAGACCACGTAGCATGATCTGTTCTTACAATATATAAAGAGGCTTCTAGGTATTCAGAAAGGTCTTTATACTGCTTAGGCGACTCGATATATTTTCCACTGCGATTAGCTATTCCTACTTCAACCAAAGAGAGCCCTTGAAGATTGAAAAACTCGTTAGCACAATCCAAAACAGTCTCACTATCATTATATTTGATTGCTGTGAAATCAAAAGTTGACATTTATCCCCTTACAACAATATCTTAAGCTCGGCTTTTAGTTTTTTCAAGTCATAAATGGCAAAAGTAGCTTTGCCAAACTGGCCGGCTATCTCGCCAGGGTTTAAGAGAACTGTACTACCAATCTTTTCCTCCCATGGAGTATGAGTGTGGCCGTAGAAAACTACATCGTATCTTCCTAGCTTCGCTAGCCCCTTGGTCGCATAATCGTAATGTACGAAGGCTATTTTCCTTTTTTCTATTTCAATCTCACCAAAATCATGCGAAAACTTTACGTTTTTTGGAAAAAGTTCCGTTTTATTCTTGATTTTAAAGTCAAAATTTCCAAGCGATAAATATAAAGTCTCAAAAATATTTGAAATTTCCACCAGAGTATCTAAATCCCCTACATCACCGCAGCAAATGCCAATTTTAATCTTTTCGCCCTCAATAATTTTCGCTGCTTCTCGCCAGCGTTCTAAGTTGTCATGTATATCGCTAAAAACTGCTATTTTCATATATCTTTTTCGTATATTACAGTGTGTTCTTTGAATCCTGATTTTTTGTAGAATTTTTTAGCTTTATTGTTTTTATAAAACATATCGACTCTCATTTTTGTCGCTTTTTTTCTTTTGCACCAGTCTGCAAACTTATAAAACATTTCCTGCCCTATGCCTTGTCCTCTATATTTTTCTTGAATAAAAAGTTCTTCTAGTAAAGAAGGTACAACATTTGGTCTACTTTTTAGCCTGGGGCATATGGAACCAACTAAAAAACCGATCAACTGTCCGTTTTCTTCAGCTACCATAAAGTAGCTTCTTGCTTCTTTAATACGCTTCAAAATATAGTGCTTGGAATCTTTAGTATAAATATACTTAGGATTATAGCTTTCATCATGCTGTTTCTCTTCATAACTTAAGAATTCATATCCTAAATCAATAAGAGCTTTTAAGTCTTCGACCTTCGCTTTTCTTATTTTCATGAGTACATTATATCATTTCTGTCTAACAAGGACAGTCCTTGCATAATGCAAGGACTGTCCTTGAAAACACGATTCTGGTCAAGCCAGAATGACTAGTAACCAAATAAAAAGGCCTCTTTTGGAGTCCTTTTTATTTGAGATTTGAAAATTGGTTATTTCTTAGAAACTGCTTTCATCGAGAGGTTGTTTCTGCCTTGTGAGTCTATCTCCATCAGTTTCACGTCTACTTCCTGACCTTCTTTTAGCTCATCAGTCACTTTCTCAACTCTTTCGTTTTTGATTTGAGATATGTGTACTAAGCCTTCTTTCCCTGGCATAAACTCGACGAAGGCGCCAAAGTCCATTATTTTGACCACTCTACCCTTGTAAACTTTGCCGATTTCCGGTTCAGCTGTGATAGCCTTAATCCAGTCTACTGCTTTTTGAGCGTTTTCACCGCTTGTGGCAGCTATAACTATAGTTCCTTCATCATCAACATCCATCTCTACTTCACACTCAGCAATGATTTTGTTTATCATCTCTCCGCCTTTACCGATAACGTCGCGGATTTTTTCAGGGTTAATCTGTATTGTTGTCAGCCGTGGAGCATACTTCGACATTTCCTTTTTTGGACCTGCAATAGTCTTGTCCATAACATCTAATATTTGTACCCGCGCTGCTTTTGCTCTCTTCATAACTTCAACCAAGAACTCGTGGGTTAGCCCTTTTACCTTGATGTCCATCTGGATAGCGGTCATCCCGTCTCTTGATCCTGCTAGTTTGAAGTCCATATCACCGGCAAAGTCTTCTGCACCTTGGATATCAGTTAAAATGACATGTTTTTTAGATAGATCGCCATCTTGAGTCATAAGACCCATAGCTATACCTGCAATAGAAGCTTTGATCGGCACGCCTGCATCCATGAGAGATAGCGACGAACCGCACACTGAACCCATTGAAGAAGAGCCGTTTTCGGATAGTATTTCAGAAACAACTCTAATGGTATATGGGAAGTCTTTTTCATCCGGCAAAACCGGTTCAAGCGCTTTTTCTGCTAAGAATCCATGACCGATTGCGCGTCTTCCCGGGCCGAGCCTTTTGATATCGCCGTATGAAGCGCCTGTGTCAACGTAGTGATGAATATATCTTTTGTTGAAATCCTGGTCCATCGAGTCTACATACTGAGCTTTCGACGGCGAACCAAGTGTAACCATGGAGAGTATCTGAGTTTCTCCGCGATTGAAAATAGCGCTCCCGTGAGTTCTGGGCAAAAGGTCCACTTCAGCAGAAAGATCCCTGACTTCATCCATCTTTCTGTGGT
>Ga0172368_10008745_pt1 | contig 10259 bp, 11 predicted proteins | sample Lak11m_FD_114540 | JGI IMG/M metagenome (GOLD analysis project Ga0172368, IMG submission 114540) | Freshwater microbial communities from Kabuno Bay, South-Kivu, Congo - kab_022012_11m | ecosystem: Environmental > Aquatic > Freshwater > Lake | place: Democratic Republic of the Congo: South-Kivu...
CTGTAGTAGTTCCATATTTCCTTAGTTTAACTTAGTGTTTTAATTTTAATTGAAAATAAGGAAAAAAGCAACCTTAGCAAGATAAAACCTACTAAAACGAAAAAAGACCCTACTCCAACTGCGTTAAGCTTATGGAATAAAGGTCTTTTGGTTAAAACTACTAGTTTTATACTAACTGCTTAGCAACAATTCTAGTATTTGCAGGAAGATAGTTTGGATATCCAATTGCAGCAGCGTCAAAATGCCAGCCGCCGGAAACCCAACTCACTTCCACAGCGCGCAAAACACCCGCAATATCACAAACATAAAAAACATTTTTCCTCCCATCATTGAGAAGCCTGCCTGCTTGTCCACACGATTGCAGCCGCAGGAGGAAACAAAGATCATAGAGATTTACAGCCACATTTGTCTGACCACCAAGTTCAGCAATGACTGGATTATCCAACGTATCAAAAATTGCAAAATGAAAAGAAAGAATAGCCTCAGCTGTAACATCCTCCACTTTTTTCAAAAACAAATTATTGAAACGACCAGTAATGCTGCTAATTTTCACCTGGCCGACCACAGGATGAAGATTAGTGACAAAGTGATGTTCTGCAACGAACTGATTCTGTGAAACAGGAATAGCAATACGGCCATAACAACAAAGCAATGAAAAGCCGCCAGTTATACTTTGTGTGTGAGACATGGTTTATAGCCTCCTAGATCTTACAGGAGCAAATATCTGGTCACCAGCCACCCACTTAATCAGTGAATCCACAGGTTGAGCAAAAAAGCACCAACCAGATCCACCCCACCAAACATTCACCGCACGGATATTTCCGAAAAAGTCATAGACATAAAAGCAATTTGCAATAAAGCCTTCCATTTTCAGTACGCCAGCTTCCCCATTCTTCTGCTGGCATACAAGATGCCAAACCGCTGACATGTGAGACATATTTGACGGTGCCGTTCCACCCAATTCAGCAATAATTCCGCTATCAGGCGTATCCACACGCAGACTAAAACAAGAAAATTCTGTTTCCGCCAAATTCTCATCAAGACTACCAATAAACCAAGCACGAAAATCAGCGTGCAAATCAGTAATATTAACACCCTCACCATTTTTAAAAAAATGATCTTCAAAACGAAACCTCTTAACCGCCGGAACACGAATATTACCAACGTGAAAAAGAACAGACGGTGGAGATGCTTGCGCTTTACTTCCCTGATTCTGAGTTTGATCTTGTGCCATGATTGGCCTCCTTGTGCGAGTTGGGTTGGATTTTACTACTAAAAAGATGTAACAATCCTAGGCTTTGAATGCAACATCTTCAATTTAACAGGTACAAAGACACGGTCACCGCGATACCATTCATGCGTACTTGTGGAATTAAAAGCGCTAATGTGCCAGCCTTCACCACGATAGATCAAACATACAACACGCAGCTTTCGCCTATGATCCTTAACAAAAAAATAATTGAACATGCCGTTGGTCAAAAGCCGACCAAATTCACCATTTCCTTGCTGACACAACAGATACCAAATTGCCTGTAAAGTAGTAGCAGCTGCTCCTTCGCCACCAACCTCTTCAATAATATTCCCAACAGGCAATCTATCCATTAGATTGAAAAAATCTAATTGCGAAGATGGAGCAACACGACTAGCTAGTGCACTAAAAAAATATTGACGGAACGAACTACTAACATCAGCAATCCTTACCACAACAGGTTCCCGAAGATTCATACAAAACAACATTCGTGGTTGAAATCTAAACATCTGAAGACTGGGAATATCAACAGTGCCAATATGCAAAAGGGTTGCTTTTGGCGCATTTACCAAACTACTATCTGTTGCTTGTGTACTCACGAAGAGTCTCCTCGCTATGGATTCATCTTCACTCAAGCAATTCGCCCAAGTGACATCTAAACCCGCTAGACTTAAGAGTTTTATCTCTCAGCCTTCTGAAAAATTGTTTTGTCATTCCCAACTTGCTTCGTCCGTAGGCCTACAGCCGAGGTATAGGGAATCCATGGATCCCCGCGGTAGTTTGCCCTCGTGTAACGGGGACAAGGATGACAGAATAAAAATTATTTTTCAGAAGACTAAGAAACTGTTTTTAAAGATCCATACAACATAGGATGTTATCATTATCTATGCTTAATTGTCAAGCTTATGGATAAAATAAAACTCCCCTGTTCTATACAAGGGAGCTTAAATTTAACCTTACTTTTTTTCTTCTTTTTCTACTGGTTCATCTTTACATTCCTCATCGCCACAACATTTTACTTCACTTTTGCAACAAGACAATGAACCCTTAGAACACGAACCAGTACCACAACTGGCTCCCAAATTCATCTTACTAAAAATAAAAATGTATAAAATTTCCAAAATACCCATAGTATTAATTACTAACAAAGCACCATACCAAATTTTTTCGCCTTTTCTCGCAGCAATCCATATTGCCCAACCCTTCCAAAAAATAGTCCAAACTACTAGCGGTAAAAGCCAAAAACCTAAAGCGGAGCCAGCAAAAGCTCCATTCATCATACCCCAGTTAAAATTATACATCATATGTATATGAGTTAATTAAGTTAATTTAAGATTAATATAAGTACATTATACCACAAAATAAGGCAAAAGTCAATACAATTTTAAGCTTAAACAACCTTACACCGCTTGACATGCCAAAAATTCTATTATATGATAGCCTATTCTTATGGCGTTAGAAACACTAGAACAATTAAAGGAGGCTATAAGTCGTAGCCGCCAAATTTTAATCACATTCCATCCTACTGATAAAGGTGACGGGGCAATGGCTGCTTTGGCGTTGGCAGAAATTTTAAAAAAACTTGGTAAACAAGTAGAAATTACCAGTGATAATTATTCCCCAAACTCATCATTAAATTTTTTACCAGAAATAAAAAACATTAATACTCAACTTTCACCATTACACAAATTTATTATTAAAGTTGATATTACCAAAAATCAAATGGCGTCACTAAGTTATGATGTTAAAGATAATGGTTTGTTTATTTACATCACTCCAAAAACTGGCACTATTAATCATGATGCAGTAAAGACTGCCAGCACTGATTTAAAATTTGATTTAATCATTGTTATTAATACACCAGATTTACATTCTTTAGGAAATCTTTACAATAATAACACAGAACTTTTTTCTAAAACTCCACTTATTAATTTGGATCATAACCCTGCCAATGAACATTTTGGCACAATTAATGTTGTAGATTTAGCAGCTACTGCTTGTTCTGAAGTAATTTTTGAAATGGTACAAAAATGGGTACCAGAATTTTTAAATCCCCAAATCGCCACCTTACTTTTAACTGGCATTATTTTAAAAACTAGCAGTTTCCGCTCACCTCAAATAAATTCTCGCACTTTGCAAAATGCTAGCTGCTTAGTAGAAATGGGAGCAGATAGAGAAAGAATTGTGCAAAATTTATACCGCAGACGCACACTTCCAACATTAAAATTATGGGGAAAAGCTTTAAGTAATTTAAAAAATGATAATACCAATGGTTTAGTTTGGGCAAGTTTAACAAAAAATGATTTTAGAGAATCTGGGGCCACTCCACAAGAATTACCAGAAGTAATTGATGAACTAATTGCTAACGCCCCAGAAGCAAAAATTATTGCCTTGTTTTATGAAACAAATACTGGTGTAGAAAGTATTATTGCCACACAAAATAATTTAGATGCACTTTCTATTGTTAAACCATTTATGCCAGATGGCACTAAGCAGCGAGCCAATATTAAAATATCGGGTAAAGATTTAATCACAGTTGAAAATGAAGTACTAGAAAATATTAAAAAGATTCTTCAAAAGTAAAACCGCCCCAAAAGGACGGTTTAATTTTTTTATATGCGCCTGGATGGACTTGAACCATCGACCCCGGCTTTATAAGAGCCGTGCTCTAACCACCTGAGCTACAGGCGCGCAAATTGTGCTTGTAATATATCAAAAATCATTTAGCTTGGCAAGAATGCAGCCACACAAGCCAAAGCCTTGCTTTTTGTCTAATTTTTGCTACAATTAGCTTATAAAGTTATGAATTTCCCGATTAAACTTAAAAAAACTCTTACAACAGCCCTAAAACAAGAAAAAGGGCTTAATTTTATAGTTGCGCTTTACAAAAAATTCCCCGAGGCAGAGGTTTATTTAGTAGGTGGGATTGTCCGTGATTGGCTCTTAAATAGAGCAAGTCATGATTTTGATTTTGTGGTTCGCAGTATTCCTGCCACAAAATTAGCTGCTTTTTTAAAAACTCAAGGCAAAGTTAATTTAGTTGGCGAACGTTTTGGTGTATTTAAATTTGTGCCAAAAAATTCTAAAGCCACATTTGATATTGCCCTACCCCGCATTGAACATGCCTTAGGCACTGGTGGTTACAGAGATGTAGAAACCCAATCTGACTATAAATTACCAATTACAGAAGATTTAGCCCGTCGCGATTTTACCATCAACGCTATTGCCTTAAAATTATCAATCAAAAACAAAAAAATAATTATTGCTGATTTAGTTGATCCATTTAATGGACAGAAAGATATCCGCAAAAAAATTATTAAAACAGTTGGCGAAGCGGAAATCCGTTTTCAAGAAGATTACTCCAGATTATTGCGCGCCCTACGTTTTGCAGTGCAACTAAATTTTAATATTGAAGAAACAACATGGTGGATGTTGATGCAAAAAATGTCTCAAATTAATGCCCAAGTAAATACTAATAAAGAAGTAAAACGCTTGGTTCCATATGAAGTAATAGCCAAAGAATTTATCAAGTCCTTAATGAGTAATCCTTTAAAGGCATTTGACACATGGGACAAGGCCAATGTTTTTGAATACATTGCCCCAGAACTTTTAAAAATGAAAAACTGCCCACAACCCCCAGAGTTTCATCAAGAGGGTGATGTTTGGCAGCACACGCGCATTGCCTTAGATAATTTATCTAGCAAAGGATTTAAGAAATTTGTTAAAACACTACCAGGAGTTTTGCAAGATGGACCACTCATAACCGCGGATTTAGTAATTGGCGTAATGTTTCATGACATAGGTAAACCTTACACAATTAAAACGCCAGAAAAAGATGGCACAGACAGAATCCGCACTGATGAACACGATAGCGCGGGCGCCAAATTAGTAAAAGAAGTTGGTGAAAGATTACGTTTAACATCAGTAGCAGATTTTCCTTGCGACTTAGACAGAATTGCTTGGATGATTCAACGCCACCTTTTACTAGTACACGGAGAACCAATGAAATTTACCAACCATACAGTTGAAAAAAATTTCTTTACTCCAAAAAATCCCGGAGCGGAATTGTTAAAACTCATGTACACAGATCAAATGGCTTCTTTTGTTGGAGGTAAACCACAATTAGGATCCCTTCCAATAATGGTAAAAAGAATTAAACAGCTTCTTAAAAGTTTAGGACAAAAAAAGATTTTACCTCCTCCACTATTAAATGGACATGAGGTTATGAAAATTATGAAAATAAAATCTGGGCCAGAGATTGGCGCAATTTTAGAAAAACTCCGTAGCGCGCAACTGGACAGAAAAATTAAAACAAAACAAGAAGCTAAAAAATTCCTAAACAAACTAAAATAATATGCAAAAAATAATCGCTGGTGTTGATGACTATAACGTACGTTTAGATAAATTATTAACCACAAATTTGCCAAATATTTCCCGTTCTCAGCTTCAAAAACTGGTAAAACATGGCTTAATTTTGGTTAACAGCAAAAAAGTAACCCCGCATCATTTTTTAAGAACTGCTGATGTAATAGATATCTTAGCTGACACAAAAGCCATGGAAGTTAAAAAAGAGGAAGACAAAAAAGCCTTAAAAACTAAAAAAACCATAGCGCCAAAAAAAGTTAAAAAAACTGATTTACCAGAAATTGAAATTCTTTTTGAAGATCCAAATATAGTAGTAATTAACAAACCAAGTGGATTAATTGTACATGGAACAGAAGATCCAAAAACTCAACAAGAAGTTACATTGATAGATTGGTTACTGGCAAATTATCCAAAAATTAAAACTGTTGGTGATGAACCAGCAATTCGTCCTGGTATTGTTCATCGTTTAGATAAAGAAACTTCTGGAGTAATGGTAATTGCTAAAACAAAAAAAGCTTTTGAAAGTTTAAAAGAACAATTTAAAAATCGCGAGATTAAAAAAGAATACTTGGCTTGGATCTATGGCAAACTTGCCAACGACACAGGCACAATTAATTTTACCATTGGCCGTTCTAAAGAATCTGGCAAAATGGCTGCCCGCCCAATGACTGATACTTTTACAGAGGCAGAAGAAGGACAAGAAGGTCGTGAATCAATTACTGATTATGAGGTAATTGAAAGCCACCCACATAGAAGTTTGATTAAAGCCATGCCTAGAACTGGCCGTACCCACCAAATCCGCGTCCACTTTTTTGCCATGGCTCATCCTATAATTGGTGACAATTTGTATAAGATAAAAAATCAAAAAGATATTGCCACTCCCCGCCTTTTGTTGCACGCTCACAAATTAACTTTTAAAGATTTAAAGGGCGTGGAAAAATCTTTTACAGCTGAGATTCCTAAAGAATTTAATTTTTAATTTATTTTAACTAGACACACATAATATTCAGTACAATTAATTTTTTGGCCTAAGGGTCGGAGCAGACGCACCTCCCGAGTCTCGGCACAAAAAATTAATAATACTGAACATTAATCCTTTCAATCATCATATGATCATTACTATTTCTGGCCTTCCAGGCTCTGGTAAAAGCACAGTTGGAAAAATCATTGCGGAAAAATTAGGCTTTCGCTATCTTTCTATGGGTGACATTAGAGGGCAAATGGCCATGGAAAAAGGTTTAACAATAGATGAACTTAATACTATTGGGGAAAAGGAAGACTGGACAGATAAACTAGCTGATGATTATCAAAAAAAATTAACTGAAACAGAAGATAACTTGGTAATGGAAGGACGGCTTAGTTTCTACTTTATGCCAAATTCTTTTAAGATCTTTATCTCTGTAGACCCAGATGAAGCCGCTAAAAGAATTTTGCAAAATAAACACGAACGTCTTGATGAAAAAGCCGTAGAAACCCCAGAGGAAGCACGGGAGGCACTGTTTATTAGGCTAGAAAGTGACAAAAAACGCTACCTTAAATACTATGGAATTGACTACACAGACCCTACTAACTTTGACTTGGTAATAGATTCCACTAAACTAAGCATAGATGAGGTTGTGAGCCAAATCCTTGACAAGTTAAAGTAAACGGGTTATACTAATGATACTTAAAAAAGCTTATTAAATTTATCTATGGCTATTAAAACTACCGGCGTTTCTGCTGATATCAGCACTCTGAAACCGGGGCAAACTGTAAAAGTTTACCAAAAAATCAAAGAAACAAACACAAAAGGCGAAGTAAAAGAGCGTATTCAAATCTTTGAAGGCTTAATTATTGCCAGACGTCATGGCAACGAAGCAGGCGGAACAATCACTGTTCGCAAAATTTCAGAAGGTGTAGGAGTAGAAAAAATCTTTCCAATCCATTCACCAATCATTTCAAAAATTGAATTAGTAAAAGAAGCCAAAGTTAGACGCGCTAAACTTTACTATGTCAGAACTTCAAAAAAGAAATTAAAAGAAAAAAAGAAAGTTGTTGCCAAAAAAGCTTAATAGAAATTAAACCCCGCTCTTAAAGCGGGGTTTTTGTTTATAGATTTATTTTAATGTATTCCACCAAGCTTTCCAAACCGATCGCATTGTTTGCGCAATGGCCGCGTCTTCTATAATAACTGTTGCTCCAGGACGGCGAAAACTTACCATCATTACCTTGTTATCATAAATATTGATTTCAGTCTCAAAATCTACATTTTTAACCAATTTTGTTTCACGCATTTGTTTAGCATCTGTCTTTTTTACCTCACGCGCTTTTGCGCTATCTTTAGCAATATTAAAATACTTAATATTACGTTTTACGCGTTCTTCTGGAATTCGCCACAAAGACAGAGCATCAATTAAATAAAACATTTTCTCATAATCCGCAAAACCATAAATATTTCCTTTGGCGGTTAGCAAATCTGTATAAGCATTCTTAATCCCTTCTACTCCCTGATAAAATTTAACTTTTGGTTTATGTGATGGCAAATTAAACAATCCCATTAATTCTGGCAACATTTGTTGAAATTCATTACTTTGCCTTTGCAATCTAATAGATAAATTATTTGGATCTTCTGCCACCAATACAACTTTTTTATTTTCTTTTACTTCAGAAATTAATCCTTTTTGTTTCATCTCTTCTAAAAAATTATAAATACTAGTACGTTTAATCCCAGACTTTAAAGACACTTCTTGAATTGTCCCTTTGCCCAATTCTAAACAAGCCAAATATACTGCAGCTTGTTTTTCATCAATTCCCATTGATTTTAAAGTGTCTATTATAGCCATAATGTGTTAATAAGTAGTTTATTTTTAAGCTTAAATATAGTTTGTCTATAATTTAGACAATATCATAGTTTACTATTAATGTCAATAATAGCTTATTTTAGCTTAAATATTTAAAATCTTTTTATTATTCATTTTACTGACTACTACATAGACACTTTATTAGACTTTTGTTAAGTTAATTAGCTCTATGGCAAAATGGTTTGCTTTAGAGCTTTGGTCTTTGACAATTTATGGAGGAATCCATGAACTTTCTCTTTGTGGAATTACCATCATTGCATTTGGTCTGGCGCAGATCTGGATTAGAAGATAGGGTTTGTAATGTAATTCGTACTAATTATCCTAAACCTAGCGCACTTTTGGTTTGCGCAATTGCGCGTGAAGTACCTGGCGTAAATGTTAAGGCCGTGGACATGAAAATTCATAATCAAGATTGTATTATCCTCTATCGTGAGTTTGGTTATGAAGATGGCATAATGATTGCCTCTAGAATGGGATCAACTTTTGAATCTGTAATTTCTCAATTAGAATGGGCAGATGTTTTAGCACTAACTATTAACCCAGCATCTTGGGCGAATATTGCCAGTGATTTTATTGCCTTTGCAAAACAGATAAATCCCAATCTGAAAATTATGGTTGGCGGCAGCGATGCTATGTTTCGCGCAGAAACCTATTTGCGCTTTGGCGCGGATTTTATTATTCGTGGCGAAGGTGAATACGTTGGTAAAAAATTACTAGAACGACTGATGAGTGGATCAAATAAATTTAATGACATTGTGGGTTTGGCATATTATGACAATGGCCGTTTGGTTGATACTGGCATATCCCGTGGCTGTAATTTGGATGACACACCACTTCAAGCTCTGGATATTTTTAAGGATGACATTCCTTTATGGAACAATAATATAGAGGCCTACGTGCCAACAAACATTCGTAAGCCACTGGCTTTTTTGTTTATGACGCAAGGCTGCAACCAAGCTTGCGACTTTTGCACAACTCCGCAAAAATACGGCCGTTTGCGCTTTCGTAGTCTAGCGCGCATTCGCAAGGAATTGGAACTTTTTATTAGTTACGGTATTCACACTTTGAATATCTGGGACGACAGTTTAAGTTCTTTGTTACGACTTGGTGAACGAGATCATTTAATTGCAATTTCCAACATGATTCACGAAATGGGTTTTGCTTATGAATTTTCGCAAGGTATGGTAATTAAGGATTTGTGGGATGTAGAGCATAATTGTCCTGATTATGAAATTATTGCCAGACTCTATGGCCACACTATTCGTGACGGCCAGTGGGTTGGTTGCTATGGAGAGTACTTTCCTACGGAATTTTTACAGGAAGTTAACACTTCCACTATTGAACGTAAACTGATGACCTATGATAAGGAATTAGAGGTCATGCGAGCGATTCTGGAACAGGGTGTTCAAGAACTTTCCTATTCTTGTATTGTTGGACGAGCAACTGATGGTGACACGCAGTTTGATTTGGCCGCTCAGCGCCTTAATGAAATGACAGAAATTGTAGAAAGCTATGGCGCCAAGGGATTGGCCACACCATTTATGTTTTCCATTTTGCCCGGTACCATTCTTGGCAGAAAAGAACTAACTAACTGCCAATATCCAATTGCTGATTTTCCTGAACTGTATCAATTTAATGCCGCACCCCATGGCACGCAGCATTACTCACCCAAAGAGTTAATGGCCGCCAAAGACAAACTAGAAAGTAGGGTGTTAAATTTTGGACAATGCCAAAAGTGGTGGCAGACAGGACGTTACCAATGGAAGTAAGACTTGGAGGCAACATGAAGGATACTAAAGCCACCC
>Ga0172368_10008746_pt1 | contig 10258 bp, 10 predicted proteins | sample Lak11m_FD_114540 | JGI IMG/M metagenome (GOLD analysis project Ga0172368, IMG submission 114540) | Freshwater microbial communities from Kabuno Bay, South-Kivu, Congo - kab_022012_11m | ecosystem: Environmental > Aquatic > Freshwater > Lake | place: Democratic Republic of the Congo: South-Kivu...
AAAGTGCGGAAAAGAAGGTTATTCGAGCCTTCCATTTAACTTTCGAGCTTATTCGAACCTCAAAATTGTTCAATATTAGTGTTAGAAAGCTTGCAGAGATGTGACTCTGGAGAGGGGGGTATACTCTTGTAAACGATAAATGGAACAACCCATTCTCAAAATTTGAGAATAACAGTTTACAATAATATTAATTAATGCAAAATAAATTATGTACTTGACAATAATGACACAGGTCTCTCATATTATGATAAAAGAAATAATAGTTAAAACCGCCCTCTCCCCCTCAAAACTTCCTGGTCTTGTTTATGCCCTCAATCCATACAGGGGATGCCAACATGCCTGCGTCTATTGTTATGCCCCTTCTGTAATCCACTGGGATAAGGGAAAATGGGGTGAGCTTGTGGAAGTAAAAATAAACCTGCTGCGCATCCTTTCAAAAGAACTGCGCGTAAAGAAAAAAGGCATCGTGGGGCTTGGAACAGTTACAGACCCATACCAGCTGGCTGAAAAGAAGTATGAGATAACGCGGCGGTGTCTTGAGATGCTGTTATTGCATGATTTTCCGGTTTGCATACAGACAAAATCTTCTCTTGTATTAAGAGATATTGATCTTTTGAAACGTTTCTCACATATGGAAGTTGGCATAACTCTGACATCGCATGATGATAGAGTAAGGGAAAAACTTGAGCCCGGCGCGTCAAGTGTTGAAGAGAGGCTTCATGCGCTTTCGCAGCTTTCAAAGAATGGGATAAAAACATGGGTTTTCTTAGGACCGGTGATGCCGTATCTCACAGATGTGGGAGCGTTGATCGATACAATATCAATGGTGAAACCGGGTTATGTGCTTGTGGATAAATTAAGGATGAAAGAAGGTGTCATGAAAAGCGTTTCGGGATTTATCAACGAGTTTTATCCTCATTTGAATGAGAAATATGAGAATATTTTTTCTGATGAGGAAAATTACTTCGTGAAAATTCTAGAAGATATTAAAAAGAGTTGTGAGAATAGACTTGACATTAAAGAATGCTGCTTGGGATGTAAAAATGGCGTAAAGTATATCTTATATCATTAAGAAGGTTAGACGTTATGCAGCTTGAAAATCTTAGACATGGCACTGAATTGTTAAAACGCGGTTTTGCAAAAATGCAAAAAGGCGGCGTAATTATGGATGTTACAACACCCGAAGAAGCACTGATCGCAGAACGTGCAGGCGCCGTGTCGGTGATGGCGCTCTACCAGGTGCCTGCTGATATCAGGAAAGCAGGCGGGGTTGCAAGAATGTCTGATCCTGAGGTAATTAGCGCAATAATTGACGCTGTCACAATACCTGTCATGGCAAAAGCAAGGATCGGGCATTTCGTGGAGGCTGAAATCCTTGAGGCGCTGGGTGTTGACATGGTGGATGAGTCCGAAGTGCTCACGCCGGCTGATGAAATGTTCCACATAGATAAAACAAAATTCACAATTCCTTTCGTTTGCGGCGCACGCGACCTTGGAGAGGCGCTAAGAAGGATAAATGAAGGGGCAGCAATGATACGCACAAAAGGAGAAGCCGGAACAGGCGACGTGAAAGAAGCCGTGCGACATATGCGTACGATCATGAGTGCGATAAGGGAGCTTAAAGGGAAAAATTCAGAGGAATTGATCCAGGTGGCGCGAAAGATCGAAGCTCCGATCGATCTTGTAATAGAAACAGCAAGGCTTGAAAGAATACCTGTCGTGAACTTTGCAGCCGGGGGCATTGCAACTCCTGCAGATGCAGCTCTTATGATGCGCCTCGGAGCAGATGGTGTTTTCGTGGGTTCAGGGATATTTAAAGCGCAAAACCCTGAAAAGATGGCAAATGCTATTGTGGAAGCTGTTAATAATTATGATAATCCATCTGCGCTTGCCGATATCTCAAAAGGACTCGGAGGGGCGATGAAAGGGATCGATGTCAGGAGTTTGAGCGAGAAAGAAGTGATTCAGGGAAGAGGATGGTAGTTTTCTAATATATTCGTGAGCAAGATGTGTATGAATACATTAAGAAAGAAATAATGACTATTTCGGTTACAGGCCCCGTACTGTTTTTGTCCGGTATACCGGTGACTCTCCGCGCTCGTTCTCGTGCTCGTATAAGGCGATATGAAATCCAAAAACTTCTTTCAAGCAAAATAGGCGCACATCTCATAGATTGCCGTACTTTTTATTATCTTTAGACTTATGCATTTAGTTGGAAAGATATATAAAGTACCATAAATAAAGGAGAGTTAACTAACATCATTAAAATGTAATTGAGGTAAAATGTTTGAAATGTGGTGGGAATACTTACTCGGATATATATTTTCTGTTGGAGGAAGCCGCTTTTTCATAAAACCTGTCGTGAAAACGATGGTGGAAAAATTGGGGCAAAGGAATCCATTCTCATGGACGTCCGAAGCAGTTGGTTATATTGAGGGAGTGCTTTATACCTCCTCATGGTTACTTGGTAAGAGTGAGTTCATTGCAGTGTGGCTGGCATTAAAAGTGGCAGGACAATGGGGGCGCTGGACCGATGGCTCTACTAATTCTGAAAAAGTTATTATTCCAGGACGTGCTTACTACAATATCTTCCTGACCGGAAGCGGTCTATCAATTTCTTATGCTGTTGTTGGCGCCTTAATTGTTGAGTGGCTTATAGGTCATAAACTGATCGAGAATATCTTAGTTCCAATCTCTCTATTGATAGGTACGCTCCTTCTCTGGATATGGGTAAAGTACTATGTGAAGTCTTGGTTCCTAAAATAGAACGCAGATAGGCTATAAAAGAAAGCAAAACCATCGAACAATCATAAGGATGCCCCGCAAATTTCATTGCGGGTCGTTGACTCGAAACATAAATAGAAGTTTATACAACAGGACACTTGAAGCAGACGCTGAAAAATGAACCCGATGGCGTTGTGTCTGCAAAGGTGAAAATCCCATCATGTGGAGCTACTCCCGCAAGAAGGAAGTGCGGTATTCTCAACAATCCATCTATCAGAAGAATTAAATATTATTCTTACAAATAAGTTACTATTCAATGAAAATTAAATCCAATAAATCTCTGGAACCTGATATATCCGAAGTTATATCAAAGATAAAAGATTTAGGAGGAGACAGGATTAAATTTATTGTTTTATATGGTTCCGCAGCAAAAGGGCGAAATATGAATTTATCGGACATTGATATTGCGGTATTTCACAGTGGGGATAAAAGTGAAAGATTTCAATTCAGGATGAAAATTCTTGGAAGGAGTGGCAATAAATTTGATATTCAAACTTATCAGGATTTGCCATTATATATTCAGAATGAAATATTATCAAGTGGTGAACTCCTCTATTACAATGATTATACAGAGATTTTTGACACTTTCATGAAAACTATCAGAGAATTTGGGGATTTTAAACCGCGCCTGGAATTGTATTATTCAAATATGGGGGTTTAATTTTGGAACATTCTGATTGTGTGCGCATATTCTCAAAGCTTGATCGGATGATAAAGTACGTTGAAGAACTGCAAAGCATGCTTCCGGATCAAGAAGAATATCAGCAAGATCTCATTAGAAGGAGAGCATGCGAGAAAACAATTGAAGTAGCGATCGAATCCTTAATCGATGTTTGCGCAATGATAGTTTCAGCGCAGCAATTTGGTTTACCAGAAAATGAAGAAAACATCTTCGACATGCTTATTGAAAAAAAGATATTGAGTAGTAAATTTGGGGAAAAACTAAAAGATATGAAGGGATTCAGAAACATCTTAATTCACCGTTACGGGCATGTTGATGATGAAATGGTATATCATAATTTAAGCGGCTGTATGAATGATTTTTATGAATTTGAAAATTATATTATATTATATTTACAAAAACAGAAAATTTGATCACATTATAGAAGCCATGAGTTGTGGTTAACTATAAAGGAATCCTATGAAAATACTGGTCGCGGAATACGCCGTTGGTGCAGGCATTGATGAATACATGCTTGAAGGCCGGGCAATGCTTGACACACTTGTCAGAAGTTTAGCTGCCTGAGGTATTGTATCCATCAGCTGGCACCATAATTGATTCAGGAATAGTTGCGGAAGATGGGGTGCTGTGAATGCTACAAAAATATAATGGAAAAACTCGGATTGGGAAGTAAAAAGAGAGACATGAAGGATCACAATGAAGTCAAGGTTAAAAAATTTCCTCGTGATTACCGTTGTTCTGGTTTTTCTCCTCTTGGGACTGGGTCTTTTCCAATTCATTACCACAAATACAGCAAAAGACTAAGGTCGGAGGCTTTGCGCGGGTCAACCCCGCAAAGCCGAATGTGCGATGTCGCATTCCAACGACAGACTGGCGCACCAATACCGAAGAACAAACGCTATACGATCATGCAATCAGATATTTAAACTTAAAAAAGAAAAATGATAATATGACAGATATAGAAAATATCCACCGTTCAACAGGAAAAACTCTGATTGATATGGTAAATACAATCAAAGGCATTTATAAAGATGGTGTAATTAAACCTCTGGAAGAATTAAAAATCAAAGAAAATACAGAGGTCATAATCGTCTTTTCAGATGAAGACAAGAAAAAAAAAACTGCTTTTGCCTCAGCGGCAGGCTCATGGAAAGAAATAGATACAGAAACATTAAAAAAGCACATATATGAAGATAGAAAAATTTCTTTAAGAGGCGAGGCTAAATTGTGATTTCATATCTCATCGATACTGATTGGGTCATTGATTTCCTGAAAGGTAAAAAAGAAATAGTTGATACGTTAGTCTCTCTGGAACAAATGGGTATGGCTATCAGTGTGATTTCTCTGGCTGAATTATATGAAGGAATATATTCTTCTGACAATCAAACCAAGAAAATGAACGGTTTGAATAATTTCTTAAGTGGAGTTAAGGTTTTTGCAATTGATAATGAGATAGCCAAAATATTTGGAAAACAAAGACAAGCATTAAGAAAAACTGGTAAATTGATTGACAACTTCGATCTTTTAATTGCCTCAACATGTCTATTTTATGATCTTACCCTGATGACAAATAACATCAATCATTTTGAAAGAATTGAAGGATTGAAGTTGTACAAATAGAAACGCCTAGGGGAATCCTATGAAAATTCTGATCGCGGAATACGCTGTCGGCGCAGGCATTGATGAATACATGCTTGAAGGCCGGGCAATGCTTGGCACACTTGTCAGAAGTTTTGTTGAATGCGGTCATGAGGTTTTTTATCCATCAGCCGGCACAATAATTGACTCAGGAACGGCTGTGGAAACAGGGGGATTTGAGGAAACACTGACGCGATTATCGAAAAAGTGTGATGCAGGACTTGTAATTGCTCCTGATGAGATACTTGGCGACCTCACAGAGATCATTGAAGAAAATACAACAAACCTTGGATGTCCATCCGGTTCCGTGCGCCTCTGTGCAGATAAACTTATAAGCACACACAAGCTTGCAAAAGAGAATGTCCCTGTCCCGCTGACAATAGGAGAGGGGGAATACAATGGCGATTTTGTTATCAAACCCAGATTTGGATGTGCATCCGAGGGAATACATATAAGTAAAAAAGGGATTTTGAAGGATGGTTTTATCGCGACGGAATTAATTAACGGGGAGCACCTGAGCGCAAGTGTAATAACCGGAAAAACACAGCTTCTTCTCACAGTTAACAGGCAATTGATCAAAATAAGCGAAAAAATATCTTACGAGGGCGGCATTGTGCCGTATCAATGTGACCGGGAAAAGGAGATCGCTGATATCGCTAAAAAAACCACAAAAGTCCTGGGATGCCGCGGTTATGCGGGTGTTGATATCGTTCTTGCGGATAAGCCGTATGTTGTGGATATAAATCCAAGACCCACAACATCCCTGATCGGGATAACAAGGGTCATGAAAGCGCAAATTGCTGACTTACTTTTCAAGTCGGCTTTCGGGGAATTGCCCCAAAATGTTGAAGTGAATGGGTGTTTTACATTTAAAAAGGATGAATTATTCAGGCTTTAAGCAGAGCTCAAAAGTAAATTACTCTCTTCGTACCTTTATCTTCTTTTTCGATCATTGTTCATTGACACTAGCATCAAAGCTATTGCAATAATAGCTATTATCATCTCAAAACCAGGGATTCCCTTCTTTGTCTGTTCCGGCACCGGAGAAACCGTAACTATTGGCTTAGCCGGAGTTCCTGTTATCGTACCTGCCGGTATTGTTGTGAACACTTCCACACTTTTCAATCCGGTTATTGCAAACATGGAGAAGGAGTCTGTCTTTGCCTCGAAATAAGTGAATTCAATATCCTTTGTTTTCTCCGTGGTTTCAAGCTGCACCCATTTGCCTTCATGCCATTTGACCATTTTTACGTCACTGATTGCTAAGCTGTTGTTGCTGAGCCAGGAATTCTCTATTTTGAATCTGATCAATACTTCTTTTATATTCCTGGTACCTGCCCAGATATTCACATTCTTGTATACTGTTCCTGGCGGTGAAACCGTTACAAGTTTGGATGCGCTTTTAAGAACTTCCACTCTCAGGCCTACGTTCTCATTCTCTTTCCCTGTGACTGCAATTTCATATACGCTGAGTTCGGGCGCCTTGAAATCATATGTGACTGATGCGTTTGCAATGAGGCTCTTGGCATAGCTCTGTGATTTCTCTATGTTGGCATAAGGCTCGGATGTCACAACCCCGCCACCTCCGACGCTGCCTGAAGATGAGGCTGGCGCTATTGTGGCTGTTGCTGCAATCAGGGCAAAGGTCGAAAAACCCTTCATACTAAAGGCAAATGTATAGCTATCATTTACTGAATCGTAGGTGTAACTCTCTGGTGTTTGTATCGGACCTATAGTTCCATTGAGATAAATCTCTGCCAGGCGCACATTATTCAAAGTAGATGCAGCCAAAGTTCTATACCAATTCCCACTTACAGTCATAGAAATCGGCACTTCAAGAATATCTCGCGGGGTTGCACCATCAAGCTGAGCCGATGTAACAAACGCAATGTGTTTTCCGGCATCAATAATACCAAGAGAAAACTGGAGAGCTAAAAGGATTACATCAGGCCCAACGAGTCCAGCATCCTTGCCGCCTCTTGCATTTATATCATCAGCAATTGATGAATGAAGCGACATACTATATATCATACCGCTCAACGTTGATAAGGTATTGATCCTGATGGCTACTTTGCTTCCCACAGTTCCAATGCTTGTGAAATTAGAACTAACGGGTGAATTGTTTAACATTATGCTGCTTAATGTAAATATTACATTATCTCCTATAACAACAGGATTGCCAATAACGACGTCGAGCATAGAAGACCCGATATTAAAACTAAGAAGTGTGCCGTTTATAATCCCAACTGCAATTTCGGTCGAAGTTCTCAGATTCCCGATACCATTATTTATTTCAATACTGCAATTTTCTGCAACAAAAGTCGGTGAATGTGTTATAGAAATATTTGTATCACCTAATTCATCTTCCAGATAAGAAATACCTTTAAACGAAACATCCAACGATGCCGATACGCCATTTGCCTGTGCTGTAACAACTGCTGTGCCTGGATTTTTGGAAGAGATTAAAATTACCGTAGCTATTCCGTTCTTGGTATGTGCAGCGAGCGCAGTACTGCCTGAGAGTATATTTACATCAGTTCTATTAAAATATAGCCTGCCATCCGAAGCAGTAAATATTACATTTGTGCCGTCAACTACATCTTTTCTATTGGTATCAGTGACATGAGCGACAATGACAGCTTCCTCCTTTCCGTTAGCTTCCAATGAAGGCGGATTGGAAACAAGCGCAATAACAGAAGGAAGGCCCGGCCCAGTAACAGGTACTGAGTATGTTACATTTCGTGTGATTATCCTTGAATTATGATTTGTGCTGCTATCTATCGCAATTGCTGTAATGAAATTCAAGCCCGTACTCAGGGAGATAGATGCATTAAACGATCCTCCATTGAGTATAGCTGGAATACCATTGACTGTAACAGACTGAACTCCTGAATTATCCGAAACAGTGCCGAACACTTCAATTGAATTTTTCAAGGACACAATATTAAGCCCCTCAGTCGGGAACACTACTATAAGCTTAGGAGGTTCTGTATCAGAAGGTACTACGCGAGTCACAGTTAAGGTTGTAGTGTTTGCATTTATGTTGCTGCTCGAATCAATGGCTTGAACTGTAATGGTGTTTGGTCCAATGTTCAAATCCACCGAAACGCCATATCTTCCATCAATTGTCAGAATAACTGGCATACCATTTACTATCACTGTGCGGATCCCACTGTCATCGGTTGCACTTCCGCCCACTATAATCGAACTGGTAGTGAAGACCTGATCATCTGCTGGCTGGCTCACAATCAATAATGGCGGCGTTGTATCCGGCACATCTGGAGGTGAGTAGGTAACCTTTCTCGTTGCAGTTGCAGTGTTTGCATTCGGACTGGCATCCGTGGCAGCAACCGTGATTGTATTGCTTCCATTTACCAGGATTAGTTTTGTGCTGAAACTGCCCGTAGGATCTACAGACACAGCATTCCCGTTGACCATTACCGAATATATTCCGCTGCTGTCGAAAGCCGTGCCACTCACTGTAATAGAGCTGATAGTAAATATCTGGCCGTTTGTAGGCTGATTAACAATCAGTGTTGGCGATGTGGTGTCGGGCACAACCGAAGGCGAGTAAGTGACCGTTCTTGTGATTGTTGCTGTATTGTCGGCATCATCTGTCGCTGCCACTGTTATCGTATTTGTCCCTGGAATAAGGATACCGTTCACACTGAATGGACCGGCACTTACTGCTATAATCGCTCCATTTACTGATACGGTTTGTACCTCACTATCATCTGTTGCTGTTCCACTCACTGGAATAGAACTTGTAGTAAAGACCTGGCCATTTGTTGGTTGATTCACAACCAACTTTGGCGGGGTTGTATCAGGCACTGATGGAGGAGCATAAGTTACTGTTCTTGTAATTTTTTCACGATTATGGTTGCTGCTGCCGTCTATAGCTTCCACAGTGATTGTGTTTGGACCTGGATTTAGTGTCAGGGTGAACATGAACGAATCGCGGCTGATCGCGGCTGGCTCACCGTTCACCGTTACAGATAATATAGTGCTGGCATCCGTAGCAAAACCGTTCACTCTAATGGAATTAGTAATGAAGACCTGGGCGTCTAATGGCTGCGTTACGACCAACAACGGCGGTGTTGTATCCGGCACAACAGGAGGGGTAAAGGTAACTGTTCTTGTCACCGTGGCAGTATTCGCATTTGGGCTTGCATCGGTTGCAGTGATCGTGATCACGTTGCTGCCATTTACCAGCAAAACTTTTGTGCTGAAGCTTCCTGACAGGCTTACTGATACTGGAATACTATTTACTGTTATGTTAACAATACCTGATGGATCTGTCACAGTACCACTCACGGTAATTGAACTTGTAATAAAGGCCTGATTGTCTATCGGCTGAATAACTATCAACAGTGGCGGTGTCATATCAGGGACTAAGGTTACAGTAACTATAGCCGTTCCGCTAACACTACCGCTTGTTGCGGTTATTGTAGTTAAGCCTGCTTCTATTGCAGTGAAAACGCCTTCGCTGGTGATTGTTCCCGCACCTGTATTACTGCTGTTCCACATCACATTTGCACTAATCGGATTTCCGAACTGATCCATGGGGAATGATGTAAATAGCAACGTATTACCCACAACGACTGAGGCAATTGCTGGTGAGATCGTTATTGTGGTTAATTCAGGTATTGGCGTTGGTGTGACTGTTGGAGTTGGTGTAATAGTTGAGGTCGGAGTAGGGGTCCCAGTTGGAGTAGGAGTGGGAGTTGAAGTCGGGGTAGGGGTGACAGTTGGGGTAGGAGTGGGAGTTGAAGTCGGAGTAGGGGTGACAGTTGGGGTAGGAGTGGGAGTTGAAGTCGGAGTAGGGGTTGCTGTTGGAGTAGGAGTGGGAGTTGAAGTCGGGGTAGGGGTTGCTGTTGGAGTAGGAGTGGGAGTTGAAGTCGGAGTAGGGGTGACAGTTGGAGTAGGAGTGGGAGTTGAAGTCGGAGTTGGGGTGACAGTTGGTGTGGGAGTGGGAGTTGAAGTCGGGGTAGGGGTGACAGTTGGTGTGGGAGTGGGAGTTGAAGTCGGGGTAGGGGTGACAGTTGGAGTAGGAGTGGGAGTTGAAGTCGGAGTTGGGGTGACAGTTGGAGTAGGAGTGGGAGTTGAAGTCGGAGTTGGGGTGACAGTTGGAGTAGGAGTGGGAGTTGAAGTCGG
>Ga0172368_10008747_pt1 | contig 10258 bp, 12 predicted proteins | sample Lak11m_FD_114540 | JGI IMG/M metagenome (GOLD analysis project Ga0172368, IMG submission 114540) | Freshwater microbial communities from Kabuno Bay, South-Kivu, Congo - kab_022012_11m | ecosystem: Environmental > Aquatic > Freshwater > Lake | place: Democratic Republic of the Congo: South-Kivu...
AAAATGAATCCTAAATGTTCTAAATTTTTATCATCTTTTTAGCGGAAATGACATTTAATTTAGGCATAATTATCTGCTAAATTGCAATTGCTGAATGCCAACAAACTGATTCTGCGGAATATGCGCCTGAAAAAATTTTTCTTCCGTTTCTAAACAAAGTCCAACTACTTCGTTCAGCCGCTTATATAGCTCCGGCAATGTTTTGGCTTGCGTGTAGCAACTGCGCAAAGCCGGAACACAGCCGATATAATAGCCGCTTTCATCTCTTTCAATAATTACCGATAAATTGTATTCTTTCTTTTTTTTCATATATTTTTAGTTAATTTATATGCTTTTTCCTTTGTTAAATAACAAATCAAATTCCTCGTCGTCTTGGACTCCTCCTCGGAATGACAAAATATAAACGTTATGCGTTATGAGTTACGCGTTATGCGTTTCCAGGTAGTCCAACCCACCCCGATACTCCTCCACCAATTTCTTCATCTTCCCAATTAACTTATCATCCAGCCCGTCAGCTTTTGTAATTTCAGCCAGCACTTCCCGGCCGCTCATTTCCGCATATTTATATAACCCGCGTTCAAATTCTTTAATTTTGTCAACCGGCACATCGTCCAGCAGCCCTTCGTTCACGGCGTAAAAAATCAATACCTGATGAGCTACCGGCACCGGCGAATACTGGCCCTGCTTAAAGACTTCGGTAAGCCGCTTGCCCCGTTCCAATTTTTTCCGCGTTTCTTCGTCCAAATCGCTCCCGAACTGGACAAAAGCCGCGAGTTCGCGGTACTGGGCGAAATCTAATTTCATTTTGCCCGCAACCTTTTTCATCGCTTTAATCTGCGCGCTGCTCCCGACACGCGAAACAGAGATACCGATGTTCAAAGCCGGCCGCACGCCTTGATAAAACAAATCGCTTTCCAAAAATATCTGGCCGTCGGTAATGGAAATAACATTCGTTGGAATATAAGCGGACACGTCTCCGGCCTGCGTTTCAATAATCGGCAGCGCGGTTAATGAACCGCCGCCGTACTCTTTATTTAATTTGGCCGCGCGTTCAAGTAAGCGGGAATGCAGGTAAAACACATCGCCCGGATAAGCCTCGCGTCCCGGCGGGCGGCGCAACAAAAGCGACATCTGGCGGTACGCGACCGCGTGTTTTGATAAATCATCATAAACCAACAGCACGTCTTCGCCTTTATCCATAAAATATTCGCCCATGGCGCAGCCGGCGTACGGCGCGATATACTGCAGTGCCGCCGGGTCCGAAGCTCCGGCTAAAACCACTGTTGTATATTCCATCGCTCCGTGTTTTTCCAACTCCGCCACGATGCGCGCGACTTTGCTTTCTTTTTGGCCAATCGCGACATAGATGCATTTCATCCCCTGCCCATTTTGGTTGATTATTGTATCAATCGCGATGGCGGTTTTGCCGGTCTGCCGGTCGCCGATGATTAATTCGCGCTGGCCGCGGCCGATGGGAATCATCGCGTCAATAGCTTTAAGTCCGGTCTGCACCGGCTGTTTGACTCCCTGCCGCGTAATAACTCCGGGCGCGATTTTTTCCACCGGATAAAATTTACCAGATTTAATCTCGCCTTTGCCGTCGATTGCCTGCCCGAGCGCGTTCACCACCCGGCCAATAATATGCTCGCCTACCGGAACCTGCAAAACCTTGCCGGTTGATTTGACCGTATCGCCTTCTTTAATTTTTAAATAATCACCTAAAATAACCGCGCCGATTGTATCTTCCTCTAAATTTAACGCCACGCCATAAATGATTTCGCCCGCCCCCTTATTATTGCTGGTAAATTCCAACATTTCCGAAGACATTACGTCCCCCAGGCCGCTGATGCGCGCGATGCCGTCGCCTATTTCCAAAACAGTGCCTGTTTTTTCCACTTTCACCTCGCTTTTGAAATCATTGATTTGCTGCTTTAATTGCTCAATGATAAAATCTTTGATTTGTTTCATAATATCTCCTGCTAATTACTAATCACTTACTAATATACTAATCTGCGCATACACGAAATATAAAAAATTATCCGCGTATTTGTAATTAGTATATTCGTATATGATTTGTAATTAGTAAATTATTGATTAACTATCTTGTTTTTTAAATTTATTAATTGGTGTTTTATACTGCCATCAATCACCATATCATCCATTTTCACCACAAACCCTCCTAAAATATCCTGATCAACTATTGACTCTAACCTTATCTCTTTTATCTTTAACAATTTAACAATTTGGCCATTTAACAATGTTTTAATTTCTTCACTTAACTCTCTCGCGCTCACCAACTCTCCCTCTACAATTCCCTGTTCTTTATTCCAAATCTTTATAAATTCATGGGTAATATCACTCGCTTTGCCGAGTTCATTGCGCGTTGCTAAAATTTTAACAAAATTTTTGATGGCCGCCTTAATATCACCGCCAGATTCCATTTGGCTGATAGTTTCATACAAACTTTGGGCGTATTGTTTAATAGTAATTTTCATAAATGTAACGCGAATGCTGCGAATTATACACGGATACGCACAAATTAATTCGCGAATTAATTCGAAATATTCGTGTGTAATTTGTGTATATTCGTGTTAAGTTATTTCTTAATTTCTTTCACAACTTTTTCTATATATTGCTTATCAACTCCGCCATCAACCTTCTCTCCTAATATTTGCTCCATCGCCGCCACAATCATCTCCCCCGCCTCCTCTTTCACGTGCTTTAGCATTATTTTTTTTTCAATTTCCAAATCGTCTTTCGTCTTGCTGACGATTTTTTCAATCTCTTCTTTGGCTTTCACTATCATTTCTTTTTTGCGCTCCTCGCCTTTACGTTCCATTTCTGCCAGTAAAGTATTCGCTTCCTGCTTGGCCTGATGCAAAATCTCATCGCGCTTTGTTTCCGTGACTTTTAATTCTTTAGCTATTTTATCGGCGTTTTTTAAGCTGTCTTCTATTTTTTTGGAACGCTCCTGCAAAATTTTCATCAACGGCTTAATGCCAAAGTAATACAGCACGACAAAAACAATCGCGAAATTAACGGCTTGCGCGATTAATAATTTAACGTCAATGTGGAATGTTGATATTACTTCGCCCATAGAAAAAAATTTTCAATGATCAATTTACAATTTCCAATCAATTTTCAATAATTAAAAATTGATAATTGAATGAAAATTGATCATTGTAAATTGAAAATTTTTTAATAATAATCTTATTATGAGAGTCCATTATTAATAAAGAACTCCCATCAAAAACTATTAATTAATTGAAAACGCCACGACTAACGCGTAAATCGCGATAGCTTCCGCGAACGCGGCCGCGAGCAACATCGGGACTAAAATTTTTCCCGCGGCTTCCGGATTACGGCCGATTGATTCCATGGCTTTCGCGCCGATTTTGCCGATAGCTAACGCCGGAGCGATGGCGCCGATGCCGATGGCGATTGCTTTCGCTAGCATTGTTAAGTCCATAAATTACCCTTTCTTAATGAAAATTAGTTACTGTCGACGGTTTGGTTTTTTTATTTAACGTCGGTCTAATCTTCATGTTATTTAATTTTCAATTATCAATTTTCAATTATCAATCAATGCTCAATTTTCAATTTTCAACTTCTGCAAATTGATCATTAAGTAATTGGAAATTAATTGAGAATTGATCATTGAAAATTGAAAATTTTAAACTAATGTTCCTCGGCAGAAGTGCTAATAGTTAAAAAAGCCAATGTCAACATGGCAAAAATCAATGCCTGAATCACACCCACGATTAACTCTAAAAACATAAACGGAATCGGCACCAGCCAGGCAACTAAAGCCGCCATGGACATCAGCAACACTTCGCCCGCGAAAATATTGCCGAACAACCGGAAAGATAAACTGGCGATTTTAGCGATCTCGCCGACTATTTCTACGACGCCCACGAATGCTTTTATCGGATTTACCAAAATTATGGTCGGTTCCTTCATTATTTTTTTGGGAATCTCTAAAAACGCCTTGATATTTATGAATTTATTAAAATGATGCCAAAAACCTATTTTAAAAATGCCAAACAGATGCGAGGCGATAACTGCTATTAAGGCAAGCGCTAAAGTAGTATTCAAATCAGCCGTACCGCCGCGCAAATAAGGCACCAGCACCAATTCCCCGTGCTCGCTTACTACTTGGCCGATAGTACCGACGCCGGGCAGAAGTCCAAACCAATTGTTTAGCAAAATAAAAATAAAAAAAGCAAAAATTAACGGAAAAAATTGCAGTGATTTCTTCCGGCTGCCGGTAATGGAATCAAAGGTTCCTAAAAACCATTCAAAAACCATCTCTGCCGCCCCCTGGATTTTTCCCGGCACTTTTTTGATGAGTAAACGCAGCGATAAAGAAAAAATAATTACTAACGCCACTACCGCCCAACTGACTAACAACGAATTAGTGACGGCAAAATCACCGACATACCAAAGAGGTTCGGCAAATAATGTTTGTTCGTGATGAATTTCAGTTGATGCTGTTTCAGAAACTTCATCAACTTCATTGCTGTTCACTGTTTGATTTACTTCTGTCATGCTAGTAATTTCAAAATTTTCAATTTTCAATGTTCAAACAATTTTAAAATTTTTAAATTAGTTAATTGTTTGAAAATTGCCTGCCCGCCTGCCGCTGCCATTTAAATAATATTAACTATAAAAATGGCGGCAGCGGGCGGGCGGGAAAATTATAAAATTGAAAATTATTTATCTTTTTTATTGAACTTTTCTATTTCCCTAAACGCGTCTCTCACCAGCCCAAACATAGAAATTACAAACGCCGCGCCCACGCAAGTTAAAAATAACCATGGTTCAGTGCCGTATTTTCTATCCAGCCATTTTCCTAAAAATATTGCTAAAATTATCGGGCCAATAATCCAGCCGGAAAGCCGAGAAAACATTAATAATGCCGGCTGCCACCACGGCAACTCCACTTTTTTTTCTTGCCCATTAATTTTTTTCTCTTCCATTTTTTAAAAAATAAAATGTCCCGTAAATAAGCGGGAAATGTTATCCACAAGCTAACTTCGCTTAAAATTATATGGTAAAAATAAAACAGGGTCAATTGACTGAATAAAATAAAGTAAGTATAATAATAAAAACTATTGACATCCAAATAGCCGCCGGGCATTGTCATTGGTCGCCTGCGCTACGCTTTTTAAGCTGATATTTTTTAGTTCGGCAATTCTTTTCGCCACCTCTCTAACATACAACGGTTCGTTTCTTTGGCCGCGATAAGGCACCGGCGCCATAAACGGACTATCGGTTTCAATCATAAATTTATCCAAAGGAACTTTGCGGATTAATTCGTCCCGGTCAAGATAAGCCGTTCGCGATATACTTTTTTTAGGCGGAAACGTAATGTCGCCGGTAAAAGAAATTAAAAATCCCAACTCAAAATATTGCCATGCTAAATCCCAGTTGCCGAAAAAACTATGGATTACCCCTCTGCCAGCCGGGCGTTTCTTTTTATTTTTATAAAATGCGCTTAACAATGAAATTAAATCTTTATGCGCGTCGCCTGCCTCGTTTACGGCAAGTTGAGATGGGCGGCAATGAATAATCGCCGGCATGTCCATCTCTTGTGCGAGCTCAAGCTGCTGTAAAAGCGTGAGCTGCTGCAGCTGTTGATTTTGTTTGATTTTATCAGCTTCATTAGGAAGGTAAAAGTAATCCAACCCTATTTCGCCTATCGCGACTGTTTTTTTAGATTCGGCTAACTTTTTATAAAAATCATAATCAAATTTCTCCCCTTTCATTTTGACTTTTCTGCCTTCTTCTTCAAATTCCTGATCCTGCAAATGGACCGGGTGCAAGCCGACGGCGGCATAAACTCCGCGGTCGTATTTTTCCGCTATTTCCACGGCGCGCCGCGAAGTTTTCTGTTCGGCGGAAGGAATTATTATCTCAATTTGCTCATCCAAAGCGCGGCGGATTACTTCGTCCGCGTCATTTTTATAAGTCTGGAAATTAAGATGGCAGTGAGTATCAATAAAAGTCATAAGTAAAAAGTTAAAAGTAAAAAGTAAGAAAATAAGTTTATTCTTTTCTTTTAACTTTTTACTTTGAACTTGATGTCTCCTCGCCTTAAAATTTTTATTTTCCCACTCCGCGCGTCCACAAAAGTTGACCCTAGCGACGGCGGCAATTTTCCGGCGTCCATAATTATATCCGGCTTAAATTTCTTGCTCTGAAAATATTTTATAACCGTCTGCATGTTATTTGCGGCCGGTTTGCCGGAGGGATTGGCGGAAGTGGAAATAAGCGGCCGGCCAATTTTTTTCACCAACGCGGCGGCAATTTTATTGCTGGAAACCCTAACGCCGGCGCTAAAATCATTTTTATTGATTGAATGTTTAAAAACCTCTCTTCCTTTTGCGTTAAAATCCAAAACTAAAGAAAGCGGCCCGGACCAAAATTTAGCAGCCAACGCTTTAGCTTCTCTATTGAAACGCAGATATTTTTGCGCCATCGCTCTGCTAGCAACTAAAAAAGGCAGCGCTTTATCCTGTGGCCGCCCTTTAATTTTATATATTTTCAAAACAGCACGCGCATTGGTTGCGTCGCAGCCAAGCCCATAAAAAGTATCCGTTGGATACGCGATAACTTTGCCTTTTTTTAAAGCGCCGGCAATTTTATTGATTATTTTAAAATTTATTTTTTTAGGGTTAACCTTAACTATTTCCATAGGCTTCCGGCTTATAATAAGGAGTGCAGCTGGCGCAGGATATCCGGCAAAAGCGGGGAGAAAAACTCTCCGAATGCTAGCAGCAATTTCGCCACTTTTGATCCGACCAGCAGTTTATCCAAGCCAAAACTTAAAGAATAGCGGCTTAAAAAATAAATGGCTATCCCAAAAAACAGGCTGGAAGTTAAAAATCCCAATACCGCTCCGCAAAACCTATTAATCATGCCGAAAAAAGGAATGACATTGATAAAATTTATAAACCGGTCCAAAATCATTACTCCTAGGGAGATTAATTTTCGCGTCAACGCGAGCAGTAATAAAAAGCTGATGATTTTTCCGACATTTTCATTGCCTAAATAAAGCGATTGCGTCCAGTTGTAAAAAGACAAAAAATAATTGCCGGCTACCCAGATTCCCGCCAAGACGCCTAAAAAATCTCCGGCCATGCGGATAACTCCCTTAAAAAAACCGTATACAGTCGCGCCTAAAATCAGCAGCATTAAAACCGCGTCAAATAAATTTATGCCGGAAAAAATAGATAAGTCCATATAATATGATTATACAATATTTTTTGGCAAGTGTCATTTTCCCATTGTTGCATTGTTAATTTAACAAAAATTATATAGAAATTAAACAATAATTTAAGCACTAAAAAATTTCTGATTAATTTCTATATAATTATTGTCAATTTCTAATTCATGTTTAAAATAAAAACCCTTGCATTGAGTTTAAACCTTTGCAGGGGTTGCAATCCAGGTAAAATAGCGATATAAAAAATCAATCAACAATAACGTCGTCCGCGCCGTGGTATCCGGCTGTCTGCAGTTGGCCTAAATTACTGTTTCTGGCTTCCTCCGGTAAAAGCCGAAACAACTTGTCTAAAACTTCCGGTGCCAGTACAATAATATTCGGACACTGGTATAATTTTTCCAGCTGATAATTTACAACAATTTGCAAATTTCGTACCGGCATAGTATCGGCGGTAAAAGACCGTTTGATTTTATCAGTTAATTCAATAGGCCGTCCTAAAAAATACGACATTAGGCAGGCTAACGGCCGATATCCCCATTCACGATAAACATCATTGCCTTGATTAAGCCAAGCGTTAACGTTATTATTGCCAATAATAAGTTCGTTGGTCGTAAAATTATCTCCGTCTGACAAATGAAAGCGGAAAGCTATACCGTGTTCCTCAATTGACCATGTGTACAGACAACCAAACGTTTCGCAATTGGGAGCAAAAAACATATTCAGTGCTTCCTCTGGTTTAATCAAATTCGCATATGGCCCCTCCCAATCAAAGTCCATATTGTAGCTGGCAAAGCCCTGCGGTACACATAAAACTAATGCGCCTTTCTCGTTAAAACATACCCGCTCCTCTTCGCCGATTAAGCCTATGACCATAGACTTTCTTCGCCGGCAACAAGGTATTTGGTAAATGCCTTCTTGTTTTTTATAATGTTCAGACGACTCCGCAATCAACATGACGAGCTGTCCAGCAGACACCTGTAAACTTTTATTGATATTTTCTATCTGTCTGTTAGCGGCCTGCATGTCCGTAAATGAATAGTTATTGATAGCGCACAAGAGCATTTCTGGCTGTTCCATTTCAGATATTTCGATCTTTCCATCATCGTCAGCATGCATGATAAACTCCTTCCATGTTATTTGATTTGAATAAAATATGTTTTGTAAAAGAACTGCCGCAATACTATACTCTCGGAAATAATAATTCTCCTTTCTTTATTTTCTTCTCGCTGAATTGCTTAATAATTTTTTCCGCAGTTTCCGGCATAAACGGCTGCAATAAATCCGCCACATTCAAAATGTTTTGCGCGATTGGTTCCAATAATTTTTTCTTTTCTTCACTATCGGATAATTCCCAGGGCTTGCGCGCGCTTAAAGTTTCATCGCTTTGCTTTATTTTTCGCCATAAAACTTTTAGCGCTTCATCCAGCTTAATATCCTTGATTGCCGCACCAAATTCATCTCGCAACGTTTTATCATTGCCGGTCTTTAGGTTAATTTCTATATCCGCCTGCTCCAGCATATTAGCGACGCGCGCGGTTAAATTCCCCAAACCATTAGCCAAATCAGCGTTATATTTTTCTTTAAATTTATCCCAGCTGATATCACCGTCGCCGCCAAAAACAGTGGCGCTCATCAATAAATAACGCGCCGCATCCGCGCCAAACTTGTCTATTAAATCATTAGGCGCGATGACATTGCCCAAGGATTTACTCATTTTTTGCCCGTCAACTAAAAAAAAGCCATGAATAAACAGCTGCCGGGAGGTTGGTAGGCCGAGCGATAATAGCATCGCCTGCCAAATAGTGGCGTGAACCCGCAAAATATCTTTGCTCATTAACTGCACTTCCGCCGGCCACATTTCCGGACATTTGTCTCTAGGACCCTGCCAACCCAAGCCGGTTAAATAATTTAAAAAAGCGTCCGCCCAGACATAGGCCGTATGGCTTTGGTCCCAAGGGAGCGGTATGCCCCATTTTACGTTTTGGCGCGAAAAAGAAACGTCCTGCAGGCCTTCCTTGGCGATAAAGCTTAAAATTTCATTTTTCTTCTCCAGCGGTCTGATTTTAATTTCATCGCTATCAATCCGGCGTTCCAGCTCAGCCTGGTATTTGGACATTTTAAATAAATATGTTTTCTCGCTCATCACTTCCGGCGCGGTCTTATGGTCAGGACACAAGCCATTGACTAAATCTTTCTCGTTTTTAAACTGTTCGCAGCCGCGGCAGTATAGGCCTTCATATTTGCCTAAATAAATATCGCCTTGGTCATGCATAAATTGCAAAGCGGACTGCACGGCGGCGATATGGCCGGCTTCGGTTGTACGGATAAAATTATCATTGGAGATATTCAATAAGCGCCAGGCGTCTTTAAATTGTTCGGCCACGCCATCTACAAATTCTTCCGGAGTTTGTCCCGCCTCCGCCGCTTTGACCGCGATTTTCGCGCCATGTTCATCGGTGCCGGTAAGAAAAAAAGTTTTAACTCCAGCCAAACGATAATAACGCGCCAGCACATCCGCCGCAATTGTCGTATAAGTATGGCCGATGTGCGGCGCGGCGTTGACGTAATAAATCGGGGTTGTGATATAAAATTTATTGCTCATTTTGTTTAAATAATTTACGGTATTTAAATCCATTTTTAATCATGCGCTCCATATTCTGCCAAATATATTTATAGTGATTAATTTCATCTTCATTAATCCATTTAAACTCAGTATGTTCAAAACTTAGTTGTATTTCATCAATCTTATTTTCTATTAAATTAGCAATGCCGCAAAAAGGCGTGCCGTTAGCGGTGTACCATATTTCATAATCCACGACGCCTAAATTTTTAACGTCATCAAAACCTATTTCTTCTTTTATTTCACGTAAAAAAGCTTTATCGGCAAACTCACCTTTATCCAGCCTGCCGCCTGGCAAATCCCAGATGTCAATCTGGTCAGCTAATTTAACAATTAAAACCTTATTATTTCTAATCAAAATTCCTTTTTGTCCGATTTGAAAATATTCAAATTCTTTAGGCATAAAAAAA
>Ga0172368_10008748_pt1 | contig 10258 bp, 4 predicted proteins | sample Lak11m_FD_114540 | JGI IMG/M metagenome (GOLD analysis project Ga0172368, IMG submission 114540) | Freshwater microbial communities from Kabuno Bay, South-Kivu, Congo - kab_022012_11m | ecosystem: Environmental > Aquatic > Freshwater > Lake | place: Democratic Republic of the Congo: South-Kivu...
CGGGTACTTGCCAAAGCGCTGGCCGTTGTGGTCGATCACAAACGGGTAGAGAAAACACTGCGGGCAGGTCGGGCTGGGCGTGGTCAGGCTGAAGCGTTCAGCGATCAGCCGCGCCTGCCAGGTATAAGCCATTTCATCTTCGATGTGCGGCAGGCGTTCAAACACCCGCTCAGACGTCCAGGCAGCCAGCCCAAAGGCAGCGGCTGCCAGCAGGAACGCGATCAGATGGGCTGCGCTGAGCCGGCGCACCTTAGCCCTGTTTGGCGGAAGGTTTGGTCTCAGGCAGCAAGCGACCGGACAGGTCATGGGTCATTGCGCCGGTGATCTGAACGGGCACAATCTCGCCCAGCCTGGCCTGGCCCTCGACAAACACCATCCCATCGATCTCAGGCGCGTCGTGATAAGCCCGCCCGACCGAGATGCCTTCGTTATACCCTTCAATTAAAACCTGCTGGGTCTTGCCGACATAAGATTGGTTGCGCCCCAGCGAAATGCCCTCCTGGATCGCCGCCAATCGCTGCAGCCGCTCCTCTTTGATTTCGGCCGGGATTGGGTCGCCCAGCGGTTCGCTGGCCGTTCCGTTTTCAAATGAGAACTTGAACAATCCAACGTGGTCGAACTTGATCTCCTGCAAAAAGTCAGCCAGGGCCTGGAATTCGGTCTCGGTCTCACCCGGATACCCGACGATGAACGTGGTGCGCAGCGCCAGCTGCGGGATGGCTTTGCGCATTTTTTCCAGCGTCTTGTAGACCCAATCCATGTTAGCCGGTCGGCGCATGCGCTTGAGCGTCTCGGGGTGAGCGTGCTGCAGCGGCATATCCAGATAAGGCACAACCTGCGGCGTGGACGCCATCACATCCATCAAGCGCTCGGTGACATAACCAGGATAGGCATACAGCAGGCGCAGCCAGGGGATGCCCGGTGCTTCGCTGGCGATGCGCTCGACCAGTTGAGCTAAACCATCTTTCATGCCCAGATCATGCCCGTAATCGGTCGTATCCTGCGCGATCAAAATCAATTCCTGCACCCCGCGCTGCTCCAGCTGGCGCGCCTCCGCCACAATCACATCGGCCGGGCGGCTGACCGCCGTGCCCTTGATCAGCGGAATCGCGCAAAACGCGCACGGGCGGCGGCAGCCATCCGCGATCTTCAGATACGCGGAGCTGCCCTGCAGTGAGGCGCGCAGCACGCCTTTCTCATCCCGGCCCACCGTGGGCGTATCGGGCAAATGGTAAACTGGCTCCGGGTAGCGCTGGCCGGGGCGCAGCTCCTGCGCCAGCTCAACCACATCCATCCAGCGCCGCGTGCCCAGGATGCCATCGATCCCCGGCACTTGCGCCGCCACTTGCTCGCGGTAGCGCTCAGTCAGGCAGCCCGCTGCGATCAACATCTGGCCTTTTTTCTTGCGCCGCGCCAGGTCTTTGAGCGTGTCGATCGATTCCTGGCGGGCCGGGCCGATAAAGCCACAGGTGTTGACAATTAACAGGTCGGCTTCGCCGCGTTTTTCAGTCGCCGCATAGCCAGACTGCAGCAGCAGCGAAGCCATCGATTCAGAATCGACCGTATTTTTCGCACAGCCAAGCGAGACGAGATAGAATTTTTGCTTCATACATACCATTATTTCTAGATCAAGGAATGAGCGGGGTCACGGATGGAGAAGGCGACGGGCTGCCGGACCCCCGGGTCGGCGTGGGCGAAACCAGCGGGGTCGCCGTGACGGTGGGGGTGATCGTGGCCGTCGGGGTCAGCGCGCCCTGCTGGGTAAAACTCAAACTGAGCGGTTCGCCCGAACCGCCCAGGCTGCCCATGTCTTTTTGATTATAAAACACCTGCAGCGCCGATGCATCGCCGGTTAGCAACTCAATGCTGGTCTTCCCCGAAAAAGGGTAAGCATTGCCGGGCGTTGTCCGCCCGTTAAACTTAATCTGTCCATCGATCGTGATCCGCAGGAACGCCCTGCGGCGTGCGATGATGTACACCTGGACCGGATCGCTGTTGATTGCCCCCAACGTGGTGGTGAGGCTGGCGGCTGGCGTGGCAGAGGCGGCCGGCTCATCTTGGCCAGGCTGCTCCCCGGCCAGGCCGGCAGGCGGGGTTGCGGTCACCTGCAAGGCGGGCGGTGTGCCCGCGCCCTGTGTCGGCGCGGTCGGCGAGCTGGTGGCGAGCAGCACATCGCTGACGGATGGCAAAGTCGCGCTGACCTGAGCCGTGCGGCTGGAGGTAACCCGCGCGGCGGTCCAGATGATAAACACAAACAGCATCAGGATCAACCCGCCGACAAATATCAGATCCGGCGTAATCAGCCGCCTGGCTGGCTGGGCCGGCCGCGGTCCTTTGCCGGCTGATCGGGAACCCGCAAACAGGCCAACCTCAGCGGCTGGCCCCATCCGTTCCAGGCGCCGCTTTTGCAGCCCCTCGGCGAACCGCAGCAGCACCCGATCCGAGTCCATGTTCAAGAAGGCCGCGTAATTGCTCAACATCCCGCGGCTTTGCACGGTCGAAGGCAGCTCAGCCAGCTTGCCCGCCTCAATCGCCGCCAGGTGATGGCGGCGCAGGCGGGTGTGCTTTTCAACCTCGTCCAGCGTCAGTCCCAGCACCTCGCGCTGCCGCTGCAATTCCTCGCCAATCTGATGAAAGATGGCCTGCGAGCTGCCTTCGCTAACAGACCCTTCAGCCTGGAGCGATTCCTCCTCGGCCAACTCGTCAGGCGCTTGCGCCAGCGGCGCGGGCGCGTTGTTCAGCGCCCTGCCTGCCCGTTTCGGCGGTTCAGGCGGCGGCGGCTGGGGCGCGGACTGCTCGCGGCCTTCCCACTGCGCCACCAGATCTTCAGCTGGCAGCCCCAGATAACCGGCGTACAGGCGCAAAAAGCCGCGACCCTGGACCGCCGACGGCAGAACCTCCCGATCGCCGCGCTCGAGCGCTTCGAGGTAGTGCCGTCGGATGCGGGTTGTTTGGGCGGCCTGCTCCAGCGTCAGTCCACGCGCTGCGCGCGTTTGCTTGAGCAGTTCTCCGACAGATTGCGACATATTGCCTCAATTAAAAAGACCGGCTTTGCGGTCCCGCCCTCCTGCCGGAGAGCCGTGATGGGACCGCGTGGAAGCCGGCCTTCTACATTCTCAAAACGCCGTAAAACCGGTTACTCGGCCTGCTTTTCTTCAGCAGCGGGCAGTGCCGGGGTCTCACCCTCGCGATGAACAATCACGTGAATCTCAGGGGTCAGGTCCACGGTCAGGCGCACGTTGGCCTTGAAATGGCCCAGGGTGCGGATCGGCTGGATCTCAACCTGGTGCCGGTCGATGGTATTGGCGGTCTTCTTGGAGAGTTCTTCGGCAATCATAGCGGCCGTGACCGAACCATAGAGTTTGCCGGTTTCGCCAGCCTTGGCGGGAAAAGCGACATACAGGCCAGCCAGCTGCCCGGCCAGACCGCTCATCTCGTTGTTCAACTCGGTCCGCTTAGTGGTTGCCTTCGCGCGGATCGCTTCGACCTGCTTGAGCGCGCCGGGGGTCGCCAGCACGGCCATGCCCTGGGGCAGCAAGTAATTGCGGCCATAACCATCGGCGACTTTTTTCACGTCGCCGGCGCGGCCTAACTTATACACGTCTTTGATTAACAGTACCTTCATGTCTCAAGCCCTTTCAAGCTGATGGATTAGAACTCCAGGGCGAAGGGTACAACGCCCCAGGCGAAGCGAGTATACCAGCAATGCCCCCAACCGTCAAATTTCCTAAAAGGCTTTCCAGGCTTTTCTGAAAGTCCCTTCTTCACTTCAGACAGTGTTGGCGAATTGAGGCGCCGCCCCTCCCCCAAACAGGCTTGGAGGTGAAATGCGGCACAAAATGCCGCATTTCACCTCCAAAAACTCCACTCCCCGCCCCTCGGAGGGGCGGGGCCGGGGGTGGGGTGAAATTCGCCAACAGCATCCGCTTCGGAGAAGGGGTAGAGGGATAAGGTGGCCTAGCGCCAGGGCGCGGGCAAAACCGCACACAAGGTTTTGCCCGCGCCCATCAGTCCTTCACCCACTGCTTAATCAGCGCCAGCAAATCCTTCAACACAACCGGCTTGCTCAAGTATTCGTTTGCTCCGGCCTGCAAGCATTTCTCGCGGTCACCGGTCATCGCCAAAGCCGTCACCGCGATGATCGGCGCGCAAGCGATCACCCGGTCGGGATGTTGGCGCAGCCGGCGGATGGTTTCCATGCCATCCATCTGTGGCATCTGGATATCGACCAGCAGCAAGTCGGGGTGGCATTCGCCCACCCGGTCCAACAACTCGCGGCCGCTGCGCGTGGCAATCACCTGATAATTCTGTGACCTCAAAAAGTCGGAGAGCAGCCCCAGGATGGCTTCATTGTCGTCTGCAAGCATCACCAGCGGCGTGCTGGTGCGCGGCGCAATCACCATCACCGGATCCTCTTTCGAAGCCTGGCGGGTCACCTTGGCCAATTCCTTCGCCAGGTCCTCTTTTGTGCAAGGCTTGACCAGGTAACCAGCCGCGCCTGATCGAAACGCATCCGAGTAACGCTCTTCAACCGACACGATAATCACGGGGATATCGCGTGTTCTCCCATCTGCCTTGAGCTCTGCCAGCAGGCTCAGACCATCCCCATCCTGCAAGTTCAAGTCGAGCAGGATCGCGCCTGGCCGCAGCTCGAGCACTTTCCGGAATGCGCCTTCCAGGGTCGGATGCATGTAATTATTGATGCCAAGTTCTTTTAGATAACGGGTTCCGCTTTCCGCGTCCAGCGGATTGTCTTCGACGGTCAGCGTGTGCGCCAAAGCTACAGCGGGCTCACTCTCACGCGCCTGCGAAGCGCGGGCTGCGGCGCTGATCCAGGGCAGCCAGAGGGTGACGCGCGTTCCCTCTCCGAACACACTTTCGAGCTGCACGCTCCCGCCGTGAAGTTCCGCCATGCGATACACCAGCGACAGTCCCAGCCCGGTTCCCGCGTGCTCGCGCGCCAGCCGGCTGTCGATCTGGGTAAACGGCTTAAACAGTTTATCCATGTCCTCTGGCTTGATCCCGATTCCACGGTCCCAGACGCACAGGCGAACCGCTTTCCTTTCCTCATCCCCCGTGACCTCAAGCCCGGCCGGACTGCCCTCAGGCGAAAACTTCACGGCATTGCTCAACAGATTAACCAGCATTTGTTTCACGCGCCGCCCGTCGGCGCGCAAGATAATGTCAGTTGGCTGCATGGAAAACGACAGCTGGACTTTTTTCTGGCTGGCCATGCCCCTGGTCAGCTGCAAAGCCGCCTGGCAGATCTCCGCCAGCGAGCAGCTGTCAAATTGCATATCCAGCTTGCCTGCTTCAATCTTGGATAGATCCAAAATATCGTTGATCAGTTCCAGCAGGTGGCGCCCGCTCTTTTCGATATTCGCCAGCGCCTTTTTCTGTTTCTCTTCCAATGATCCATAAACTTCGAGCTGCATTGCTTCCGCCAGTCCAAGGATGCCGGTCAGCGGGGTGCGCAGTTCATGGCTCATGCTTGCCAGGAATTCATCTTTCATGCGCGCCGCCTTTTCCAGAGCGGCGTTGGCCGCGCTGAGCTTCTCCTGGTTTTCGCGCAGGATCATCTCTGCCTTTTTCCGCTCGGCAATGTCGCGCACCACACTTTGCACCAGGATCACATTTCCGCTTGGGTCGCGCACCGCCGAAAGATTGATCTCCCCAATCCCCTTACGGCCATCCTTGCCAATAAACGTGCGCTCGTACAGCGGCACAATCTCTCCGCGCAGCACCGCCGCGAAGCGCTGATCGGCGTCAGCGCGCTGCTCAGGCGCGGCTGCCGGATTGGATTGGGTTCTGGATAACGCACTGAACTCTTCTTGCGTATACCCCAGGAAATCCAAGGCGCGCTGGTTGGCGGACACGTAACTGCCGTCAGGCGCCATCAGGAGAATCCCATCGTTCGAATTCTCAAAAAGCGCGCGGTAAGTCGCTTCGGACCGGCGCACTTCGGCTGTCCGTTCATCGACGCGCCGCTCCAGGTCACGGTTCAGCTCTTCCAGCGCGCGCCGGGCCGCCTGCGCGGCAGCTTCTGCCTCGCGCTGATCGAGCCACAAGCCCAACATGCGCGCCACATTGTCGATCAAGTCTTGCTCTTCGGGAATCAACGTGTAACTTTGCGCCAAAAGGTTCAAGCAAACCGATCCGCGCTCCTCCCCGCGCACCTCGATCCTGGCGGCTGGTCCGCTGTTCGCACAGACCTGGCCGGTCCGTGCCGTATATGTCTTTCCGTCCAGCTGAATCAATGGCGCGGCCAGCTCGGGAATCTGCATGGCCGGCGCCAGCGCGTCTACAATCTCGGCGCACACCACTTCAATTTCCTGGCTGCGGTTTTCCAACAGGCGGCTGACGCTGAACAGACAGGTCAGTTCCTTCACTCGCTCCTGAATTTGCGCCTGCATCGCGCGGCTTTCGGTGATATCCAAGGCCGTCCCAGACATATACAACAGCTGCCGCTGCTCATCCAACAATGCCTGCATATTGGCGCGGAAATAGCGCATCTCTCCGGTCGGCAGAATGGCGCGGTATTCGTAACTGACCAACTCACCGCCTTCGATGGCGCGCTGTTGGCATTGCAGCAAGCTCTGCCGGTCGTCCGGATGGACCAGTTCCATGAATTGATCCAGCACAGGGACTCCACGGCCCGCATCAACGTGAAACAGATCGAACATCTCTTTAGACCACATCAAGCCGCGGCCAGAGCGCGGGTCCAATTCCCAGCTGCCCAGGCGCGCGATCGATTGTGCAACTTCCAGGCTGGTGCGGCTTTTTTGCAGCTGCTCGCTGGCCTGCTTCCGTTCAATCGCGGTGGCGATCTGCGAGGAAACAAACTCCAAAATATGCTGCTCGCGCTCGCTAAACACGTCGCCATCGACATAATTAAGGATCGCGACTGCTCCGATCGCCTTGCTGTGCGTAATCAGCGGGGCGCCCAGCCAGACCTTGCAGGCCGCCCCGCTGCGCTCATAAATCCCAAGCTCCATATAACCCGCGAAATCCTCTTCGAGGCACAGCAGCGACCGCCCGGTCCGGATCACATATTCGGTCAGCCCTTTGCCGGGTTTGAACGGTTCATAAGAAGGCGGGTTGACCGTGTCGACAGCATACCCAAACCGCAGCAGCCCGCTGTCCTCTTCAGTCAGCGCGATATAGAAATTTTCAGCGTACATGATCGCTGATATTTGGCGATGGATCTCCCGGTAAAGCTCTTCCAGTGAAATCGCCGACTGCGCCGCTTCCGCGATCCGGTAGACGGTCTCCTGCAGCAGCATCGCTTGCTTGCGCTCGGTGATGTCGCGAGAAACGCCCAACAGCTGCACTTGCCCGTTCTCAGCGGTGATAAAGCTGCTGCGGACCTCAACCTGGACCACGGAGCCATTCTTATGAACCTGGCGCAGCTCGTCGACATAGGGCGGGTTTTCCTGGCGTTCCATGTAAGCTGCCAGCCGTTTGGGCAGAACTTCGTTCACATAATCAATCGATTCGGGCAAAAGAACGTCCAAGATTGACTTGCCCAACATCTCGTGGGGCATGAAACCTGACAACTTCTCCACCGATGGGCTGATATAAACAAATTGATCCTGCTTCAGGTCAAACAGCCAGATCACATCATTAATGTTCTCGGCAATCAGGCGGTAGCCTGATTCAGAACGCGCCAGGGCATTTTCCATGCGCCGGCGCTGGCTCATTGAGACCAGGAAGGCTGTCGATGCCGACAGGCCGATCGCCAGAGTCAGCCAGGGGATCCAGGCGTTATGACCAGGATTATAGGCTGGCCCGGGCCGGGCCAGGACAGCCCATTTCCTCCCGCCAACCTGGATTGAATTGATTTGATACTCCCCTTTTTGCAAATCCGCCAGAGCGGACGGGCCAGCGGCGGGTAAGCTCTGCGGGCCTGAAATCGATGGCGAAAACCCCATAAATAGTGGCTTGTCTGGATAAGTCACGTCATACAAATAGAGTTCGATATCGCGGCGAGTAATATACTGCAGTGAACCCGCGATCAAGTGGTCGACCCGCACCAGGCCAAGCGCCACCCCCAAGAAATTTGCGCGCCGGTCAGCCAATGACATCGTCGGCGCATCCTGGCGGTAGACCGCCAGCATCATCAAGACGCTGTAGCGATGGTCGGCTTCTTGAAACAAATGAACCGGAACGGTCACCGCGTGATCGCCGCTGTCGCGTGCCTGCGCAATCGCTTCCATGCGCTCAGGGCTCGAGCCAAGATCATAACCCAGGGCAACCTGGTTGGACGCGAAAGGTTCGATCCAGGTCACGGGAAAATACGCGTCGCGCACGCCGGCCGCAACCTGGTTGCCAAACGCATCGCGTTCATAGATTTGAAATTCTGGATGCCCGCCTGTTCGCACCGCCTGCTCAAAAGCCGCGCGGTCGGCCTGTCTAACCAGCGGCGCCCATTCATAACCGGAAACCGCGTTCGACTGCAAAAACAGGGGCCGTGAAAATGAGGAAAAATTTTGCGCGTTGAGCGTGTCGGTGTTATTCAAGTAGGCGCGAATAGCCGTTATCGAATGCATTTCCTGATCGACGGCATTCTGCAGCAGCTGGGTGATTTCATCGGTGTTCGTTTTAAAATCTTTAAGCCGCGACTGCTGCTGCGTGTTAAACAGCACGATAAAAACAAAAAAGGCCAGGCCAACAATCAGGGCGGTCATTGGCCAAAGCAAACCTTCGCGCGTCTTATGCATACGCCAGCGCAGCAGGCCCAAAATCAACACCGGCGCGAACACCAGAATTCCGGTGAAATCCCCCAGCCACCAGGTGATGAACAAGGTCGGCAGGTTTTCCCAGGCTGCCAGCCCGGCCAGGCACAGGCTGGCCGGCCCAATAAGGGGAGCCAGCAGCGTTGCTGAGCCGATCAATCCAATCGAGAGGATCGAATCGCGGATGGTCGCCGGGGGAAACTCATCGATGAAACGGCGCAGCAAAAAAACCGCCAGCAGCGCCTGCACAGAAGAACCGGTCGCGATTGCGGCCGCAACTGGCAGCGCGCTTGCGCCGCTCACGCTGCCCAGGTTCACCAAAAACGATCCGATCCAAACCCCCACTGCCATCGGGGCCCCCAGGGTGTAGATCGCCGCGAGCGCGATCCCCGAAGGCGGCCAGAGCGCGGTCACATTCCCCGGCGGCAGCGCGATCATAAAGCCCATCCGTGCGGTTCCATAATACAGCGTGGCGACTACCGCGACCTGTAATCCCAGGGCCAACCATCTCATCCGAACTCTTTGATCCACAGGTATTCCTTAACAGAAAATGATCCGCATCCTGCCCCTCTGCGCATGTCCTCAATTATTAACTCATCCTTGCGCCATGCGCCTAATCCTCATTCTACTCATCTTTCCAGCAAAAACACCAAATTTTCCGTAAAAACTTTATGTCAGGGTATCCAATTTGACTATGTCACATTTCACCATTCCCCCTACCCCCTTCCAAGGAAGGGGGTATACGGAGGTTTGGAGATGAATTGTGGCACAAAGTGCCACAATTCATCTCCAAAAACCTCTTTTCCCCTCCCGCTTCGGGAGGGGGCAGGGGGTGGGCTTTTGATATATGACATTGTCAAGCTTCTCAAGCGAAGCGGAAAATTGCCTGTGCAATGGCCGCTCCGTCCACCATGCACACGCAACCCTCCTGTTGGTGAGATCATTCCTGGCAGGGCCGCTTTCATTCCGCATTGTCAACCTGCGCGCTGAGCAGCACCAGCAGGCCGACCAGCATTTCGCTGGAGATCAGATTGAACTGAGCATTCAGCCAGAACAGCCCGGCCGCCGCGGCGCTAAAAATGCCAAAACGCCGCGCTGAAGCCTGTTTTTCAGAAAACAGGCGCGGCATGATCCTGCCGATTGCCGGGCGGTTGCGCGGCAGCAGCAGCGAGGAGACCAGCATGGCAAAGCGCAGCGCAAACAGGCAGTGCAATCCCAGAAAAATAAACAGACTTCCGAACGCAAATCCCTGCATCCCGCTGATCTGCGCCGCGGAAAACAAGCCCATGTCAGCGGTCTGGTAAGTCAGATAGAGCAACGAAAGCAAGTAACCCAGGTAGGCGGCTGCCCGCACAGCAGCAGACGGCGCGCGGCGCGAAAACAACAGCCCAAGCGAAAACAGCAGCGGAACTGCGGCTGGCCAGGCCCGGCTGAACCAAAGCCTGGGCGGCAATTGCGACAGGCTGAGCAGCAAGACCAGCACCTGTGCGGTTAACAAAGAACGTTCGTTGATGCGCGGCAGC
>Ga0172368_10008753_pt1 | contig 10255 bp, 10 predicted proteins | sample Lak11m_FD_114540 | JGI IMG/M metagenome (GOLD analysis project Ga0172368, IMG submission 114540) | Freshwater microbial communities from Kabuno Bay, South-Kivu, Congo - kab_022012_11m | ecosystem: Environmental > Aquatic > Freshwater > Lake | place: Democratic Republic of the Congo: South-Kivu...
ACAGTTTATTGATGGAAACAATATCAAACTTATTGGAGAAGTTTCAGATAAGGAAAAAAATGAACTATATGGTAATGCTGTTGGGTTTTTAAATCCAATTCAATGGAATGAGCCTTTTGGTCTGGTTATGACTGAAGCAATGGCTACCGGCACTCCGGTTATTTCTTTCAGAAACGGCGCTGCTCCGGAAATAATTGAAGATGGTAAAAGTGGTTTTCTAGTCAGCTCAGTCGATGAAATGGTTAATCGTATTCATGAAATCCATACAATAAACCGAAAAACATGTAGAGAGAGAGTCGAAAATAAATTTACGGTTGAAAAAATGGTTGAAGGCTATGAAAAAACATATCATCAAATATTCTCTCAAAAATGAAAACAATAAAGGATATTCTTCAGCATTTTAATCCCCTTGAAGACAAATATATATCCCGCGAATATCAATCGTTTGGAGTCTATTTGGCACAAAAACTGGAGGATGAACGGAGAAAAAGTCTGTATATCAAACTGGCAAAAACGCATCCCCGCCCTGTCCTTGAACAAGCATTGCGATTTGTCGTTGACTCAAATGCAAGAAATAAAGGCGCGCTTTTTATGTGGAAACTCAAAGAATTGGGGCTGTTTAAATCAGGAAAGAAGACGAAGCAAGTCGGGTAAAACAACGTGGCTCGAATGACCTAGGTCTCCGACTTCAATTACTCTTCCGGACTCCAGCAATTCACTCCAGTTGTCTGTTGCAAAAAGGGAGAGAATATCTTTTTTTGTCACAAAAGGATCTTGGGTTAAATATAAAAAACGCATCGAAATACCTGACTGAAATAATTTTTTCATCATTCTCCTTGTATCCCCAGTCAACAATCGGAATAATATTTTTCCGGTTTCCGGAAAATGCGATATTTTATAGCGTTCAACCCTTGATTTGTCTTTATGTTGAGGCTTGTAAAAGCGCGCGATAAACGGCAAAAGCAGTTTTCCGCGTTTTATAAGAGTGCGTTTTATCTGACCACCTTTCCCCTGTTTCAAAGATATGCATATATCGTTATCAATACGATGCAGTCTGTCAATGGTTATATCATCTAGTCGTAACAGTTTCTTCATAGTATCATGATTACCCTTTATCAGAGGTGGTTTTCGGGCAGGATACAAACGTACGACTCGCTTCTCAACTTCTTCTTCGTCTATTGGCGGAAAAATGGCAAGACTTTCAATCCCCCGCCTCAAACTGGGCACCAGCATTTCCCGAAGTAATGAATTATTCATAAACCGGCGCAGAAAATCCATCATACCTCCAAATGTGGTGAATAACCCTGCCGGACTGACAAAATCAATTGTCACGCTCTGATGTTTTTTTGAGATCAGCTCTGGAGACACACTTTGTATAATCCGCATCACCTCAACCGTTCCAAGAGAATGACAAATAACATGAACTTTCTCGCCTTTTTGCAAACGCTCCTCTATCTCACGCGCTATTTTTAATTTTCTTGGTGCAGGAAAGTCAAGAGAGACTGTTGAAGACAAAACGGTGACATTGTCTTTTCCAAACTCATCCATGAGTATTTCACGAATAGGCGTTAGATGACGGATAGTCATCATAATTCCACCGAAATAATAGACATGTTTCTGTATGTTTTTTACAATCTCACTATCCATATTATCAATAATATCCAAATGCCCAATAACCAATACTGCCAACTCCTTTTTCTTTTACATAATCAATCTTGAATTGCGCCGATTCTTCATCCTCATACCATACAACATGTTTTTGATTAGTTTCATCAACATATTCTATTTTCGGTTCCTTTGCTTTATTTCGTGTAACATTTAACGTGTAACGCGAATCGTTCTGTTTCAAGCTATCGACTAACAACTGAAGACTAACGACTGACTTCGCCTCTGCTCTTTTGAGCGGTGTACCCTGTTTATTTAGTGTCCAGTCATAGCCATACATACCAAAAATAACGGTAAGCTTCTCCGATGACACCTGAGAGGTGTAATCAGATATCATTTGTTTAAAATCATAACTAAAATCAAAATTACCTGCTTCCGTGCTTCTGCGGTCAAAGGGAAAATTCGGTCCTGGTTCACCATACGGCTTGGAAAAATCATAAGCCATAATCATTATTTCATCGCAATTTTTACCAATCGATTTGATATCAAACGGCCTATTTCTATAAAATACATCGCCATACATTAAAACAGAAAAGTGTCTATAGTATCTATTTTCCAGTGTATATATTTTTTGTACAAATACATTGACTTTATTTGTTATATCTTCATTAAATATGCCGGATAATTCTAAGTCAAGAGCTATTTCGGTAAACCCATTTTCTTTTACCACATCATTTATTTCTGCGATAACAGTATCTTGTATTTTTTCATCGTTTAAAATGTCTATATTATTTTCAGCATCCAGCATCCGAATTGCCAACGATTTTTTCCCTGAATAACCTTTTGTAACGGCCTCATATGTATTTAATTGCTTATATCCAACATCGTCCTTATCAATACCCACCTTATTAACACTTACTCCAAAATACACGACTCGATCGAAAGTCTTGAGATCTTCTTTAGACTTTGGCAGAGCCCAATAAGTAACGAAAATAGAAGATGATATATTATCTATATTGTATTTCGTATTTTGAGCTTTCTCGGGCGTAACCGATTGAGCCTGGCTTTCTGGCTTTGGTACGGTAACAATAGTATGCTCCCTTTTTAAAACATTACTAGAAAGCCAAAATAGAATTAAGATAGCCGCAGATAAAAGTATTTTTTGCTTCATATTGATATTATAGCCTGTCTTCCCCAAAAATATTTTTCACTTGACAAAAAAGAAATTATCTTTAATAATGAATTATATATTTATATTGAGCTTGCCGAAATATGAAAATTACACTCTATACTATAACTGATTGTCAGTTTTCCAAACAAGAAAAAGAATATTTATCTTCACACACTCTTGTCTTTGAAGAAAAAAATCTGGAAACTAACCGTGATTTTTTAACGGAAATGTTGACCTTATCAAATAATTTTGCCGGTACTCCTGTCACAAAAATTGAAAAGGATGATGGACAAATAGTTGTATTAAAAGGGTTTACCAAAGAAGAATTTGATAAAACATTAGGTTTTATGACATCAGTTGCTCCCGCTCCAACACCAACTTCGGAAATGCAAACTGCAAATCCGACAACCACCGATCCTGCAACTCCACCCTCTGTCCCCACACCCAATATTAATATCCCCGTTCCAGCTATGCCAATGAGTCCCGTATCCCCGCCAGTTCAGGAACAAACACAACCTCCCGTTCCTCAACCTGCACAACAAACAGCACAACCTCAAACGCCAGTAGCTCCCGATCCGATGAACTCAGTTCTTAATAATCTCCAAAATCAGGCAGCTAATCCACCTCCTCTTCCCAATATCCCTGATCCAAAGCTATAACAAAATTGGATATAATTATTATATGGAAACGGATAAAGGATCGCCGCATAACCGTAAAGACGTACTTACCCCTATTCCTGAGATCACTTGGATAGATGAAACTCATCCCCGCCATCCTTTCATTTCCTCACCCCGCGAAATGCGCGATAGATTCGCTTACCTCATACTCAAAAGAGGGATCGATATGATTATTCCCATCGGAGACCCGGCATTCCATCATAATGAAGCTCGACTACTCGAGACGGGACGTCGTATGGCCGAAATCTTTCATCTACAGGGAAAAGGTGATATTTTGGATGTGGGAACGGGAAGTAATTATGCCGTTTCACAAGGAATCCAGGAAGTAACCCGCTGCAAGGTCAATTATTTAGATGTCGTCTTTGAAGGCGCTCAAGAAAGTAACGACAATTTACCTATACAAAAAGTCAAACCCATAGGGAAAAAATGTGAAAGATATCAAGGCGATTTGCGGGATATTGATCATCCCCGTTCGCCGCTTAGAAATACAAGGTTCGGCACAATTATATTCAACGGATCGTGGGTAGCCGGCGGATACAACAATACTGTTATGGACATGCTTGAAAGCAGATACTATCAGAACTCTCAAACAAATGGACCTGAATCTATTGAAAGGTATCGGGAAAGGGTCATCACCCAAATGCTGCAGTCAGCCCATGATCATTTGGCAAAGAATGGAACCATTATCCTAACTTCCTCTCGTTTTGCCTGGCATGGAGCCGGATATAACTACGAAGGACTGCCTGATGAAAAGCTGATGTTTCTTGACGTAGTTCGTCGTGCAAGGAGTTTGGGTGCAAAACGGATTCATGTGGCAGGGGTAAGTTCAGATGGGTTAAGAAAAGTTGTCGAGACAGTTATCGCTGATCCTTTAGTACAAAAACAGTTTGAAATAAACAGTAGTCTAGAAACATGGTTGACTCCCTTTGGAGACGAAACAAAATATTCTATTGAAGATGAAAAAGGTCACGTTTTATCTTCTCAAGAGCTTAAGGCTCGAATCTGCTCAGACGATGATTTCAGAAGAGAATTAAATGAACTTTCTCCTGCTCCCATTCCCCTCTTGGTAGATGCTCAAAAAAAAGTGACAGACGAACTAACAGGAGGAGTCAACGCGTTATCTTTTAAAAGATCACGCGGAGTTTTATCGCGTGAAAATGAAGAACTGACAAAAAAAGATACAGCTGCTTATTTTCCGGATTCCATAGCGGTTATTGATGCAATAGCGGTAGAATTTTAGTGCAGGTAAACATAGGATATTTTGTTGTGTTGCTCTTGAAAAAAGCCCCATAAATATCAAAACGTATTGTCAATTTGCTTCTCTTCATCAACGTGCACTTGTGAAGGAGCGCATATAGTCCGTGCCGTTATGGTAAGATATATAATGGTGGTAAGTAAATAAATCGAAGAAGTCTGTGATGGAATGTTGTCGTAAGGGTTTTCAATCCCAAAAATAAGGGGCGTAGTTCAACGGTAGAATAGAGGTAATCCAATCCGCCCAAAATGAGGTCTGTGGTGAAATGGTATCATAAGGGTTTCCAATCCCGTAAAAAGGGGTGTCGTTCAACGGTAGGATTTCAGTCTCCAAAACTGAATATGAAGGTTCGACTCCTTCCACCCCTGCATTAGAAACTGTTTCCGAGGAACGAAGAAATACAGTTTCTTATGCCCTGCCGAAGCCCGAAGGGCGAAGGAGGGCTTAGTTATAATGTCTGCATTGCTTCAGCGAAGGTGGACTATTATGAATAGTACTCTTACCTTATTCCAACCGCATAAATATCCGGATACTTATTGGACTGCGGATTAAAGTTGGCAAGAATAAGCAGTCTTCCGTCTGGGGCAACATCAACAAAATCAGATAAATAAGGTCCCGAATATACGATCTGTTTATTTGTATTATCGTATTCAACAATAGACAAATGCTCTCCATCATTTAAAATAAGATGACGAGAGTCAATATACCACATCAGAGTCAATTCTGTCTGATTTTTTATCGCTCCAACGTTCTGTACCTTAAAGTTCTTGTCTTCTTTTTTGTCATATATATACAATTCGCCCTCAACAAGATTTCTGTCTTCCTTCTCCTGGTTTGTCGCAATAAGCGGTGGAATAATAAAAGGCGGAAGTATTCCCGTTATTTTTGCCTTATACAATAACTTTGTTTTATCTTGTGAAAAAGAAATGACATTGAACGAATCAGATGCGACTTTGTGGACCTCAGCTGGAAAAATTTCCATAATTTTAATGGCTTCCTTTTGATTTTCTTCATTCCACGCTGCGATAAGAGAATCTTTCGAGTTTGTCACGTCGAATAACTGCTGGTTTTCTTCCTCTACCGAAATGAGATAAGACACACTGCCACTTTCAAGTTCAAAATCAATAATTGCTTCTTTAAAATCAGGAGAAAACGTAATCGCTGTTTTTGTGAAATCAACTCCTAAAGGAAGATTTTTTTTCAAAACCAACAGTTTGAGTGGTGGAAAAAAGGAAAATGGTCTTTTATTCTGATCAAACAAGTAAATGCCATCTTTTTCATCTATACCGTTTTGAGAAAATAACAACGATCTCTCTGTTTTGTCGATAGAAACAACTTTTGCCAGCCCGAGATTGGTAAGAGGAGTCAGCGATGCATTAAGGGGAAATAGGTTCGCGTCGGCAGATACTACCAATTCTCCTTTCAAGACAAATGTCTTTTTCCAATCCGCGTATCCATCTTTCTTCATCTCAACCGTGTACGAACCAGGTGGTAAGATAAACGTATTGTCAGTAATGCCTTTAAGCTCTCCATTAATATAGACTTTAGCTGCTTTTGGTTGAGATGTTGCTGCAATAATTCCTGTTGGGCTAAACGATTTCTGTTTAAAAGAAAATCGATACCCTCGGGCATACGCGATAATAAACAGCAATATCCCGAAAAAAACAGTGAATATTATCAATTTTTGGATTATTCTCATTGGGTGATATTCCTAAAGTCATTTTTTAATCTAAAAACATAACATCTTTTTTGATGAATTTAGGTTTGTCATCCCGAATTTATTTCGGGATCTTAATAATAAGATACTGAAACTCTTACAGGGTAAACAAGTTCTACATGACAACTAATTATTTATATAGCTATCATAATTCCTTTGCAATTTAAAAGCAAAGGAGTATAAAATAGTATACAATAGTATTGGTAAATACTATCTCATATTATACAGTTTCTATTTCGAAATAGATGTTCTTCCGCAAAAAAGTTGGAATAGACCTTGGAACGGCAAATACCCTCGTCTATGTCGCAGGTGAAGGAATTGTGTTAAACGAACCCACTGTCGTTGCTTATTCACTTGAAAACAAACAAGTCCTCGCTGTTGGAGATGACGCCAAGGAAATGCTTGGTCGGACTCCAGGATCTATTGTTGCATCACGCCCTATGAAGGAAGGCGTGATTGCAGACTACGGAACTACATCGGCTATGATCGCATATTTTTTGAAAAAAGCCCTCCGCGGTCATGTATTTTGGCCAGAAATCATGATCTCAATTCCTGGAGGAGCCTCTCAAGTTGAAAAAAGAGCTGTTGTAGCGGCCTGTAAACAAGCCGGAGCTGCCGATGTTTATCTTATCGAAGAACCGTTAGCCGCTGCAATTGGAGCAAAAATCCCCATTTCTCAACCTTCTGGTCATATGATCGTTAATCTCGGAGGAGGAACATCTGAAATCGCAGTCATCTCTCTTGGCCAATTAGTGGCATATAAGACTGTTCGAGTCGCAGGCACAAAGTTTGACGAGGCAATAATCCATCAGCTACGAAGAAAATACAATCTCATTGTCGGAGAACGAACCGCTGAACAGATAAAAATGCAAATCGGAAATGCTCATGTTGAAAAAAAACCTGACTATAAAGAACGGACAATGGAAATAAAGGGACGCGATTTCCAGACCGGACTCCCTAAAATCATGCTGCTCGGTGAAGAAGTAATAAATGAAACATTCCAAAAACCTCTCAAACTTATTCTCGAGGGAATTAAAGAAGTACTCTCTCAGACTCCCCCGGAACTCTCTGCAGATATAGTAGATAAAGGTATTGTGCTTTCGGGTGGAAGCTCTCTTCTTACCAATATTGATCGATATATCACATATTACACGAACGTTTCCTCCTTTGTGGTTGAGGAACCTCTTTTTTGCGTAATACGAGGTGTTGGAATGGCGATTGAAAATCTCAGCAGTTATAAAGAAGCTATAAGATAGATCGCGTTTGAGTTGTTACAACAATCTATATTTTTTTCTATCTTATAATTATATTAAAAATACCAAACTTATTTAGCTTTTTGTTACAGACGCAGTAAATACCATATATATAAATTACCTTATAGTATACTAACAAGTATTTTATAAAAATTTCACAATAATTAAGTAATATATTGATTTAACAATATTTATAATGATAAAAATATTTGAACAAAGTATTATTACATCCATAAAATATCACGAGCATATAATACTTGTAGTATAATAACATTTATGAAAAAAGCAAACCTGCTGGGAATCGAGATACAAAACAATACAACTGAAAAGATCCTATATACAATTAATAAAAACATACCAGTAAAAGCTTTTTTTCACATCGTCTCGCTTAATCCTGAGATATTGGTTGAGTTATACAGGAATAAAATATTTAAAAATGTTGTCAATACGGCACAAATCAATATCGTTGATGGTGTTGGGATTGCTATAGCAATCCGTATGCTTTTTGGCAAATCAATACAACGCGTAACAGGAGTCGATCTTATGGAAAAACTCCTTGAATATGCTGGAAACAATAGCCTTAGAGTACTCTTTATAGGCGGAATTACAAATTTAGCAGAAGACTTAGCTAAGTGCTATCAAAATAAATATCCTCAAGCGGTTTTTTATGGACTACAGGCTATAAAAGATATTCGTAACGTAACAGATGAAGAAAAAATACACATTTCTTCAATAGTGACTGATACAAAGCCCCATTTTGTATTTGCTGCATTTGGCTCACCTCATCAGGAAATCTGGCTTTGGAATAATAGAACAATCTTTTCTTCATCTATTTGTATGGGGGTCGGACAAGGCTTTGACATCATGGGTGGCCGTATACGTCGAGCTCCTATGCGGCTGCGTAATATAGGACTTGAATGGTTGTATCGTTTAGTTACTCAACCATGGCGATGGAAACGTCAGCTCAAACTCCCTCTTTTTGTTTATCTTGTTATCAAGGAATATATATATGAACGCTTACTCCACAAAAAAAGTTGAGTCAGCAATCAAAAAAGTCATCCATTACTATCATTTTTTTGATTATGCCCCTTCTTTTGAACTTATTTACTTATTCTTTCCTTTTCATATATCTAAAAAGACGCTTCAAGATGCTCTGGAGAATATGATAGATAACCATAAACTTCTATCATATAACAAAAGTCGTAGAAATATGAATTTAGGCCATCTTAATGATCCTTTTGACATTTGTCATTTATCTTTTGGTATTTCTCTATATACTCTCCCCCAGTATAGTATGCCAGTACAAAATATTAAGAAACAGGAAGAGAGAGGCGTATATACGATTAAATTACTACAAAAGGTAAAACCATATATCATTCTATTGCGAAAAATACCTTTTGTACGAATGGTAACAATTACCGGCTCAGCCTCAATGGATAATTGCAAAAAAAACGACGATATTGACCTGTTAATCATTACAAAATCAAAAAGCCTATGGATGACTCGGTTTTTTTGTGTTGTTTTGGCAAAAATAATGAGACTATATGGCAAGTATGTCTGTTTAAATATGTTTTTTGACGAATCTGATCTTATTATCCCAAAACAAAAACAGACGATTTATATAGGTCATGAGCTTTTGCAAATGAAACCGGTGATAAATAAAAATAATACTTACGAACGAATGATTTTAGATAATAAATGGATATACTCCTTATTCCCAAATACACGTTCAAAATCTCAAAACTCGAAGGTTAAATATCAAATATCATTCGTTGCACGTTTCATGTTACACGTTAAACAACTTATAGATAATATTTTTAGAACCCTCCAGCTCCCCCTTATCCGCAAAAACAAAACCGCACTTCTTATAACTCCAACTCAACTGTGGCTATTTCGGAGGGATTTTGAGAAGAAATTAAGAAAAATGTGATAAAATAATGCGTTATTATGCCATCCCGTTCGAGTGCACCTCTGTGCCCTGTAATTGTTTCCATATTTGAAGGAGCATAACAAACAATCAAGGGTCGCTCTTCAGAGGGGAGTAATTTCAACGCGGGGCGACCGTATATCGCAAAAAATCAACACCAAGTGCCCAACCATCATAAGGATACTCAGGATCTTCATGATCTCTAAAATTATTATCACAAACTAAAACAGAATATCTCCCCAATGCGTCTGCACACAATCGGATACGTCCGTCATGATCATTGATATCCGATTTATCCATACTATGTTTACGTTCAAATGCAGGAATCGAAAAATAATGTTCTACATCAACACCGGCAAAAGTACGAAGTCCACGAGCAATAGGAGCAACTATATCGGGTGCATCATCAAGAACAACAGCTGGTTTTAGATGATTTTGTTGGGACATTTTGAGAAGATACAATTATAGGATAAATATTTCCAAAATACAACAGTTCGCCGAAACTGATATAATTGTTTGGGTTATCTGGACGAGTGGCGGTTTATCCCCCGAAGCTTATTGATCTAAATAGCGAAGGGGGAAATTGGCGCTTTGCCGCAGTGGTGAAATGGCATACACGTACGCTTCAGAAGCGTATGGGGAAACCCGTG